>Ga0307517_10006736_pt1 | contig 16908 bp, 9 predicted proteins | sample 23_EM_MG_FD_194515 | JGI IMG/M metagenome (GOLD analysis project Ga0307517, IMG submission 194515) | Populus trichocarpa ectomycorrhiza microbial communities from riparian zone in the Pacific Northwest, United States - 23_EM | ecosystem: Host-associated > Plants > Roots > Unclassified | place...
GGGCTGACATCCAGCCCAACCCCTGCAGCAACAACAGGCCTACCACCCACAAAAACACAAGCTCACTCTGCTATCTTTTGATTCTAAAACATCTAGAAATAGTGAGGATGGTCAAGTTTGAAGATAGGACTCTCATGAACAGAAAATACTCTTGCATTAAAAATCGATGCTGCTTACACTCTCTAGATTTTGTTTTTTAAAGTATTTTTTTATTTAAAAATATAATAAAATAATATATATTTTTTATTTTTTAAAATTTATTTCAATATGAAAATATATAAAAAATATATAAAAAAATTTAAATTTTATCAACATCAGTTATTCAATTTTCTGAAGCCTACAGTGCATCTATAGCGTCAATATAAACAAGATGGGCACAATTATCAATCACAAACTTATTCGAACCAGAGTGAAGAGCCAAAACCTGAATGAAATTTCAGAAAACTGCAAAAAGAAAAGCCTTATTACAACCATGAGCAACCCCAGACACATAAACCACTCGAAAGACTTCTTTCTAGACAAAAATAATCTTCAAGCTAAACCCAGAAGGAATGGTTAAGAGATGTACATAATATCTTGTATCCAGGGTGGTTCCTCTCATACAAATTGTAAACATTACAAGAGAGAGGCTAGCATTATATCCCCATTTCAATCCAAAGTGAATGTAAAACTACAGCTTTGATTGCTGATCGGGAGTGAGTTTTTCCATGCAACATGATAAATGAACGAAGGATCTTAATTCTGCTCAGCTCTAGCTTCTGCTGTCAAAGTTCCAACGATATTTGCCACAGAGCAACTGAATTTCACATCTGAGGCCAGAGAACTAACCAATGCCTCCATATATTTCAGCTCTTCGTGAAACTCCAGAAGCAACACCAACGAAGAGGATTTTCCATATCTTCAAGTCTTGGAACCCAATCGCAGGCCGGCAAACCCAACATAGATGAAGCCTTTGTACATGGACCTGCCAGAGGAAACATATCATACTTCTTCAGCCATTTCCCAAATACCTAACCAAACTCATCATCTCTTTACCATTCAGTTCACTAATTGCAGATGACATTGTTACTTTCAACATTCTGTGATACCAGCAAAGAATGCAAACAAAGGACAGATGTCGAGAACCCATCATAGGCAAGCATAAGCAGAATTGCAGCATCCTTAGCCACTCGTAATTCATTGTCTGAGAGATTTTTATCTCTTGCCTTCTCAATTGCTAACAATTATTGCATGCTCAATGCAAATAAAAGCAAGTCAGATTTCTTTTTCACCAAAAGACTCATGATTAAATTCGAATACAATCCCACTAACAACTAAAGTCTCCACCAAATCCCAAATCTCTAAACTCACGCTTCCATAACCAAACCCTTCACAGCTCGAACCTTAAAAGATCTCACCTTCTCAATCAATCCCCAAGTATACCCTTTATCCTTTGAATCAACACCGACCTAGATAACTAGCTTCTCCCAGATCTTCTCAAGAAATTGATTCAAGATATCAACGAATTCATTCTTAATAAAATTATGGCAGTCCTTCAGCTTTCTTTTTAACGTAGTATAGAATCTTTTGCCTAACTCAGTAATTACAGAATCAGAAAGTGATGGTTGCCACCAAACGTGGCATCTGGGGTTTCATGTTTTGGATTTAAACTTTCTTAAAAAATATCATATGGGTTTAGAATTATAGAGTATTCGGAATGGGGCACAGAGTGTTCAGGATTTTTCACACCCTTTGTCATCACTTCAAGCAAAGACGTCAAAAAATCTGTCTGAGAAACCAATAGAGAAAATCTAAGAATATTTACAAACTTGAAACGTTTGAATTTGGACCGATGATAATCGAGCATCATAGACAAAAACAAGGTTTGAATTGAAGAAAAAATTGAAAAAATAGCTTGATTTGATTTAATTTAGCTAAAAGTGAAAGAAATTTGATGTTCAAGAATGATTTTGAAACAAATAGCAAAATAAAAAATCAATGAAGGAGTTAATTGAAGAAGAAGATCAAAATTGAGAGTTAGATTGATCAAAATTGCTTAATTTTAGAAACCAAGGATGAATTTGCAGGTCTAAATTGATTTAATTAGGGATACAATTGAAAAATAAAAGGTGATTTAAAGCAAATTGAATGAAATTGAAACAAATTAAAAATCCAAGGCTGTAATGAGAATAAGGAATGTTTTTTCGAACTTTTATTTCAATCCATTTAATTCAATTTAGTCCAAATTGATTCATTGATTTCAATCATATTAGTCTAATTGAATTAATTTGATTCAATTCAGTCCAACATAATTCAATTTCAATCCAATTATTTTTAATTGATTCATTTGTAGTCCAATTAAAACCCAAAATCCAGCTTTTAATTTCAGATTTTTTATTGCAATCCCAAGCAATTAAGCTAGAGATTGCAATCTCCTAATTTTAGCTCCTCAGTCTCATAATTACAACCCAAATCTTGAAACAGGTCTCCGGGAATCAATTTATAAACATTTTCTTAAATGGCTACGAATGAAGTAATGACTTCTAATGAATGGGGTTGCCGACACTAAAAACAGTTCTAATGGCCCACAAATAAATTATAATAATTAAAAATAACTTTTGTCAACGTGTTATAATAATCAATCAAGAATTCTAATGCCCTGCCAATGAGTTATAATAATTGGCAATTACTTTTGTCAAAAGGTTACAAAAAAACAATTCTAATAGCCAATTAATGGGTTATAGTAGTTAGTTTTATTAGAAGTTTATATAATTATTAATTTTAGAGTACGTAGGATTAGTTCAGATACATACAAACTAGTCTGAATATCCATATTAATAAAAAATATATTATAGTTGTTGGTGAAAAATAATCAATTAAATATATATTTGGTCATGGATGTAATATAGTTATAACAATTTAATTTGAGAATAAAGTTACGTTCTTGGCTACAAATATAATATTATTTAATTTATTTTTTTCTAGTTTTATTTGTTTTAAATATTGATTTGATTTATGTTGAGATAATTTTAATCTCTAAGATTTTCAAATCCTACAAAATATCATGAAACATTCACCCTCTAATATCCATCACACCCTTAACATTTCAAATTTAAATTTTATTTTCTTAATATTGACTTCTCTTTCGAGTTCTTTAACCTTGTACCAAACACAATCGAAGATTGTATTTTCATAATTTATTCCTTTTTAAGATTTATAGACTATCCAACAAACGAATAAATGAGTAAACAAAAGATGACTTGCTCTCACTATTTTACGTACTGATATTCTTTATATAAAAAAATAAATAAAAAGAAGATAAAAATAGAACATTTGACAAATCATTTTGGGCTGGCCATTCATTGAAAGAACAAAAACATAAGGAAACACGAAGCATCTTCTCTTCCACAATCTTTAAAGCATAGTTTTTGGATCGGTTCAGTCCAAGGTCCGGGTTTTGATCGGATCACCGAGTTGTTCAAATAAAATTTTTTTAAAAAAATCAAAATAATATCGTTTTAATAAAAAAAAAACCAACGAGTTGCAACCGGGTCTTGCCGGGTCACACCGAGTTTTTTCTTTTCCTGTTTTTTCTTCAACCCGGTCTGGTTCCAGTCCTGGGCCAGCTGGATCCCGGGCGGACCAGGTTTTAAAACTTTTTTTTTATTTTTGTTTTTTTTTTCGCGTAGAAAACACAAAGTTAAAAGATGATCATTAATCAGAATTATAGAGATGCCCAGCTAAAGTGGTGTCGCTTCTATCTTTCTTTATTGATGCTTAAATAAGCTCTCTTGGTAATTCTTAGGTCGTCGAAATTTTCTCAACCTTTAATTTTACAATTATATATCATAGTATTCGGTTGCGATCGGATCTAATCTAGTCTAAAATTCCGATTAAAATTCCTTAAATCACTTTAAATTTATCATAAAATATTATTGTTTTAATTAAGAAAACTCAAATAACTTTTTTTTTATATATATATATACATTCAACAAATTAATTAGGTAGAAGATAGTTTTTTAAAATATTTTTTATTTAAAATTTATTAAAATAATATTTATATTTTTGCTGTAATTTCAAATATATATTTAAAGTTTGTTACAATTATAATAGTGATTACTTTTAAAAATACTTCTCACTTGAAAATGATTGAAATAATAATTTTTAATTTTTGATTTTTTTAAAATAAATACATTAAAATAATTAATTTAAAGTAAAGTAAAGAAAAAAAAGTTAATAATTAATAATTTTTTAAAAATATTTTTAAAACATAAAAACAAATTTTTTTTTTTTAATTATTGAAGCACATAATTAATGTGGGTAATCTTCTTGCTGCCAGTCATTGATTCCTACTGTTAGCTTCTTAATATGAGCTACCTAATTACCACGAACGATTCTCTTCGTCACCACAAATGTCACTCATTATCATCTACGCCAACAGAAAGCTCAAGGGAATATTAAGCACAGGATAAATCTCCCCTCAATTGTCAAAAGTAGTTACCGGTAACAAATTCCTTCGGCATCAAACACATTTATATAAAAATTATCTTTCACTTTTCATCATGAAAGATTAGCTTTCTTTCTCTTTCTTTCAAGACTGAAGGTTACTTGCACTCTGGTTGGTACTTACATTCATTCAGAGATCTCGTCTTCTTTCATTTTTATCACATTCTATGGCCAGCCCACGATTTTTCTGTTGAAATTCTTGCAGATGATGATGATGATACAGGGAAGAGAAAGGACAAGAGGTGGTGTTGGTAATGGAGGTGATGGATCAGATGAGGAAGAAGAATTGGAGGTTGAGAAACTTAGAGGGGAGAGTAAACCATCATGGAAGAGGCTATTTGGGCTGCTCAGAATGGAGTCTTCGATTCGAGATGGAATCGTTTTTAGAGATGGAAGCAGCTTAGGGCAGTCTTCCGTTTCTGATGCTTATATTATCCGTCCTGACAGCTGGTAGGCACTAAGAACCTATTTTCTTTGAGTTCTAGGCCTCTCATCTTCTAGGTTGGGCCGTACAATCTTTAATCTTTGATTAAATAAAAGTATAGGGTTTAGGGCAAGTCTAGTTTTTCCTCTGGAGGTTTAGATTGAATCAATGTCGCCACTGTGTTTTTATTACCCCCCATTTCATCTGGAAATGTTACCTGTTCTAATGGAAAAACTAGTTTTGGTCTCTAATCGTTCTAAATTTGATGAAATTGAGCCTTATTAAAAATGTTTTTTTTTATGAAATTAAATCCTTTAATTAAAAAATGAAAGTGGAACCATATGTGTTATTTACATTTACAAATATAATCATAAAACTTCGTATGAGTGAGAGAATATAAAGAACAATAGGGAAATTAATTCAATATACTTGAAGTTGTGCCTCCTCTTTGGCATAAAAAAAAATAGAAGTTGTTTTTTAAAAATATTTTTTTATTTAAAAATATATTAAAATAATATTTTTTTATTTTTTTTAATATCAAAACATTAAAATAATATAAATACAATAAAAAATTAAATTTTAGCCGATCTATGTTTGTGCCCAATCCCAAACAAGGGCAAATATTATATTCATGGATAATTCTTTTTGGAGGGTCTCATTTTTAGTCCTTGGATATTTTGGTATGTTTTCATATAGGTCCCTTAAAAAGATGTTACTTGCCCCCCCAGATTTTGAAAATATGTCATAACATTCCTCAAGTCTCGTAATGTTTCAAACTTCCCTCCCAACAATTTAGTCCATGCTCCCCCACTTCATCCATTCATGATTCAGAGTTGCTGCTATAGAATGCTGCTAATACAAGGCTTTCCATGACTGGCTGCTAGTGGGTGTATAAAGGGTTTCTAAAATCAAAATTCTGTTGTGTGTGATTGTGAAAGCAGGAGGTACACAGTATGGGTGCACTTCATACTGATATGGGCAGTCTACTCTTCCTTCTTTACACCACTGGAGTTTGGTTTCTTCAGAGGACTCCCAGAGAACCTTTTCTTGCTAGACATTGCTGGTCAGATTGCTTTCTTGATAGACATTGTGGTCCATTTCTTTGTGGCCTATCGTGCAACTCACTCTTATCGCCTGGTCTCCAGTCACAAGCTCATTGCCATTAGGTCTGTACCTTTTGTCCCATCTCATATTTTCTTGGTCTTGGTTTTTTGCCATGTATTGATTGGTTATTATGTATATTTTTTATGACATGTTTTGTTAAGGTACTTGAAATCTCGGTTCTTGGTTGATTTTCTTGGCTGTCTGCCTTGGGATGCCATCTTCAAGGTATCGTTCTAGGACTTTGAAGGACCATTTCTGTTAAATCCATTTTCTTAATGTCACTTTTGCTTCATTTATAATTGTTTTACATATTGAGTATGAACTGGCAAGCTTAATCTCCTTTTTGGGTCCTGATATGGAACTATCTGGTTTAATCAGGTTTCTGGGAGAAAGGAGGCAGTGAGATATATGTTGTGGATTAGGCTAAGTCGGGCCAAAAGAGTGTCAGAATTTTTTGAGAGGTTGGAGAAAGATATCAGGATCAATTACCTTTTTACAAGAATTGTGAAACTTCTTGTTGTTGAACTCTATTGTACACATACAGCAGCCTGCATTTTTTACTATCTTGCTACTACTATGCCTCCCTCCCAGGAAGGTTACACATGGATAGGAAGCTTACAGATGGGTGACTATCGCTATACACACTTCAGGGAGATTGATCTTTGGAAGCGATACATAACATCACTTTACTTTGCCATTGTTACTATGGCAACTGTCGGTAAACTTTTTTCATATGTTTAAGTTTAATAGTTTGGTGTTTGATAGAAGTCGAGATGAGTGGCAAACGGTGATTGCTCTTCAGGAAACTGAATGACTGAAATCTTGAGAAATATTGATGCTGAATCATTGCTAGACAAATCCACGCTTACATTAAGCCATTCATGTCATACTAATAATGCAAATGTTTAGAGGAACAATTATCTTGCCGCGAATACAGGAACCAGCTTCTGATATATTTTGAATACAACTTGTTTCTTTTTCTTCATGATTTCCTATACCTTCCATGGTCATGAATTCTGATCCATCAACCTCAGGATGTAATTTTCACTTTAGGTGAAGCAGTTGTCTGGAATCCATCTGCTTTGAATTTGTGATCTTGATATCTGCATGATCTTTTTCTCTTTTTTTGTGGATGCTCATAATTATGGGGAAGGTGAAAGTTCCTACTGAATGCTAGAAAGTTTTAGGCAGAGATTAGTTAAATTGATTTAGTCACCAGATATGTTAGGCAAGCTGATATACTGCATGGCATTGTTGAACACAGATTGTATTGGATTTGTATATCGAGGTTAGGCTTTTCCATTGCAAGATGTCATGTTACATCAATAAATGATTTGCTCATTGTCGAATTTATTCTGCGCTATATTTTTCAATTTTTGCTAAAAACATGTCGTTTCTTTATTCGTTGTCATTGATTTTATGCTTTTCTTAATGTGATTCTCCCTGTTATTTGAGGATGTGTTATTCTTAACATGAGTTGCTGTATATTGCGTGATGATGAAATGCTTTCTTCTGCAGGTTATGGAGAGATACATGCAGTAAATGTCAGAGAAATGATATTTGTCATGGTTTATGTATCTTTTGACATGATTCTTGGTGCTTATCTGCTTGGTAACATGACTGCATTAATTGTAAAAGGATCAAAGACAGAAAAGTTTAGGGATAGAATGACTGACCTTATCAAATACATGAATAGAAATAATCTTGGGAAAGGCATGAGCAATGAGATCAAACGCCATCTGAGATTACAATACGATCGCAGCTACACAGAAACATCTGTTCTGCAGGAAATCCCAGCTTCTATTCGGACAAAGGTATTGACAATAGTTAACGGCTTCAATTTTTAAGCGGATAGAATATTGTTGATGTCGAGCTTAAAATTGTATCAACTTCTTCCTATCCTGCAAATTAGTTTGGTGCAACATTACATCAAATCCAGAAGAAAGCATCCATGCTGATATCTGTTGCAACTTATTTGGCATGTCAAAATTTATATCTACCTACATCGACCCTGCATGTGCTTTCTCTCTACACGAATTATATACATCATATAAGTCAGATTCCTACGTATTATTTTAACTCTAATGGCAAAAGGAGCAAGAGGGATATGGAATAGACCTTCCCATCAGCTGTTCCTTTCTCTAGTACCTGAATTTTTGTTATCTTATTTAATGTGTTGGTGTTCTATACTGGTCTATCACAGTAGCGTTCTAGATAGTTGGATTTATGCACTGCATCTACCGATCTCGAGTAATTTTTTTCCTTTCCTAGTTGGTAAATTAGATGCTTTTTTCTTGTATTAGATAAGACTTCCTGCTTCAGGAATCAGTAATATATGGTGATTCTCAATCATGTGTTCTACAACACGTTGTTTCTTTTTGGCAGATCTCACAGAAATTATATGAACCATATATTAAAGAAGTTTCTCTTTTCAAGGGTTGCTCTTTGGAATTCATTAAGCAGATAGTAAGCTTTTTCATTAAATTAAAGTCTTTTGAATCCATGAATGGATTTCATTCTATCACATTAAAGCATAGATTCATTGTAATTGTGGGAAGAGTTGTATTCATTCGTCATGTTTACCAGGCAATTCGAGTTCATGAAGAGTATTTCCTTCCTGGAGAAGTGATTATAGAGCAGGGACATGTAGCAGATCAACTTTATGTTGTCTGCCACGGTGAACTGGTAACATTTCATCTTTGACCTGTCTTTCTTCTTCAATTGCATATTCCAAAGCATCACAAGTGTAGCATATGTTTCTGTATGTATTAAGTTGCTGCTGTGTTTTGATATGAACCATTTACCTGGCTTCGTTTGGGATTGATCTTTGTCTTCCTATATCCAAATGGAACAAAACAAACTTTATCGCCTCTTATGACTGTCTATAATACCTTTAACTGTGAATTTGATTGCACCAACGTGGTCAACAAAGCTTAATCTAAAATTTGGCTGAGGGAATCTCTCAAATGTGCATGTGCATTCACACACACATTCAATAACAGAGAGATCAATGTTGATTTGTGTTTATCGAATTAATACTCCTACATTATTTTTATTCTGGATGATGGCACATGTCATGCATACTATCAAATGTATTTTAACAGATACAAGGTTATGGAAAAGTACAATTTTCTCATAAGATACTGTAAAGCAACTTTAGTCAAATATTTAAAGTTGTAATCATGCTGCAACTATCTTTCAGATGTAAAGAAAACTAGCTATATTACAATGCAACCTATGTGCTTGACATATCAAGTCATGTAGACCTCTGAATAAGAATTTGCTCTGTTTGATGATACAAGTGTGTGTGCACGCGCACACCTGTCTCTGAGTGTGTTGGACTGTATCAGTAAATCTTTTTAGTTTATGATGTCAGCGTCTAGGCATGACAATGTTATCTGCAGGAGGAATTCGGAAGAGGTGAAAATGATCGAGCAGAAGAGTTTATCAAGCGTCTGCAAACCTATAGCTCATTTGGGGAAGTTTCTTTTCTTTGCAACACTCCTCAGCCTTATACAATACGAGTTCGCGAACTATGCAGGGTATTACGACTTGATAAGCAATCTTTTACAGAGATCCTTGATATATACTTCTCTGATGGGCGAATTATCTTGAACAATCTCCTTGAGGTGAGTTTGCTTTGATATCATTGCTTCTGATCTTTCTCCTAGTTCCTTTAGACCTTCACTACATCAAACACTTGTCCTTTGTAGTTGTTGCCTAAATTTTATGTTCTTGGCGGTATAATTACGTTCTCCATTTGCTGTAAAACAAGAAATGAAGCCTTTGAAATCATACTTCTTCTAGCTAGATATTATGAGCTAGAATAGGTGGTGGACTTATTTATGTCAATTTATTCAACTGCCAGGGAAAAGATGCCAATCTACGGAATGAATTATTGGAGTCAGATGTTACCCTTTACATTGAAAAGTCTGAATCGGAGCTCGCTATGAGGTTGAATTGTGCTGCTTTTGATGGGGATTATTATCGACTGAAACGGTTGATTGAAGTTGGAGCAGATCCTAACAAGGCTGATTATGACAGAAGATCACCTCTGGTATGATTTCTGAAGGATGGACTGACAAGCCAGTCTTAAGATACTATTATCTGGTGTTAGACACCTTTGATTTTTATCAGATTAATTTGTCAAATATCCTTTTCCTTATTAGATATTGTTATCTCGAGACTTTGACTTTCAAAAAGGAAGAGTACTGAACTTGAACCGTTGCATTATTATAATATCATTGAGTAAAAAATCTAGAGCTAAATTTGTAAGCGGTTTTTCTCAAATATGGATTTTAACTTCCATTTTCTTTCTTGCAAGATAGTATGAAACTGTTTCTTGTATAGAAAATATAATATTGTTTTTCTTTCAACAGCATGTTGCTGCTTCTAAAGGAGATGGAGATATATCTCAACTGCTTATCGAACATGGAGTGGACGTCAACATTTCAGGTAAGTGTTCTACATTGTTTATTGCTGTATATATCCTCCAGAATTATGTACATATTCTCTAATCCAATCTTGAAGTTCTAAAGCAATCTAACAACACATTTTTGTTTAACCCTGTCTATCAGATAAATTTGGGAACACACCATTGCTAGAAGCCGTCAAGGGTGGGCATGATGAAGTAGCTTCCTTACTTGTTAAAGCAGGGGCATCACTGGCAATTGATGATGCTGGTGGTTTTCTCTGTACAACTGTTGTAAAGAGGGATTTGAATCTCTTGAAAAGGGTTCTGGCCAATGGAATCAATCCAAATGCAAAAAACTTTGATTATCGAACACCTTTGCACATTGCTGCCTCGGAAGACTTGCACTCAATCGCAAGTTTACTTATAGAAGCAGGGGCCAGCGTTTTTCCAAAGGACAGGTATGACCTGAATTGAAGGCCAGTTTGGCCAGTCACTCGAGGCTAATTTATGTTACCACTTGATGCATCGCATATGAGCTAGTTAGGGCACATGTCTCACTCGAAACTCAGGTTTTGGAATAATTCACTTCTTGATATCTTTACATGAAAAGTTTTGTACAAATATATGGTTTGGTAAATTATGCTTTAGGCATTTCCTATAAGAATTTCCATATTCACTATGGCCGCATGGACAATTTTTCCCTCTTCAAATATAGAGATCAGTGAGGAAAAGAATAATGGCAAGGCATGAGGACCTTCAATTGATCATGAGATGCATCCTACCTTTGTTGGATGCGAACCATGGTGAAAAGTTTAAATCTGTTCCCATTCCTAAATATTAACACACAATTTTTTTACTTCTCTTGAATCTGGATTTTGATCATGTAATTCCCCTCATATATCCTATGGGCTATTTCCTGTTTATAGATGGGGAAACACTCCACTTGATGAAGCTCGTATTGGTGGAAATAAGGATTTGATTAAATTGCTTGAGGTTGCAAGAGCTTCTCAAATAGGTTAGTAGCGTGTCCCTTTTCTTGGTTAAAGGTTTTTTTTTAATGGGCATCTTTCTCATCTGCATTAACTATGGTAAATCAGACATGCTTTCATTCATTGTGCCTTATTATCCTCTGATGTTGTTATGCTTGAAGTGGTTTCTCTGCTAGACTTCTGCGTATGTCTCAAAAAACTTTTTCATTAATTACCAGTAACAGATGATATGCAAAGAATGAAATGCACAGTGTTTCCATTCCATCCATGGGACCCAAAAGAGAAGAGAAGAGAGGGAGTCGTCCTGTGGGTTCCTCAAACCATTGAAGAACTTGTCAAGGCAGCTATGGAGCAATTAAAATCTTCAGGTGGTTACCTTTTATCTGAAAACGGTGGCAAAATTCTTGATGTGAACATGATCAGTCATGACCAGAAGCTATTTTTAGTCTATGAGTGATCACAAATCCCTTCAGTCATTTTATTACTTCTTGACAAATTGTTCCGATTTCTGGGGTATATCATAATGAAGAAGCATATTCATAAATTCATGCTCACCTTTTCATAGTTTTTGAATGGTTATCATGCATATATATAGTTGACGTGCAAATTTTAATCTTTGGAATCCTGAATCCATCATTGAAGAATGCAGAAGAGAAAGAAAGCATTCGGCATTTGATAGATGAAATTGCTCAACTCATGTAGCCATGCTCACCTAAAAGAAAAGACTTGTATGTTGCTCTTGATAATTCTAAGCAATTGATTAACAGTTCAAGATGAAGAGAAAGACTTAACTAGTTTTATTGAATGAAGGCTGGTTTATATAGCAAACCATTACAACAGAAATCAGATAAATAAGCAACCCACGTTTGATTCTCCTATAAACGTGGTCAACAAACAAACAATAAATCAAATGTAATCCTTGATCCTATTAACCAGGATATTATTGACTGACTTAGTCCTAACAATCCCTCCCTTAAACTGCATAGTTGTTAACTAGCAGTTTATTCGGTTGGTACCTCACAGACACCCAGCAAACCTCTTAGTTTCTCAAATGTATCCATCTTCAAAGCCTTTGTCATGATATCAGCAATTTGATCTTGCGTGTTGCAGTGTTTCAGCTCAATTACTCCTTCTTTGCACAGCTCACGTAGAAAATGAAATCTAACATCTATATGCTTGCTCCTGCCATGCATAATTGGATTCTTTGCTAATTTAATTGAAGACATATTATCACAGTGTATGATAGTATGTGTTCCTTGCTTGCAATCTATCCTTTCAAGTACTCTTCTCATCCATACCGCTTGGCACGCACAATGAGCTGCCGATATAAATTCTGCCTCAGTAGTTGATAAAGAGACTACTGGTTGTTTCTTGGAGCTCCAAGCTACTGCTCCTTCACTTAACATGAAAACATATCCCGAAGTACTTCTACGGTCATCTTGATCCCCAGCATAATCACTGTCAGAGTAGGCCATTAATCTTTCGTCACCTGCAGCTTTTCTTTTATAATGAATGCCCAAGTTTACAGATCCCTTCACATATCTCAGAATTCTCTTAATAGCCTGCATATGTAGAGTTGTAGGTTTCTCCATGTATCTACTGATCAAACCAATCCCAAACATGAGATCTGGCCTGGTTACTGATAAATACATGAGACTTCCAACCATTTGTTTGTATTGAGTTACATCCACTTGCTCGCCATCTTCATTTCTCATCAGCTTCATACCTGGTATCATTGGATTGCGAACGGAATTTGCCTTTTCTAAGCCAAATCTCTCTAGTACTTCTAGTGCATATTTTCTTTGGCTTAAATAAATTCCTTCATCATTCTGCACAACTTCTACTCCAAGAAAAAACTTCATATTGCCTAAATCCGTCATATCAAACTCTCGTTTCATTGAGACTTTGAAATCAGCAAACATCCCTTCATCACTTCCAGTGAACACTAAATCATCTACGTATATGCATACTATCAGAATTTTCTTGTCTTCTCCAATTTTAACAAACAGAGTATGCTCGCTTGGACATCGAGCAAAACCTTCCTTCACAAAGTATGTTTCAATCCTACTAAACCATGCCCTTGGTGCTTGTTTCAAACCATATAATGCTTTCTTCAATTTGAGGACTTTGTGTTCTTCTCCCTTTTTCTCATAGCCGAGAGGTTGCTCTACGTATACATCTTCGTCTAATTTTCCATGAAGGAAAGCACTCTTTACATCCAGTTGGTACACCTTCCATTTTCTTTGTGCTGCTATTGCTAGAACCATCCGAATTGTGTCCCATCTTGCTACTGGTGCGAATACCTCGGTGTAGTCAATTCCATGTTGCTGTGCATATCCTTTTGCTACAAGTCTGGCCTTGTATTTATCAACTTCACCTTTTTCGTTGAGCTTTGTCTTGTATATCCATTTTACCCCAATCTTCCTTGAATTATTCGGCAGCACAGTTAATTCCCATGTGTCATTCCTTTCTATTGCAGCAATTTCATTGTCCATGGCTGCTCTCCATTGTTGATCTTTTTCAGCTTCTTCGTAGGTGTGTGGATCTCCTGCAGTAGTGTATAACACCATATTTTGTGTTTCTTCTTCTTCAGCTATGTTTGCTCCCATAACATAATCCTCCATCCACTGTGGTGCTCTTCGATTTCTAACACCTGCTTGCGGCAAATTTTCATTTTCTTCTTCTGCTTCAGGTTCTGCAACATCTGCTGCACTAGTTTCTGCCGCAACATCATCTCCAATCTGCTCCTCATCTTCTTCTAGTTCTTCTTCATGTATACTGTCATTGTTGTCTCCCCAGCTTAGTGTGTTGCTTGTGTTGTCTGCTGCCCAGTTCCAGGTTGCATTTTCTTCAAATATGACATCTCGGCTGATTATCAACTTCTTTGTGAGAGGATTAAACATTCTGTAGCCCTTGGTTTCTTCACTGACTCCCAACAGTATGCATTTCATGCTCCTTGAATCCAGCTTTGTTCTTCTCTCATTGGGTACATGTACATGGCCAATGCAGCCAAATACTCGAAAATATCCTACTGAAGGCTTGACTCCACTCCATGCTTCTTCAGGGGTGACTTCTTTTATTGCTGCAGCAGGACTTCTATTTAGTGTATGTATACACCAATTTACGGCTTCTGGCCAGAATTCTCTGGGAATGTGTTTTTCAGACAATATGCTTCTAACTAGATTCATTATTGTCCGATTCTTCCTCTCAGCAACACCGTTTTGTTGAGGAGTATACGCGGCCGTTAATTGTCTTTTGATCCCATTCATACTGCAGTACTCATTAAATTCTTTCGAAGTAAATTCACCACCTCTATCCGTGCGTAAACATTCCACCAAGGAACCAGCTTCTTTTTCGACTAGATTCTTGAATTTTTTGAACATATTGAAAGCATATGATTTTTCTGAAATGAAATAAACCCAACACTTTCTACTAAAGTCATCAATGAAAGTGATTAGGTACCTCTTGCCACTGTTGGATTCTGGATTCACGGGTCCACAAATGTCAGAGTGGACGAGCTGTAGTTTGTGTGTTGCTTTCCAGTGGCTTTTCTTTGAAATGTTGTCTCTGTGTTGCTTGCCACTTAAACAATCTGCACATACTTTGGTAGGAGCTTTAAGTAGTGGCAGCCCGTTAACCATCTTGTTATAATACAGCATCCTTAATCCTTTGAAGCTGAGATGAGCAAACCTGTTATGCCATAGCTGTGCTTCACTTTCTTCACTGGTTTGAAAGAAAGCCACCGATTCTTTTGGAGGTATAGTTGCAAGCATTATGAACATTCTGTTGACTGTCATAGCTATCTCCATGATGAGGCCTTTAGTTGGATGAAATAGCTTGCATGTATTACCTTTAATCAGTATTGCTAAACCTTTCTCCTGTATTTGCCCTATACTGAGTAAATTGTTTCTCAGCTCTGGAATGTAATAAACTTCATCAATTATTTGTATTGCACCAGCTACTTTCAATTTTACATACCCCTTGCCCATTACTGCCATTCTTGAATTATTGCCAAGCTTGACCGAATGTCTAAATTTTTCATCTAATTCTGTAAACCATAGTTTATTCCCACTCATATGATTGCTGCAACCTGAATCCAAAAACCATACCTCTTCTCTAGTTGAGTTATGAAGTTCCACATGTGACATCAGCACCATTTCTTCTTCTGCATTCAATTCTGTCAGCACCATTTCGTCTTCTTCATGCCATTCTGTCAGCACCATTTCTTCTTCACTTAAATCTGTCAGCACCTTTTCTTCATGTAATTCTGCAAAATCATGAAGTTCTGCATTCAATTCCTCTGTCAGCGTCAGCACCATTTCTTCTTCATTTAAATCTGTCAGCACCTTTTCTTCATGTAATTCTGCAAAATCATGAAGTTCTGCATTTAATTCCTCTGTCCGCACCATTTCTTATGCATTCAATTCCTTTGTCAGCACCATTTCTTCTTCTGCATTCACTTCTGTCATCACGATTTCTTCATGTAATTCTGTGAAATCATGAATTTCCACATGTGACAACAATAGCATTTCTTCTTAGCAATCCAATTCTGCATAATTAGCTGTTTTTTCATAACCAGGACATTCATAAGAAAAATGTCCTAGTTTATGACATCTAAAACATTCAATAATAGCTTTATTGAAAGATTGTCTTCCCCAGCTCCTGCCTCTGCCTCTGAAATTGCCTCTGAATCCTCCACGGTTTCTGCCCCTTCCTCCAAATCGAGCATCTTCTCTTGCTTCAGACATGACCTTAAGAACTTGCTCTTCCTCTTTGTGCCCCCTCATCCTTTGTTCATGTACAAGTAAACTACTTTGAAGTTCATCAATAGTCATTTCAGCAAGATTATTTGATTCTTCAATGGAGCATACGACATAGTCAAACTTTGTTGTCATAGACCTCAAAATTTTCTCAATAATAACAATCTGCTCCATTCTTTCACCGTGTGTTTTCATTTTGTTGGCAATGGTAAGAGTTCTTCCAAAGTACTCATCAACACTCTCACCATCCTTCATTCCAAGTAGCTCAAATTCTCTCCGCAGTGCTTGTAGTTGTGCTCTTTTCACCTTAGTGGACCCTTGATATTTCTGGCGCATTGAATCCCATGTCCCTTTTGCAGAATCTCTATTCAGAATTGTTTCCATGATAGTTCGATCAATGGATTGAAAAAGATAATTTTTCACTTTTAAATCTTTCAATCTCATCTCCTCCATGTGTTTCTGCTGGACCTCCGTGAGTTCTGCTCCATCTCCAGTTGTGCTTGCAGGAATTCCACTCTCTATTAAGCTCCAGTAATCTTTGGATCGTAGCAGATTTTCCATTAACATTGCCCAGTGATCATAGTGACCATCAAATCTGGGAATTGCAGGTTGGACAAAATTTCCCTCTGCCATGAATTTGTCTTTGATTTCACTTTGATTTCGCTCCTCTCCTCTCTGTGTTTCACTCCCCCTTTTGTTTTTGATTTTTACTCTGCCCACACACTCCTTGCT
>Ga0307517_10006738_pt1 | contig 16906 bp, 19 predicted proteins | sample 23_EM_MG_FD_194515 | JGI IMG/M metagenome (GOLD analysis project Ga0307517, IMG submission 194515) | Populus trichocarpa ectomycorrhiza microbial communities from riparian zone in the Pacific Northwest, United States - 23_EM | ecosystem: Host-associated > Plants > Roots > Unclassified | place...
AAGGCGTTGGATTCGGCGATGGGTTTGCCCAAAAGGTCAACCAGCGCGTTATAAATGCTCGTGTTGCTGATACCGCTGGAAGTTAGAAGGAGTTTCATAATTTCTTTCTTTTTTGTCCCCGCAGGGTCTCTCACAGAGGACCTTGCAGGGACGTGAATATAATTTGAATTTTAGTAAACACAATGCATTAAGTGATTTTTTGGTCATGTTGAAATTCTTTTTGTCCCCACAGGGTCTCTCACAGAGGATCCTGCGGTATCGTAAGCTAATGGGATAAAATGAGGATTAATCTCCTAAAATCCGCAGCAGAATATATGAGTGGCGGTAGTTAACCGACAAAATGCACCGGGCAAAGGATAAATGGTAAATCAGTCCGTCATCATGGCCTAAAGCTTTCTGGTAGTACGATTTCCTGCAGGTTGTCAATTGGCTACCGTCGTTCGTCAATTAGATTTCGGTATGCCGAAAGCGACGGTTATGTTAGGGTATGTAAGGATTATGACTGAGCCTTATAATAACCTTTCCGGGCTCCGGTATAACCGGAGCAATAGAACATTTGGTTTAAACAAAAGATGAAAAAAAGATTTAAAATTTCGATCACAGGAAATACATGGATCAAGGGTATCCTGGTAGTTTTGGCTTTGTTAATAAGTCCTTATTTCTCCCACGCGCAGGATCTCAATCTGTATAAAAAAGCGCTATTTATTAAGGGCAAAGACACCCTGCGTTACAGGATATTATATCCTGAAAACTATGACTCCAAAAAATCATACCCTTTGATTGTTTACCTGCATGGTGCAGGCTTCAGAGGAAATGATAATGAACAACAACTCGGCGGAAATAGCAGGTATTACGGAGCTGGCAAGGATTTTTTAAATGATTCGGTCCGGAAAAAATATCCTGCCCTTGTCGTTTTTCCGCAATGTCCTGCGGACAGCATGTGGTTCAAACTGCCCCCGGGACCGCCCTACGATACCACAGGAGCATTTAACCATCAGATGAATACCCTGGCCCTTTCTACACCGGAACGTTTGGTAAAACTTTTAACGGACAGTTTAGCTGAACATCATATCGCAGACAGAAAAAGAATTTACCTGGGCGGCACTTCGCTTGGTGCCTTTGGCGCTTACGATCTGATCATTCATTACCCCGGTTATTTTGCGGCTGCTTTCCCTATATGCGGGCAGGCTAACGTAGAACTATATCCCAAAAGAGCGGTTAATGTCCCGGTGTGGATATTTCACGGTGCGATTGATGACATTATTAACCCATGGCCTGATAGAAGCCTGATCAAAGCGTTACAACATAGCGGTGCAAAAAATGCGAAATATACGGAATACCCCGGCTTAAAACATGACATTGAGGCCAAGGTATTTGCTGAACCAGATTTGTTCCCGTGGCTATTTTCGTTAAAGAAATAGCATATGGCGTTAGATTCTTAAACTAAAAACCGCCAGTTCTGCCACAACCGAAAAGCTGCTATAAGACAAAACAAGAACAAGCGCGACTTTGAAATCAATAACTTTAACCTATACTCTGCGCTGTCTGAAAAAGTGTATGATTACCTATGAATAAACTTTGTGATCGGGTATGAAAAATCACACACTAAGTAATTTTTTGGTCATGTTTTGTCCCCGCAGGGTCTCTCACAGAGGACCCTGCGGTATTGTAAGATGATGGGTACTGCAGGGTCCCTTATCAGGAGACCCTGCAGGGACGTGAATCGGGTATGAAAAATCACACACTAAGTAATTTTTTGGTCATGTTGGATTTTTTTGGGTGATACATCCCATAGTTTTTGTAACTATGAACCATCGATGACCTACGAACAGACTATGACCAAACAACGTTATTTTTTCCTTGTACTCATCCTGGGGTTCCTTATAGCGCTGAGCCCATTTTCTATTGACATGTACCTGCCGGCTTTCGAAGATATTGCCGTTTCGCTGCATACTACCAGCGCGCGCGTCGACCTGTCGTTGTCGAGTTATTTTATCGGGCTGGCATTCGGGCAATTGCTCTATGGTCCGCTGATGGACAGGTTTGGCCGTAAAAAGCCTTTGTATTGGGGCTTGTGTTTTTACATTGTTGCGTCGATAGGTTGTGCCGTATCATCTTCCGTTCAAATGCTGATCGCTTTCAGGCTGTTCCAGGCACTGGGTGGATGTGCCGCGTCGGTCGCTTCGGTTGCGATGGTCCGCGACCTATTCCCTGTTGAGGACAATGCTAAAGTATACGCGCTGTTATTTGTGGTACTTGGGGCATCGCCATTGCTGGCACCCACAGCGGGTAGTTATCTTACCCTGGCCTTTGGATGGCCTTCGGTGTTTATCGTCTTATTAAGCCTGGCAGTATTAGTGTTGCTGGCATCAGTATTTGGCCTTCCCGAAAGCTATAAGCCCGATCGTAACTATTCGCTCAAGCCGGGGCCTATCATCCAAAATTTTCTGAAGGTTATCCGCAATCCACAGTTTTACACTTATGCTATCTCCGGGGCGATGGCCTTTTGCGGACTGTTTGCTTATGTTGCCGGGTCGCCATTGGTATTTATGGGCGTTTTCGGCCTCAGCAAAACACAATTCGGGTGGGTGTTTGCAGGCATTGCAGTTGGTTTCATCGGTTTTGGACAAGTAAACAGCTTCTTGCTCAAATGGTTCAAAAGTGAGCAAATGGTGGCGTTCTCAACTATAAGTCAGTTTATCATCAGTGTTTTGTTTTTGGTGGGTGCTCTTAACGGCTGGCTTGACCTGGGTGGCACCATCGCTATGATCTTCCTGGCCCTGTGCTGCGTCGGCATGACCAATCCCAATACCTCCGCCTTATCAATGGCGCCATTCAGCCGGAATGCAGGGGTGGCGTCTGCTTTATTGGGGGCGATGCAACTTGGGTTGGGATCGGTGTCTTCATCGGCAGTAAGTATTTTCAGTAGTGCAAAATCGGTGGTGCCGCTGGCGGCCATTATGGCTGTTACTGCTTGCATCGCACTCGCAGTGCTGCTTATTGGGCGGCGTAATATTGCAGATAAGGTGGAGGTGGATACGTCAGCGGCAGTTGGGGCAGGACATTAAGTCCTTGTTGGTTGCCTTCCTCTCCTGGCTGCATACTTGCACCAGTTGAGACCCTATTCTTTAGGCCCATATCCAGATTTTTTTAGAAGAGCCCACATTTGAGGACTCGTTTCCACTGTCATTTTTTTTACCAAATCATCAGTGCCGCTCGGATTTTTATAAACTTCTAAATTCATTATGAAGTCTTCAAAATTTGTCGCAATTAAAAATAGATCGTTGTCGGGCGGGCTTTCATGATGGAAGTAAAAGATATGTCCATAATCAGCCTCCCGAAGGCTTATACATATAATATCGCCTAGTTCACCTTCGCAAATTGGCAGCAGTCCAACGTGTAATTGTTCTTCATAGGTTGATAAGACTTTATCTACTGACGAATCATCATTTCCGACAATACAATAAAAAACACCCACGCTTACCTTATTTCCCGATAACATAAATCGGTTTACGTCAATACATTTTACGCAAACAAGTTCTAAAAAAGAAAATGCCCCTGCTTCTATATAAAAATCTTTATAAGATTGTGGCAGGGGTGAATTAAATCTTGCTTCCACACTTAGAAAGGCTTTCTCTATATGTTGCTTATCGTCGGCACAAACGAGATTCTTTTCAATTCCTCCTACCGATTCAAGTTTTTTGATTAGGTTTTTTTTCATATAAGGTACTTCAATTATAATGCCCGGCAGATTTGTAAACCTTGCCTGCCTCATTAAACATAAAAAGCTCGGCTGATAGTTTATTATTGATGGTGTGGTAGTAGATGATGATCGAATTTACGCTTGAGAGTACGTCAATTACTTTAAAGTTTAGATCCGGATATTTAGCCAGTCCCTTTTGCCAGTAATCTCCTACTTGTTGTTTCCCTTTTAGCGTACCTGATTCGCTCAAGCCCATCTGTATCATTAAAGGACTGCTCATTTCAAAATCATCGGTATAATGTTCCAGTACCCGGGGCAGGTCGTGTGCATTCCATGCTTCTACCCATTCATGTGCAAATGTTAAGGCTTGTTCGCGAGAGATCATGTTTTTAGGTTTTTCTCAAATGTAGGAGAAATGGGCTATTAGATTTGACAACTTTTTAAAAGTTGTCAAATCTGTGTTGGTTTGGTAACTGTCAAGACACAGCAAACAGACTCATTAGTATCAGTACACCAGGCAATTTTTTCCTTTGAAATAGGTGCTTAATTTGGTTTTCTGTACAATCCCTTTGTTTTTATCAATTTTGATCAGGATGCTTTCTCGACTTTCGGGACACATTGTATAATGCATCAGATGTAAATTGTAACCGCTATCTGTAATCATATACGCACCACCCTGCCTATTATCGTCATCAATGCCTAAATTTTGTGTCGCTGTCGCCAGTAAAACAGCCTCCTCCAAATTATCTATCGCACCCAAAAACTTGCCAAAATCTTCTTTGGTAGTTATAAAAATGGTTTTTCCGTCCTTAACTGTTATAACGTAGTTAAAACACCAGGCAGGCATACACCCTTGGTATAAAGTGCCAAGCGCATGTGGATCGAGTTTTACGCCCTTTGGCCTTTTACCTCTGCTGTATATTATCGTATCCTTTAATGCCGGCCAGCTGCAAAATGCCCAATAAGTGTATTTTTTATCTGGCTTTACAGCTTTGATTATATTTTCTGGACGGAATTTTTCCTGGATGCGGGAATAGCCGCCCGTACAAGAAATGTTGAAGGCAAGTGTAACGATCAATACGACGGCAATGTTGAAGGTTTTTAAAAAAGATAAAGTATTCATAAGGAAATCATGACAAGTTTCTATCTATTAAAAATAGTAAAAACTTACATGATTTTCTTCATCCAAGGGGAAGAGAAATTGGTGCAAATGTATTAGCACCGATGTCACTCGAATATCTACCCACCCGATCGACGCTTCGCTGTTCGACCCTCCCTTTTATAAGCAAAAAGGACGGTAAGAAAATACGTGAAATAGCATGGTGACACTGTTTTGTCACCATGTATGGAAATGTAATAGGCTCATTAACAGGTGTTCATGAATTGTTCATAAGCGTTCACGGCGTGAACATGAACATTAGCTCCCGAGCACCTCATCAATTATTCCAAACTCCTTTGCTTCTGAAGCGATCATCCAGAAATCGCGGTCGGATACATCGTGTATCTTTTGATATTCCTGCCCGCTGTGTTTGGCGAGGATGGTGTAGAGTTCTTTCTTTACTTTCAATACCTCGCGCGCTGTGATCTCAATATCCGACGCAGGGCCCTGCACACCGCCTAATGGCTGGTGCAGCATTACCCGTGAATGGGTCAAGGCTGCCCGTTTACCTGCCGCACCCGAACATAATAATACAGCTGCCATCGATGCAGCCATGCCTGTGCAGATTGTCGCTACATCCGGGCCAATCAAGTGCATGGTATCGTAAATACCAAATCCGGCATAAACAGATCCGCCCGGTGAGTTGATATACATCTGGATATCTTTTTTTGCATCGGTTGATTGGAGGAATAACAACTGTGCCTGGATAATATTGGCCACGTTATCGTCCACTGCCGCACCTAAAAATATAATACGGTCCATCATCAGGCGGGAGAAGACATCCATTTGCGCCACACGCAGTTCCCGCTCCTCGGTAATGTAGGGTGTCATCGAGGCGGTTATGCTGCTTTCTGTTTTTGAGATATAACTATCTACATGTAAACTTTGGACATGGCAATGCCCCACCGCATATTTGCGGAACTCATTTTTGTCGATTTTCATAAAAATTTTGGTTTATCGGTCTGTAAACAAACGCCTTATTTTCTGGCTGAAGCTCAGGTGCTCCGGTTGGGTAAATAGCTTTTGATGAACTGCTTCGATCTCCTTTTTGAGCTGATCGCGGCCATAAAGTTTTACCATACGATAGGCTTCCTGTTGCCACTGCATTTTCTCATGCAACTCAGGGTCAAGCAATAACCTGGCTTCGAACACCAACGTATCGCCTGGTTCGGAAAGGTGCAGCAGGTGTGCCTCTATCTGTTCAGTTTCAATCAAGGAAGTCCTCATAGGTCAATGCTTTTTCTTTTACGGTTTCCCTTACTTTTTCCAGGCACTTGTACTTCTGTACGGTAGCCGACCGCACGCCTGAAAATCCGAACAATGTAGCTGCATCCGAAAGTGGTAAATGATCGTAGTAAAATGAACGGAGCAGGTCCATACACTTTTTGCCTGCGGTTTGCAGGAAATTTAGAATTTTCAGGTCAGATGCCTGCGCCGGTTCTTCATTTTCTAAATCAAAGCCGTCTATTGGTACATGCTTGCTGTTATCCTTATGTTTTTTGAGCCAAAGATGTTTAGCTATACCTAAAAGGTAGGCTTTCTCCGTCGTCCTAAGCTCGAAGTTGTTTTCGACAGATTTTTCGTAATAGATCATCAAAGCATCCTGGAAAATGTCCTTCGCTTCATCAAATGAGCCACCCATTTTGGAGATGTATCGTGCGGCAACGGGGAATGCACTTTTGTATAGATTTATAAAAAGCTTTTCCCTTTCCTCTATATTCCGGTTTGAAAATTTAAATCCTGGCATAAGCTTGTTCTTTATTACTAAGTGCAAGTTAGGGGTAAAGTATCACCTTTTTAATTTGTGATTTTTATAAAGAATCCTCGAAATAGAAATTAGTGTTAGCAGTTATAATTAACTATACAAAAATTATAAGTTCAATTTATGACAAAATTTTAGTGTGTGATGATTGCTGAAGATATAGTATTTTAAATCTGATGATTTTTTTCATCTTCAAACAACAAATACTAATAGGAAGAGGGGGCTTTTTGAAAAGCCCACGAATTCAATAGGTGATTCGTGGGATAAAGTTTAGGTTATCAGGTGCACGAAATCTGAGTGGTACATGTAGTTCCACTATTATAGCAAACATACTCACCACATGCAGGGGCTGGATTGCTGGCCTCACATGCATGGCTCGTAATTCCTGAAGTTGGCGTGTCCCAGCAATTCCACCAAATCAATTGGCCAGTACCACCGATAACATTTTTCATTTCTTCTCGGGTTAGTTTTTCCATAAATATGTCTTTAGTTAAAAAATTAATTTCAGGTACTAAATTTACCCTTAATCAAATATTGCCAAAAAAATTAATAAACCCAATAAATTTTACCAATAGTTTTATTATAATTTATTAATGGTTAATTGTCCTTTAGGGAGCCTGAATATTATTAAAAAAGCAGCAATATTATTAACTGTTAAGAAGATCTAACTATCCTGGGCCTACTCCTTCACCGCCGTTACCTTTGCTCCATCATCACCATTTGTTTCAAATATCAAATTCTTATCATCCAGTTTGGAAACGATGAAAGGGAACTCCCTGGTTTTTCCATCAGGTAAAATTTCTTTAACCTGGATCTTATCGCCGTCAATTTTATAGCTGCCATGCGATAATACCTTACCGCCCCACCAGATGAGCAAACTGTCGTTTTTTGAGAATTGAATATAGGGGCTTTCAGCCTCCAGTTGTTCACTGGTAACGTTGCTTGTCGACCTGACACTGGTGTTCTCTATTTTTATATATTTCCATTTGCCATATAAAGCATCGAGTTTAATAGCACTTTGACATGAGGCAAAAAATCCCAGTAAAATAACCCCGGCAATGAATTTATTTTGCGCGATGAATGACCTAATCATAATGGGTTAAATCTAAGAATTATCCGCAGATGTTTTTTCCTGCGTTCGCCGCTCAGCCTCCTTCACTTCATCCTTTTCGCTGATGGGCGGTTCAGTTTCCAGCTTTTCAGTTTTATGATGTTTTCTGTGCAGCTTCTTGACGGACTTCTTTTCAATTGTTTTCATGATATCCGGGTATTACAAATAACAGAACGGGTCAGGTCCTTTTAATTTAACTACACTGAAAGAGATATGTTTACAATAATTTAATGAAGAAATTTATCATTCTGATTTGCAAATGTTTACAAGGAAAAGGATATTTGGTTTTAATAAATCTTATCAAAATGTGTAACAATATGCAAGTAAATGTCTCTAAATGGTACTATATAGCTAAGGTCTCAACAAGCTATAAGTTATTGTGAGGAGCCCGCACCTTAAGGGTTCCGTTAAAAAATCTAAACATAAAAAATGAACAATTTTTCGATCCAACTACTTTGGTGGGCTGTGCCTGTCATCGTACTTCTTGTGGGGTACAAATTTGTGCTCCGTGTTTTCTTTGGTATGGTTATCGTTCCCGATGACCGTATAGGTTTGGTTGTTAAAAAGTACGTGCTCTCGGGCAATAAGCGCCTTCCCGATGGCCGTATCATCGCCACTAATGGCGAAGCTGGTATGCAGGCCAAAGCATTGGCGCCGGGCTTATACTGGGGTATGTGGCCATGGCAATATTCAGTGATCATGCAGCCGTTTATCATCATCGAGCAAAATAAACTCGGACTGGTAAAGGCCAAAGATGGTGCTTCATTGGATACTGGCCGTGTACTGGGCAAACCTGTAGATTGTGATAAGTTCCAGGATGCTACCGCCTTTTTGGATAACAATGGTCAAAAAGGTCCGCAGGCTGCATTCCTTACGCCGGGTAGCTATCGTATTAATGCCTTTTTGTTTGACATCGAAATGGTGCCCATTACGCAGATACAGGAAAATAAGGTTGGTATTATTACCACGCTTGATGGTGAACCATTGGGCAAGGGTGAGATCGCCGGCGGATCGGTAGCCGGGCATAAGAATTACCAGGACCCAATTGCATTTATCAACGCCGGCGGAATGAAAGGTTTGCAGGAAGATGTGATCCTCGCGGGTACTTACTACCTCAACCCATGGTTTGTCATTGTGGAGCAGGTAGATATGATCTATATTCCGATTGGTTATGTTGGCGTGGTGAACTCCTTCGTTGGTCCTGAAGGTAAGGATACCAGCGGTGACAGCTTTAAGCATGGTAATATTGTGAAAAAAAGCCAGAAAGGTGTTTGGGATGAACCACTTGACCCTGGAAAGCACCCGGTAAATATTTATACCCATGCGGTTGAAGTGGTCCCTACTACTAACATTGTACTTAACTGGGCCAATAGCCGCACTGAGGCGCATGAACTGGACAAGAATCTGTGTACTATTACTGTGCGTTCGTCAGACGGTTTTACATTCAACCTTGATGTGTCGCAGATCATCCATATACCACGTAATGAAGCACCAAAGGTGATCGCACGTTTTGGTAATATGAAGAACCTGGTATCGCAGGTATTAGAGCCAACTATTGCCAACTATTTCCGTAACTCGGCTCAAAAGAGTGACGTGATCGAGTTCCTGGCTAACCGTATCCAGCGCCAGAATGATGCAAAGGACCATATTAGCAAAGTTTTGGGTGACTACAATGTGGTAGGCGTGGATACGCTTATAGGTGACATCGTACCTCCGGAAGCATTAATGAAAACGCTTACCGACCGTAAACTGGCCGAACAGGAAAGGATCACTTACGAGATACAGCGTAATGCACAGGTGGAACGTAAGGAATTTGAAAGTGCCAAAGCCGGAGCTGATATGCAGCCTGAGGTGGTAAAATCAACCCGCCAGGTAGAGATCAATACGCAGGTAGCTGCCTCCAAAGTTGCAGTAGCAAAAGGTGAAGCTGAATCAAAAACAATTAACGCTGAAGCTGATGCTAAAGTGAAGACCATCAACGCCAAAGCGGACGCCGAAGTAAAAACAGTAAATGCCACTGCTGATGCTAATGCTACCGACGTAAATGGTAAGGCCGAAGCCGGTAAGATCAAGGCGATAGGTTTGGCTGAGGCTGAAGTTACCAAGCAGAAAACCCAGGCCATGGGTTCAGAACAGTATGCTATCGTTCGTGTGGCCGAAACACTGGCCAGCAATAATATCAAGCTGGTTCCAGACATACTGGTTAGCGGTAAAAATGGTGAAAGTGGCGGCGGTATGATCGATGCCCTGATCGGTAATGAAATGCTGAAGAAGCTGCAGGCTGAAAATGGAAAGGCAAAAGATCAGCCTAAAAAGAAGGATGATAATTCAGATAAAAGATCTGAATAAAATTTACTTTTTGATTGTCAAAGGCGCACTGAAAGGTGCGCCTTTTTTGTTACTGTTCATCGCCACGGCGCAAAGGCAATGGTTGCTTAATTTCCGGCCTTTCAACTTCTACCAACTCTGCTTCAAGCTCCTCAGCTTCAACTCTTGTTGCGTAATTGAGTTTGCGGAATCTCCATAGCGCAAACGCTGGTTCCTGGAAACGGCCTAACAACTTAAAGAATTTCGGGAAATTATGAACCTCCTCCAGCAGGGCGCCGGGTACAATACCTTCGTTTTCTAATATTTCACGAATGGTATATTCCTTGTCCTTAGTTATCCAGATCTCAAAATCCCGTTTTACTTCTTCTGCCTTTTCCGGGTCGATGCTTGCGTCGACACATATTACCTTATCGCCGGGTTTCATATTCGTTGTTGTAATGTTGAAAGGTTGAAATTTGGAAAGTTTCCTTTCAGTTTCTTCAACCAATCTCTAATTGACTAATCTCTAATCACTACTCACTTACTACCATTAGCCTTCTTCAAGCTATCTGCCTGCGCTTTTGCCTTTTTCTTGAAAAAACCTTTCAGGAAAAAGTTATGCTGTGCAGCGTCCAGGGTCTCATTTAGTTTAACTGTACCCGTTTGTATATTGTTTAATGATGTTCTTACCTGTTCCGCCCCTTTAGGGTCGTTAAGCAAAACGCCAATAGCATTATCTGTAGTTGTCAGTTTTTTACTAGCTGTATTCAAGTTTGCAGTAAGCTCACTGGCGCTGGCAACTGTTTTCTGTAATTGCACTATAGATGCCTGTATTTTATTAAACGTAACAGTATCGGTCAATATTTTGTCGGCCAGGCCACCTTTGGTGTTTATTTTTTTGCCGAAATTATCCAGTTGAACAGCCATGCGCGCCGCGCTTTCGGTTGTTGCCTGCAGGTTTTTCATAGTAGCACGTAGTTGTAATCCCATAGTGCTATCGGCTAATAAAGCACCCACAGTGCCTTTTCCCTGCAATATTTTGTGGCTTAGTTCTTTAAAGTCTTTGGTGATGGATAGTAAGTTTTGATTATTTTGCTGCAGGGTCTTCAGCATATCATCCGTTGAGGCTACTCTTTCTACCTGTAGTACATCTCCATCCTGTACAATTGGCGCCTGGGGACTGCCTCCGTCTATCACAATGATCTTATTACCGATCAACCCGTCCGAACTGATCTTAACGCCCGCATTACGGTGAATATATTGTTGTGAAGCTTCATCAACACTCATCTTTACACTCACCTGTGATGGGCCCGTAAAGTGTACATCGCTGATTGTTCCAACTTTAACACCAGAGAACCATACGTTATTCCCTTTTTTTAAACCCGCAACATCATCAAATACGGCACTGATATGTATACTTTTTGAGAAAGTTTTTTGCGCACTGCCCAAAGTAAGTATACCAAGTATAAATACTAAGAGGCCGAGGGCTAAAAATATCCCGACTATAATTGCTTTCCTGTTTTCTGTTGCCTCCATATGTTATGGCTAAATAGCTTATTGTATAAAGTTATATTCAAAAAATGGTTTTACACGATCATCGTTTGTATTAAATACTTCTTCGAAGGAGCCGACACGCTGAAACTGTCCATCCAGCAGCATGGCTACCCTGTCTCCTGTACTTTTGGCACAGGTCAGGTCATGCGTAATAATGATTGATGAAGTATGAAAATTTTGTTGTACCTCATTGATCAGGTCGTTGATCTCGATGCAGGTGATCGGGTCCAGGCCGGCCGTTGGCTCATCATACAGCATCACCTCCGGATTTAGTATTAAAGTACGTGCTATGCCGATACGTTTGCGCTGACCCCCTGATAATTCTGACGGCATCTGGTTAATGGTATGCAACAGACCTACTGCATCTAATACCCGTTCAACCGAAGTATTTATTTCGCTGCGTGTGATGCCTTTACGGTTGCGAACAAGTGGGAACTCGAGGTTTTTACGAACAGTCATACTATCGTACAAGGCGCTATTCTGAAATGAAAAACCTATTCTTATCCTTAGTTCCTGTAATTCTTTATCAGTTATTGTGTTCAGGTTACAGCCTAAAACGCTTACATCGCCTTTATCAGCCTTCAACAAACCTGAGATAATCTTGATCAATACTGATTTCCCTGTGCCCGACCGGCCAAGTACTACAAGGTTTTCTCCCTGGTAAAGGTCCATATCGATCCCGCGCAATACCTCGAAATCACCAAAGGATTTTTCTAATCCCCTGATGGTAATCACAGGATCCTTGTAGTCAATATTTGCTTTTCCTTTTTCCATTTATAAAACTTAGCGAAACCAACCTGCTATTTGTACAATCAATATTTCTTCAACAAATACCAGGAACATAGCGGTTACAACAGCACCGTTTGCTGCTTTGCCCACACCTTCTGTTCCCTTGGTAGAATAATAACCCTGATAACAGCCTACAATGCCTATTGTAAAACCGAAAACAATGGCTTTAGCCAAAGATGCCACAAAATCAACAAATGTTAGCGGTTCAAAAACCTGCTCCCAAAAAGTGGTGTAACTGGTTCCTTCATTTACCGCAACGTTTAAGTAACCACCAAGTAAAGCAACAAAGCCAGTGTAGGTGGCCAAAATGGGTATGGTAATAGTTGTGGCAAGTACCCTGGTACATACCAGGTATTTAAAAGGCTTGGTGCCTGATACTTCCATAGCATCGATCTGTTCCGTAACCCTCATTGAGCCCAATTCGGCACCAATGCTCGACCCTACTTTCCCGGCAGCGATAAGCGCAGTTATCAACGGCGCCAGCGCCCGCATGATGGCTATAGATACCAATGAGGGCAGCCAGGATTGTGCCCCGAATGTGAGTAATGAGGGACGGGATTGCTTGGTGAAAATCAGGCCCGTAATAAAACCTGTAAATGTGATCAGCGTGAACGAACGTACACCTGTTTCATAACATTGGCGCATCACCTCCTTTAACTCAAACGGCGGTAAAAATGCCTCTTTGAAAAAGCGCAGGATGAATTTGTTGATATTGTATAAAGAAACAAAAGCAGTTGACAGGCGCGTCTTTAACGACGGGCCTTTGTTTGTAGCCGGTGCAGGTGATCTGTTTATGGTACTCATTAACGTGGCAAAGGTATTATTTATGAAGATATGAACGGTGCTGTCGTTGCAAAAACTTACGGATACGGTGCGAAAAATGATTTTGTGTAAACAATAAATTATTATTCATATATAAATCTACATTTCAAATTATACTTCGAAATCCGGATGCTTTTTGATGTTGTGTAAAATATGCTTACGTTTATGTTAAATTCGTATCATACCAAAATAATCCGATAATCTATAAATTTTGACATGACCAATAATGTAATGCGGGAGATTACCCCCCTGACGCCGAGTGATTGTTTTACAATTTTTTCAAGAGTTAAGCAAAAATTTGATTTCCCGTTACATTATCACGAAGAGTATGAACTAAACCTGATCCTGAATGCAAAAGGGGCCAAAAGAGTAGTGGGTGGACATATTGAGGTGATAGATGATATGGAGCTGGTGCTGATAGGGCCGAACCTGTATCATGCCTGGTTTACGCACCAATGCCAGAGTGAAGAGATCACCGAGGTAACTATTCAGTTTCATAAGGATCTTTTTGATGAGAAGTTTCTGAAAAGGAACCAGCTGAGCTTTGTAAAAAGTATGCTGGAGCGCTCACAAAGAGGCATTCTGTTTTCGCATGAAACGATAGCAGCGCTTAAGGAAAGGTTATTGTCGCTGGATAAAAGGAACGGTTTTGATTCCGTATTGGAGCTGCTTTCTATCCTGCACGATCTGTCTATATCCCGTAATATACGTCAGCTTTCAGACGCAAGCTTTACCAATGATAAGTTCAATTATAATAGCAGGCGTATTGAGAAGGTCTTTGAGTATATGAACAATAATTACAACAAGCAGGTATCGCTTGCTGAAGTATCGCGGATTGCCAATATGCCCGAAGCGTCGTTCAGCCGTTTTATAAAGAAACGCACAGGTAAAACGTTCATTGACAGCCTGAACGAGATACGGCTTGGCCACGCTTCGCGTATGCTGATAGATACTACCAATACCGTTGCCGAGATCGCTTATAAATGCGGATTCAACAATATCTCCAACTTCAACAGAATCTTTAAACGCAAAAAGTTTTGCATACCAAAAGAGTTCAGGGAAACCTATACAGGGAACAGGGTTTTTATTTAGCGGATTGCGGTTATCGGTAGCCGGTTAACCAATCTCTAATCACAAAACGTTAAAATAGTATTAGGGCAGGGGTATTTATAGGCCTATTTTAGATAGTGCCAATTAGATCACAATTTGACAGGTGGTAATTTTCAAATTGTCGCAGTTTCAAATCTTCAAATTAAATAATGAGGTTATCCGCTTTAGATATCACTATCATCCTTTTGTACCTTTTAAGTACCATATTCATAGGATTATGGTACCGAAAAAAAGCGCGCCAAAATAAGGAAAGCTATATGCTTGGTGGCCGCTCATTGCCCTGGTATAAGCTGGGCCTGAGCGATGCCTCGGATATGTTTGATATCAGCGGCACCATGTGGATGGTGAGCCTGTGCTTTGTTTACGGTATGAAAAGCATCTGGATACCCTGGCTATGGCCGGTATTTAACCAGGTATTTTTGATGATGTACCTCTCGCGCTGGTTACGGCGGTCGAATGCCTCAACAGGGGCCGAGTGGTTGCAAACCAGGTTTGGTAAAAGCGGGCCGGGTGTTACTGCCTCTCACCAGGTGGTGATCGCATTTGCCTTACTCAGTTGCCTGGGCTTTATGGCTTACGGTTTTATCGGGCTGGGTAAGTTTATCGAAATATTCGTCCCCTGGGATATGATCAAAGGTTATATCCCATTTGATGTAGCCCCGCAATATGTTCCGCATGTATATGGCGTCATATTTACGCTGTTTGCCATGTTCTATTCCATCCTGGGCGGGATGCATAGTATTGTGGTGGGCGATATGGTCAAATACAGTATCATGACGATTGCCTGTATCTGGATAGGTTTTATAGCGGCGGGGCAATTAAGCAATCATCATTTAAATGTTCCCAATGGTTGGTACAGCCCGTTTTTTGGCTCACACCTCGGCCTGAACTGGAACGGCGTCATCAGCGAGGTAAATCAAAAGATAAAAAGCGACGGCTATTCGCTTTTCGGCCTGTTTTTTATGATGATGACCTTTAAAGGTTTCTTTGCAGCCCTTGCCGGTCCCGCACCGAATTACGATATGCAGAAAATATTATCCACCCGTTCGCCCGAAGAAGCCAGTAAGATGAGTGGCTTTGTGAACATTATCCTGCTGCCAATCCGCTACACACTGATCGTCAGCCTGACCATTTTGGGCCTGGTGTATTATCACCAGATGAATTTGAAAGATGCAACCGGAGCCATCGATTTTGAGCGCATACTACCGGCTGTTATAAATAATTTTCTTCCGGTCGGGTTAGTGGGCTTATTGCTTGCGGGATTATTAGGCGCTTTCATGAGTACCTTCAGCGGGACGATGAATGCCGCGCAGGCCTATATCGTCAATGATATTTATATCAAATACGTCAACCCGCAGGCATCTACCAAAAAGATCATCGGCATGAACTATATCGTGGGAATTGTTGTTGTGGCTACAGGTGTGATCCTTGGGTTTTTTGTGAAGGACATCAATAGCGTATTACAATGGATCGTATCGGCATTATATGGCGGATATATAGCGTCAAACGTATTGAAATGGCATTGGTGGCGCTTTAACGCGAGCGGGTTTTTCTGGGGCATGCTTACAGGGATACTCGCAGCTATGGTATTCTCAGTACTGATACCTGATGGGCAGTTATTGTATTGGTTCCCTTTGCTGTTTTTGTTATCGCTGGGCGGTTCAGTTGTAGGCTCTTATGCTTCAGCGCCGACAGATATGTCCGTATTAAAATCATTTTACTCCAACGTTCGCCCATGGGGATTTTGGGAGCCAGTGAAGCGGGCTGTTTTAGCGGGTGATCCTTCATTCCAGTCGAATAAAAATTTTAAACTGAATATGTTCAACGTTGTAATTGGTACGATGGCCCAATGCTGCCTCACCATTTTGCCTATGTATTTGGTGTTGAAACAAAAAATGCCCTTGCTGGTAACCGTCATAATACTGGCCGTTATCATCGCCATATTAAAGAAAACATGGTGGAATAAATTAAAAGACTATTGATCAAAATATGAGTGCCGAATTCAATAAAAGACTAGATCAATTGCACAGCAGCTATGAGCAATTGATAACAAGGCCGAACAAAAAGCAGGCTGCGGGCAACGGTATTTATGACCGTTATCAGTACCCTGTATTGACCGCTGCACATGCCCCGGTTTTCTGGAGGTACGATCTGAATCCGCAGACTAACCCATATCTAATGGAGCGCTTTGGTATCAACGCGGCTTTTAATGCAGGCGCTATCAAGTGGGGTAATAAATATTTGCTGGTAGCAAGGGTTGAGGGGCTGGACCGTAAATCGTTTTTTGCGGTGGCCGAAAGCCCTAATGGTATCGATAATTTCACTTTTTGGGATTACCCTATCGACCTGCCGGAAACAGATGATCCGGATACTAATGTATACGATATGCGCCTGACCGGGCATGAAGACGGATGGGTTTATGGTTTGTTTTGTACCGAACGGCGTGACCCGGAGGCCCCGGACTTTGATCAGTCGATGGCTGTGGCTGCTTGTGGCATTGTACGGACCAAGGATATGATAAACTGGGAGCGCCTGCCCGACCTGGTGACCAATTCGCCTCAGCAAAGGAACGTGGTGCTGCATCCCGAG
>Ga0307517_10006739_pt1 | contig 16905 bp, 10 predicted proteins | sample 23_EM_MG_FD_194515 | JGI IMG/M metagenome (GOLD analysis project Ga0307517, IMG submission 194515) | Populus trichocarpa ectomycorrhiza microbial communities from riparian zone in the Pacific Northwest, United States - 23_EM | ecosystem: Host-associated > Plants > Roots > Unclassified | place...
TGTTTCATACTTCTTCAAATATGCTGTTGGATTAACAGCTACTTTGAGAACTCTTCAAATAATATTTTACCAGTTAATTTTATCAGATGGAAAATAGAATAGGTGATAAGTTTTAAATTCCTGATCGTTTGATTAATAAAACATTGATATTGCATCAAATAATCAATTTAACCTCGAAGCTTAAACAGTTAAGTAAAATCTAATTTAATCTCAGAATTTATGTTGTTAGATAAGGTTTTTTATATTACTCTAACGCTTGCACCATCTAATTAATGTAAAAAAAATTATAATTGCAATCCACACAAAACAAACGAGAAAGAGAGATCTTTTTCACAATCTTGTGAAGGAATTCTAGAAAAATTTAAAAAAAAATACAGAGCTATTTTCTTTCCCTCTCCGCAAATTCAAAATCACAGCAGAAGGAAAATAGCTTAGAAAAGGAAAATAGAAAAGCCTATGTCCTTGAACCAATTACCAATAGTCTCCACAAGAACAAATCCCTTCCTTAAAGTGGTGAAATCGGTTAGCATCGCGTACAATGATATCCCTCTGTGTGATTGCTGACACCAGCTTACAAAATGAGTGACAATCACCACAAACCCTCAGATTCTTTGTAATCCTGATAGGAGTTCCGTCGGGGGTGGCAATAAGGCCAAATGCAATTGCCAACTTCTCACTATGTGCATGCAAAATTCCAAGCTTAACCTCCTCATCAACATCATGTAACACAGAGTTTGTATCAGGGACATAACCAGCCGATTCCAATTTCTGACTCAAACTCTTCAGCATCTCATAGATCTCCTTTGATCGAAGATGACTATTATCTCCAGCACCAAATCGATAAATAATGTTATCCACCTCAATCCAAGTATAACCAGGAATTTTCTTTAACCTCCTTTTGGCCATCAGATTCCTAATCTTTGCCACATCTTTCCACCTGCCAGCATTTGCATAAATATTAGAAAGCAATATGTAGTGCCCCGGGTTCTGAGTTTGTAGCGAGAGAAGCAATTTTGCTGCCTTCTCTGCCAAGTCTACCTGTCTATGAATTCTACATGCTCCAAGGAAAGCACACCATATCCCCTCATCTTTCTCAACCTCCATATTCTCAATCAATCTCAATGCCTGATCTAGCCTCCCAGCACGCCCCAAGAGATCAACCATGCAAGTGTAGTGCTTCACATCAGGCCTCACACCATAACTAACTGACATCAAAGAGAAAAGCTGAAGACCATCATCGACCAAACCTGCATGACTGCAAGCGTACAACAAGGAAATGAACGTGATCCTATTCGGTATTATTCCACTATTCAACATCATATGAAACAACTCAAGAGCTTCCCTGCCTTGTCCATGGTACCCATAAGCCCCAATCATCGCGCTCCACGAAATCACATTCTTTTGTTCCATCCTATCGAAAATTTCCCTAGAGGAATCAATACTTCCGCACTTAGCATACATATCAATCATCGCAGTCCCCAATTCAACATCCAAAGAATATCTCCTAGCACATACATAATCATGAACTAACCGAGCCTTATTCATAGCACCTAATTTAGCACAAGCATTTACTATAGTCACCATCGCAACCTTATCGGGCACAAAACCATCTCTTCTCATCTGATCAAACAAAACCCATGATTCGTTTGGTTTTCCACATTCAGCATACCCAGCAATCATGACTGTCCGAGTTACAAGGTCTTTCTTAGGCATTCTATCAAACAGCTGCTTAGCGTTGTCAATCATGCCACATTTGGCATACATATCCACTAAAGTAGAACACACAAAATTATCCAAATGTAACCCATTTTTCAAAACCGTGGAGTGAATCAATCTGCCCATAATCAACCCCATTGTATCCCTACAAGCCTTTATAACAAATGGTAATGAAAAGTTATCTGGTTTTGACCCTGCTCTAATAAGCTCCCTAAAAGTCTGAAAACAACGTTCATAATCACCATTTTTTACAAACCCACCAATCATAACACTCCAAGAAACTGGGTCTCTCTCTTCCATTTTATTAAACAAAAGATGAGCAGTGACCAAATCTTTGTGTTTTGCGCACATGTATAGGAGTTTGTTAGCAACAATGAGGTCATGAATAATACCAGTGGTAGTTACTTGGGCATGAACTTGTTTGATTTGGAATATGTTTCTACACTTGAAGAGTGTGGAGATAAAAAAATCAGGATCCATCATGTCTTTCATTTGGGCATTGGCTAAGGTGGATTGTTGAGGTTGCGGTACGGCGTCTGAGATGGCTGCAGCAGCTGTAGAAGCTGAGAAGAAACGAAGCATTCCATGGTTAGAGAAAAGGATGGCTTGGTTTTTTAGTTTGAACATTATCTCAATAGCAGTAGTTAATTGTTGATAGAAAGAAGAGAGAGAGAGAGAGAGAGAGAGGTTGATGATAGCTACAAATATATTGTTGAACTGTTCATGTACCCAAGTTGAGCTTACAGGCGAGGGAGCCCTGTTAAATACCCCACCCTCAAAACCCAGCTGACGCAAATAAGAAAAGGTTGCAAAATTTGATGTATTCAACAGCAAAAGCAACAGGGACATCGACCCAAAAGCATTCAAAACCAGAAGGATTCATAAAACCTGCCCAACAAAAATTCAATTTCTGCTCTGAGTGATCAAAGAATGCAATACGTTACTTTACATAAGCAGAACTGAACTGAGCAGAGCCACCACTGTGAAAATAAAACTTGAACCCCAAATGTGTAGTTTTATGCCTCACTTTACAATATCCATTCTGTTAAGCTACAAATTACTAAATCCCAAGAAGGGAGTTATTAATCTAGACAAGAAACTAGCAATACACCCTCCCCACCGCACCCTTTCCTGCAGCCTTGCAATTTTCAATCATGTGTGTATACAAATCGGCATTCATTGGAGGGACATTAATGGAACACCTCTATTGCTGATTCAGTTGAACAAGGGGTGACCGTGGTATTAGAGAGGGCTTCAGTTCTTTGACCTCAAATGATTCATATGTATTATTTTCTCGAAATTCATCGAGAAGATTTTCCACTGGCATTGCCCGAAGTGATTCAATGGTCCCCTTGCTAGGAACATCTGGCTCACTTCTCGACGGTGTTGCGCCTGTAGGCTCATAATCCTGCACGTTAGATCAAGAGACGTATCGAGTGACTGTAATTTTATTTTGTAGAGGCCATAAATTCACCCCAAGCTAGATTTTGGAAAACGAAAGCATTAACAAAAAAGCTGTAAATTATTAGTAGATACTCTCTCCTACCATGGATAAATAATTGACACAGAATAATAACCCAAACAGTTAATCAGTTATTCGTCACCTAAACTTTCAGATGCAAACATTCGGATGTTAGTTTCATGCATTTGTTAATTTCATTACATGTCTGGCAACAGAGCTCAGCAAGCAAGACTTTCATCCTTCTATCTACGCCCAAGTAAAACATATTCCGCTGAAACAACAGGTATGCTCATAACATGAATGATGCATTTTTGCATCTAAATGGGGTTCAATTTGGTAATTCAACACGGTAGTAGAAATAAATGCATGAGCATGACTAGACCCCCTAGAGCATGTGATTTAAGAATTTCAAAACACATCAGTCGATTCCAGTATTGATTGGCAAAATTTCAACGAGATCCAAGCAGAATCACACACCACCATCCACTTAAATTGGTAATGACGTGAATAGTGCATCTCCAAGACTGAAGAAGATCAAACTAAGTTTTCTCATTTATTTACTAAAACTTGTAGTTGATCTATTTCCCCTTCAACTACTTGAATAGGGGCGCAGGTGTGCTCAACCAACTTACCATATATTGCTGCTCAAATGTTTCCTTCGCTCTATCATCGATAGCTGCAGCTTCACCAGAGTGATCCTCCCTGAAAGTCTCCAGCGTGTTTGAGTGAGCTTTAACAGCCTCCAAGATTTTAGATACAGATCCTTGCTCCTCCTCTGACACTCCTGTAAACAGTTCACATCAATATTAAATTCACGCCCCTAATCATAAAGTAACAAACTCGATGTGAATGCATGTCAAAATGCACTGATCCTCAACTACTATGCATAACTAAATCTGCATGCGTATGTTAAAAAGCCAGCTCAAACAAGTCAGAATCCCTTTCAAAGAAAAATATCTTGTAGATTAACTACGTTAAACATCTAGCGCAGTGTTCTCCAAACCGTATCTGGTTTTCCAAAAATCATGGTTCTACACTTACAGAAGGAATAGATGACTGGATAATTTGGAATACTGAACAGAGATATTTAATGGAAGAGTCGTTGTCAAAAAAAAAATACAAAAATAACACATTCAGAATCACTGTAAAACTCTCCATAGAATTGCCACAAGACTGTATATTTTAATCAATTTAACTACCTATCATACAATATTTCAATGAAATCTTAACCATGTGAAAGGTTAGGATTATTATACTCCAGGAAAAAAAAAAAAAGGAAAGAAGAAAAGGAAAGATATACAACTTACTGTCAATGTGCTTGAGGACATCTTCGGTATTCTTTGCCACATCTTGCTCAGCTGTAACCCGTGCAGAACCAACCTCCGCATCATGCTGCTCTATGCTGTCAGATGCATTTCTTCACCAAGGCATTGAAAGGGAAAAGGGATGAATTTAGACAGGATGAGGAATTGACTTAATGACACAACTACGAAAATTAGATGCAACAACAGAACAACAAGAGCAAAGCTGCCATCATATATTGGCCCATGCATTCTATGACCAGAGCCAAAACCACAATCCTTATAAAGATGCACATGTAGGTTCTATGAGACAGTGAATGTGTCAAGAATAACTAAACATTGAAGATGTCGAGAGAATATGGCATTTGTACCTCGTAAGGGATACCAATTTTGAAACATGATTGTTTTCCATCTCATTCACAGAATCAAGTGTCTTCTCCCAGTGCTTGAAAGCTGATCCAGCAGTGCTTACACTAAAGTAAAGAAAAGGGAACAGACTTTATCAATTCCAACCAAAGAATCAAAGATATTGATTCCAACTACAAGCAGAAGACGATACATACCATTGCTGTAAGAGTGACTCCATTCTACAATGTTTGGTAGCTGAATAATCTGCAATATCCTTAGCATCATTCTCTGTCTGCATAGAAAATTCCTGCCATTTTCGTTTTGCATCTGTTGAAACATACTCCATCGAAGAAACATGTCCATCCAATACTGCTTTGTTTCCGGTGGCAGTTTCTCTGAGATCAGCAAGCCTTGCATCCACCTATTAACTTAACCATCAGCATCTGAACAATACATCTAGTATGAAATTAAAGATGAGAGAGAAAATACCAGCTCTTTTTGATGCTGAAGGTGGGTGGAAACAAGATGGTTGATATCAGCAACAAGCTTCTCCGCATCTGATTTTGATTGCTCCTGCACGGATCAAGCTTTCAGTTGGCAAGGCAGAAGACAACATATTCACTCGTATCTTTAGTTACTATACCATGTCGCACCTCATAAGCCTTCTGAAAATCATCAATATTTTTCATTTGTACTGCATCAGCTTGCACCGCGTGATTTTCCAGATTTTTGCATTGTTCCAAAATCTTATCAAGAAATCCATTCATGTATTCAGAAACCTCCTTTCTTTGCTCACTACTGACATGGAATCGCTGTTCGACCCAAATGAAAGCAAAGTAACAAGAAATAAGAAACAGCAAAAGTTATATTGAAAGATCCAACTAGGATAGGTAAAAACAAGTACACATTTGGACAACAGTAAGCAGGTTTTCAAAGCTTATAATGAAGGAAGTACAAAGACCAAGTTACGGATAAATTAAGTGTTTAGGGATAATATTAAGAACTAAAAAACTACATGCACTAGGTATCAATGAAATTAGGACTGGCTGCCCAAACCAAAATAAAAATTACAAAAAACACAAGGTAAGATAAAGGATCAAACCTGACGCATTTCCCTAGCAAAAAGAGCTACTTCCCCCTGGTGAGTTGATAGAGTATTCTGAAGCTCATCGAATATGAAAGAAACCTGTCCAGCCTCTGATGCTAGATACTGAATTGAAAAGAAAATCAAACAAATACATAAATGTTGATGGAATGATTAAAGAAGGAAAAAATAATTAGACAAAATATTCAAATAATTGCATCCTACATCTTTAATAGACTCTGCACTGGAAGAAGCAAACAAAGAAATTTCCTCTAAGCCAGCTATAGAGCTGGCCTTGTGCAAACGGACCACATTTTGCACTGCCTCAATGTGAGAAATATACACAGCCCTCGAAGATGACAGTTTTTTCTTCAATTCCTCAATTGACTGAAACAAGATGACAAGCGTGGATGTTAAGATTATTAAGAAAAAAAAAATATCAACTTAATATCCAAATCTAAAGTACTATAACAACAATGCAACAATAATTCAGATAGCAAAATCAGTAAGAAAAACAAGACTGGAAAACTGTAACCAAATACTCTTTATACCTTACGATGCCTGTCCAAGAAAGAATTACCAAGGTCCTGAACACACTGAAGATGTTCATTCTGCCGAGATATTGATGTAGCTACCATGTTACAGAGAGAAACGATCTGTTGGGAGAGCTCTGTTCTAAAATTGTTAACCACTGATCTGTTATCAGAACTCAGCTTATCTTCTCTACCTGCACAGCATCTCGTAGATAGTCACAACTGTCAATTGCATAGCCATAAAAGTTGACTCTTTCAAACCACATCAAAGACAACATACCAATCTTTTGAAACAAAGAAGCATTATCCTGAAGTGCTTTCTCCAAGTCAGACCGTAAAACACAAGCTTGATTAGCCAGAGCATTCTCTGTTTTGAATATTCAAGAGCATTATTAATACATTAAAACATCAATAAAATGTAAGAATAATAGTTAATCATGCCTGCTTTTCTCTGCTCAGATATGATAAAATCCCTCTCTTTCAAACTATATCGACACTTCTTCAATTCTTCTTCAGTACTCGTGAGCAATTTGATAGTTTGATTGAAGTTTTTCTGCACGTTTTTAACAGTTCATAAAACTCCATTCAAACATAAGAACCACGCTAAACAACAAATCAACCCAACTCACCTCAGTGGCACTAAGTTTGCTGCTCAAATCAGAACATTGATGAACCATGGCATCATATTTGTCCCGCCAATCCTCAGATTGCTGTTTGTAGCATGCCATAGATTATTCTTGTAAATTTCAGTTTCAAACCAAAAAAATTATAAATTCACACCTTGTGTAGAGAACAAAATGCCACACACTAACCTTCTGGTGGGTTTCTATCAGAACTCCCATTTGTTCTATCTGATCTGCCATTGCCTGATCATGGTAAAGACATGACGAGAGCAAAAAAATTGATTTAGTACAAGTGAAATATCCAATGGCCAAATGAAGGCATAAATATAATTACAGCAACAAAGCTAATCTGTAAAATGGGGAAGTAATACCTTTCTTTCACTTTCCTCTTGATAATACCGCTCCTTCGGAATATAAACACCATTTTTCTCACGGGCAGCATAAACCTCTGGACAAGATGGCAACAGTTATTTCAACTTGGCTAACTAAGGCAACATAAATTACAATGGAATGTTCTCTTTATCACCCCTGGCAGCACCTCACCTGCCTTAAGTCTTTCAATCTCTCCATAAAGGTCCTTGATAAGAGTTGATTTCATCATCTTTTGGTTGACCTGCAAACAGTCATGGCATAAAAGATGAACCGACTAAAAAAACTACGACCTAATAGAGCTATATTTAAATGTTCAATAATATAAAGGGCTCCAATAAGCACCTGCACGTTGAAAATACAAATAGGAAAGGCAAAAAAACAGTTACCATATCTAAATTTCAATCCAATCCGTCTTCAAGAGAAAAAACATATATACAACATATTCCTATTCATCGCTAAAAAACAAGGTGCACTTCTAAGCTATACATAAATGTATGTCTTTTGAGATCTTAGCATCATTCTTCACATTAAAATTTGAAGTTGAAAAAATCCCAGGGTGCAGGACCAACTCAAACAAATAGGTATGCAGTAAAATACACTAGCTTGCATAACAGAATATTTCATTCAGGAATTACATTTGTCAACAATGGAACATAAAAACTATTAAACTTCACAAAGACAGTCTCCCGCCCAAATTCTATCAACTATATCAATTTTCTGGTCCTATTACGCGCATGTCCAATGGTCATGTGCGCATTTACTTCTATATAAAACTTGAGAGCAATTAAAGAAATATTTTTAAAATAACTAAAACAGTACAACTAACCTCAGGTTTATTTTTTATATTCTTAGCCCTGTGTGCATAATCCAGTGTACTCAAGGTCTCCTCCAGGCAATGAACAGCTGGTGATACAGTTGCTATAATGCATGTTTTGGTTCTTCCTCCAAGTGAATCACGAAGTAGCCTAGTAAGCTTGCTATCCCTGGAGCAATTCAAGAATGTAAATAGAAGTCAAAGGAAAAATCAACGTAGGATATAACATAATAACTGGGGTAGCAGGAAAAACCTGTAAGGGATATGCCCAAGATGCTCCACGAGAGCATTAATGACTCGCCCCAAAGTAAGTAGACTTTTGTTGATTTCACCAGCTTCTCTTGCACGCCCCTATTAAATAATAAGGATTACGAAGCATCAGATGGTTGTAAATTTAAATTTAACTAGGCATCCCAGAAAAAAAAAATCAGAATAAAATTGTATACCTCTCTAGCACCTGACCGGGATATATTTTCTGAACCAGCTAGATCCACCAAATTCAGCTTGCCACATTTGATTAGTTCTTCACCTTCAGGTGTTGCTTCCTTGATATGTATTGTAATAGAAAAGAGGGAATGTGACCGACTGTAAAAAGAAGACGGATTCTTTATACAACAAGAACATTATAATCACCCTTTGAGCATTAGAAAAGAAAAGGAACCGTTACCTTGATTGCTTGTTCAGAAAAGTTTCTGCAGTTCGACGCTTCGCAGATCCTCTTTCTAGTAGAGTGAATATCTCACTCGCACTTGTTACTATTTCCTCCTCTAGACCTCTTACAAGAACCCCACCTTTCCCATCCTCCATGAGAGGCAACTGCTTCTTTTGCTTCTCCTCCAATGCAACTCGAGAAATTTCCTCAGGAGCAAGCAAATCAGTAATCTCCTCGTTGTATAGTTCTAAGAATGTGACCTTCACACTGTATTCTGCATTTTGGCTTTCAAGAGTATCAAAAATTTGTTTAACCGCCCTAGGTATGACCCCTGCTTCTGGAGGCAGCTCTCCGTTAGGCCCACTCTGTCACATTTTACATCACATAAATAAATCATCAACTGAACACTGCACAATAGTAAATTTAAAACATCAAACCAACATGTAAATTAGATGGTCCCATATTATACCTTTGATCTTTTGCATTCACCTTCCATGGTGTAAGTTTTACCTGTACCTGTTTGACCATAAGCAAAAATGGTACAGTTGAACCCTTCTAGAACTTCATGAACAATTGGCACTACTGCTTGTTCATAAAGATCTCTTTGCTGTGCTGAAGGACCAAAAACCTACATCCAGCATTAAACAAATTATCAGACCTTGCCACAAACAAGGAAATCAAAGCAGCCCACCAAATTCAATATCAGAAAAAGAAATTCTGCAAACCACAACAACAACAACAACAACATAAATAATCCAGCAGATAACAATTCAACATACAATTAGGCATTATTCACATAGCCATTTAAACTTCAAAACTATCAGCGCAGAAAGAACACAATCACAAACCCGGGCAGTAAAATATGTCACTAAAATCCCTTAACCGCAATGACCCAACTTATAAAATCAAACCTTAAAGCACCAAACCAAAAAGAGGTGTAGAATCCACTAACAGTTATTTTCCAAACTTCAAAAATAAAATTAAACATTAAAAAAAACAAAACAAATTTAATCCCAACTTCACCTTGTCAAAAGTGAAAACCCTATCAATATGTTTCCCAGCGATATTCTGCGAAACCGCAACTTCTCTCTGGTAATCATTGCAAGTTACCACTTGCGGAGCATTACTCCTCAATTCGTCCTCACTAAACGGCCTAACACATCGCAACCAGAAAAAAATAATAAAATTTGTTAGCAGAAATAACAAAGAAAATAAGTATAAGAAACCAAAATAAAAATGTTACCTGCAACGAAGAAGGACTTGCACATTAACGCCTTTCTCTTTGTCGTGTCGACCTGACATTTTTGGTTGTCTTCCTGGAGGAGAGAGAATCGCGCGTACTTCTGGTGTTAGATCCAGCCTTCTCTCGAGAGATCAATCTCTTAATCGATCTGGCGATCTCTCTTCTCTTCCTTTCTCTCTGTCTTTTCTTGGTGTGAAAATGTGGAGTGAGAGCGGGATGAAGATGGGGATGCGATTTGAATTTTGAGACCCGCTCGCTTTCGAAATCCAAATGAAATCCAACGGTTTGAAATGCATCGGGGCCTCCATTGTCCTTATGTGGTAGCTGTTCGGGTTTTGTACTTTGACAGTTTTGTCCCTGTGTCTTCCTTTTATTGGAATGTATTTCAAATGTTTTGGAATATTATAGATGTTTACAGACCCTATATATATATATATATATATTACTACACTGTTTATTTTTGTATTTTAATTGTGTTTAGTTTTAAAATATATTAAAATAATATTTTTTTAATAATTTCTAATGATTTTGATGTTCTAATATAAAAAAATATTTTGATTTATTTTTAAGTAAAAAATACTTTTAAAAAACATCATGAATATACACTATATACAATATGAGCCTATTACTAGAGTGTTATGTTCTTGCTTTATAATTTTTTTATTTTAATTTTATTGTCAAATAGTTTTTATTTTATTATCAAGTAAGTTTTTATTTTCTTGGTCCGAATTAAATTTATAATTTCAATCCACTTACCTCCTCGTCTTGATCTTTAGAGGTTGAGAATCTATCATTTGTTATTCATTCAAATAGCCCTTTGAAATATAGTCATATAAAAGAGTGTTTATTAATGGATGTTTGAGAATGTGATAACTTCTGTTTTTAGATTTGTTTCAAAAGTGCATTTCATTTAAAAATTAAATTGATATTATTTTTGTGTTTTTTTATGATTTTGATGTGCTCATGTCAAAAATAAAATAAAAATATGAAAAAAAATATTTTGATACATTTTTAAGCGAATAACACTTTTAAAAAATATAATACATCACAATACCAAACACAAGAAAGATTAGAGAAATGATGAATGAGAAGTTAAGAATTTAATATTTGTTTTGTTGGTCGGAACAAATGAAGATCAAGATGTGAAGAATTGATAGAATCCTTCCATTTCTTGCTTATAATTTTCAAATCTTTAATGTTTAAAAAATTCAGACGATTTAAAATAATTTCCAAGCCAAGTTTAAGAAATTATTAAATGAAATTTCAAAATTTTAAATCTTATTCAAAATAAAATATTTGGAAGCTAATATTACATTACATTTTTTTTAATATACCAACAACTAAAACGAATTACAGTTAACATAACTAACCGTGTAAATTTTCAATGTCATAATATTACTACGAGCCTTAATCTTCGATAAAACAGGGTAATTGTTTTTTTGTCATGCATTGGCAATCCAATCAAATAATCACTCTCTTATCTTATGCTTTTAATAATCTTATTTTGATAAAATTTCGGCAAAGACTTCTCTGTTCGAGTCATTAACAATTATTCTCTTCTCTTAAATAACCTATATAATAACTCATAGAAACTCAATTTTTACAATGCAACAACTCATTCTCAATATTAAGCCTCATGTTAGTCAATCAACCAATCAATTTATAATAGCAAACACCTATTAAAATTTACCAAGTACATTAAACAATTTAACCTTAACTTTTCATAAAGAGACCATTACATTACAAATATTTATTCATATTACAATTCTCATCCATTTGAAGTAAAATACACTATGATGATCTACCTGGTATTGTAACTTAGAAAATCATTACCCTGTCTCAACAGGTGATATCCTAAAACAAGAACCTGCAAGACATATGAATTTAAATAAGACATTTATCACAACACAATTATGAAGTACTAGATACAACATCTATCTTGTTCTCCATAAAACAAACCTCCATAATTTTTTTCAATAATAACATAATCAACTCATCATCTTTACCATAATCTCTACTAACCTTGAGTACAATATCATCACCTAATCAAGGTAACTTCAAACTATATCTTTCCACTCGAAATTTACATATCGTTCAAGAGTATGTCTCGATAACCTAATCCATTATAACTCACCCCGAGGTTTTATTAATGGCATAAGCTTATTCTACATACCTTACTTTATATCATATGTTGGATCAAAAGTGAATTCCCCCTTGTACTCTCTATCATACATGCTCTTAAGTAATCAAACACTATATCGATATCATCTTACGATTCCAAACAAGTATAATCAATAATTTATCAATTTTCATTATCTATATTGATCCTTTAATATTTGGTTTAACTTAATTTGGTCTAAGGTAACACATTCTTAATTGTTCATCTTACAACAATACTTTATGTACATTGATCTCACGTACATCAATACACTTATCGTTTTCTTGGATTGACAACCATATCACCAATAATTTACAAAAATAGATGCATGTATTCTTGTCCCATTAGGCCACCAAGATAGTCCTCAAATCTTTTTCACATACAATGCTCAAATCGGCCCATACTTACACCCTTTTACATGGTCATAAGAGCCCCCCTCTTTTTCTAACGAGCACGCTATTAAAATAGACTTCAAAATGCACCAAGTTATTATCCAACAACAATCCTTATAGTGACTTCAATACACTGTCGGAATAGCCCTTTAGACACATCAAGTTGCTGTCCAAAAACAGTCTTTAGACTCACTTCAATACGCTACTAAATTAGTCACCACTTTTACATATAATGAGCAGCCAAATCACCCACTATTTTTACATGCAACAAGTTACTAAATTGACATCATTCCTATCATGAATAGGTTGTCAAACAATCACCATCCTCGTTATTGTAATAACTCAATTTTAGGTTTCCCAAAAAAATTGCCTTTTTCTTTCATAAAACAAAAAAAAATGAAATAAAAATAAAAAAATGAAAACAAAAGAAAATGAAAAATGAAAGAATGGTCACTTGGCAAAAACAAAACAAAACAAGTTGCGAAGAGTTTCAAACGCGTGGAGGAACCAAACTGAGATTTTGGACAAAATTAGGAGCCTAATTATACCCCAACAAACCTAAGATTGAAAGAAAATACAGATTCAAAGTTAAATTAAATGATTATCAGATGAATTTGCATAGAAATTAAGTCTACAAACTTTTGATAATCCAATTTTGATTTAATCATGGGCCTAATTAAAGGTTTGATTAAATTTAAGAGTTAGTTTGGGTCAAATTTAAAGATTTAATTAAGTGCAAGGACTTAATTAGATTTTTAAAAGGTCAAATTAATTTTATTAGGGACTGAATTGGTGAATACTTAAGTTTGGAAGCTTAATTTGAGCTTAATTGAGAAAATTGAAATTTTAGAGGAACATATTTAATTTTTCCAAGCTTAATTGGGTGAAATTAGGGATAAAATTGCAAGAAAATCAAAATTTAGGGTCAATTAAAGGTCAAATTGAAGAAATTAAAAACCAATGATTTTTTTACAAAAAGCACGTGAATTCAGAGATCCAATTCGATTAAAAATATAGGTAAAATTGAAGGAATTAGAAGTTTGAAGGTTAATTAAGGATGAAATTAAAAATATTTAAGATCAAAGACTAAGTTAAAAAAACATGTTAAAATCAGAGTGTCCTTTTCAAATTTTGCAAGGGAAAAGTTGAATTAATTCTTGAAATCATAATTCAATTTAGAAATTAATTGATCAAACTCTAAGATTAAGCGTTGAAATCAAAATAGGGGTTTATGACATGATTTAGTATAGAAGTGTCAAAACAACATTGTTTCATTTAAAACAAACAATGTGTTTTAACCAAAACACTGACGCTAAGTAAAATAAAAGTCAGACGACACATCGTCTGGCAATTATTCATTGTCTTCTTCCCAAAACAAGCGGAAACAGCCTATATGGAAGGGAATTTTAGGTGCTATATTTCCTCTTCAGTTTGACTTCAATAATGAAAAATTTGCTCTCCCTGCTTTTTTGATGAACGAGGACCGTACCAGCCTTACTTCAATCCTACCCCTGCTCTGATATATGTCTGCAAAGATGGTCTAAAAACGTATGTAGAACCAACCTTTCCAACAAAGGTTGTTGGGGTTTCTCATCAATGACTAATGGGGGTTAACAAGAATGAACAGCCATGATATATTACCATGTGATGTCCCTTACTCTCTATAAATACCAACCTCATGGTAGCCATGAAAAGGGGGGACTGAAAGGGAAAAAAAAGAAGAAAGATAGAAGCGAAAAGCCCCCTTACACTAGTTTTCTTTGTAAAAAAAAACTACATTCCCCTATATTTTCCAATATGGTTACCTCAATAAACATCATCACCACCACCTTAAACACCTTCATGTCAACCATAAGTCTTAGTAATAATAGAGAACCTAAAAACCAAAGCGTCTAATTGGTTTATTTCTTTCTTCTCCACTCTAGTAGCCACCGTGAGCAGCCACGAGCTCCTCCCGTCTAGACCACCACCACCCACCACCGTAGCCACCACCAGCAACCAATGACCAGGACTCTCCCAGGAAAGCGAGCAACATCAGCCCCTCTTACAACTTCCATAATGTTTCTCCTCATCCAGTGCAACTTCTCCACCACCACTAGTGCCTCCAACTGGACCTGCACTAATATTAACCTCCATCATCAAGCACCACCACCAATGACTAAGCCACCATCTAGTGACCAGCACCCTTTGTCCAGGTAACTCTTCTTCTTTTTTCATGTTAATTCATTATTAAAATAGCATGCAAAACGTGAGATAATTCACATTTTGTAGAGGCTACAACAAGGTCGCTAGTCTAGGGTTGTGACCAAGTTGTATGGGCTAAACTTAAATTAAACCCGTATGGTTGGGCTAAGCCAAACCCCATATAAAAAATGATTGTTAGGTCGTCTGTCAACCCAATAAATCAGGTCAAGTTGGGCTTGATCCAAATCCATACACATAGACTTGGGCCTCTAGCCTGTAGGCCCAACCAAAAAGTTAAGGGTGCGTTTGACTTTATGCCATTTTTTTTTAAGGAAATAAGGCCTCATTTAAATCCTTAAGGCATGTTTGTCAAACATAGCTTTAAGACATTTTCAATGCCTCAGATTTTAATCTAAGGGCGCGTTTGGCAAACACGCTTTACTGTTTTTTTCTTTAGTTTTAGTTTATACCTATTTTATTGTTTAGCCAAACAGTCCTTAAAAAATCTTAAAAATTCTGAAAACATTCAGGAACCATTTTGAAGTTATTTATAGGTCCCTCACATATTTTTTTTTCAATAGTTTTTACATAATATCGGGTTGTAGACTTACATTATAAGATAAAAGCCTGATATTAAAAACACCTGATTTTTCTCTGGAATCTTGAAAAAATTTCAAATATACAAAAACAATATATGCTTTTTCATGCATATGGCCAATTATAAAGTTTTTTTTCATTCATATTTTCTTAAAAAACAAAATCGCATTTTTATCATGTTTTAAAAATACAAAATGAATATCATAACCAGTTTGTGATTATCCATTAAGGTTTGACCAAAATACCAAAAATTTCACAAAAAATAATTTTGTTTAATTAATTCAATACAGAAACTATTATTTTCACCAACATTATGACATTGCATACTAAGTAGAACACACCATGTGTAGAAGTCTATTTGAAGTTGTAATACCAGTTGTTTTTTAAACATTAGGAGTTAGTTTTAGACTTTATTATTTGAGGGTATAAAATTACATTGTAAAATATACCCTTAGGTATTAAAGATACAAAGTAGAAAATAAGTGCAATGCTAAAATTCAAGTCCTAGATCGGCTAGGATTTAACTCAATAAGATAGAGACTTTCTTATGAAAGGAGATTTTCCTTGAATCTTAGATAGATCAAAGAATAGAAACATGACCTAGAAAAATAATCAATTAACAATACTACTTACCATAGGTAAGGTGCACTAGGGGTGATGTGTTTTCTTCTTGCACAACTAGTCCCTTACCTAGATTCTTATAGACCATTAAGTTTCCTAGTGACCATGATATTAGGTGGAGACTCTCTAAAAATCATAACTTTATGATTAAACCCAAAACCCCTTTCAATTCCAGGAGACAGCTCCACTATTCGATGTCGTGCACATCATGACAGTTACCATTAGTTTTTTTCTTGTATTCTTATCACAAAGAACTACTCTTTCAGCTTATGATTGTAACTCAATAGGTTTGTCCAATCAACCTACCTTTATATCACTATAAGTTGTCAACGAACATTATTAGAACTGTGATTGAGTCCCCTAAATCCACTTCATCAAGATATTGTTTCTTAATCTCCATACCATAAATAAATAAATAAATATTCTTAATTCCTCAAAGTTTATCTCAAACCTTTGCTTGGTAAAAGCCTCTAACCTTTATCCAATGTACCATACCAAAATGTCGATATCAGTTGAACTGACATCATTAGTTCTTATAGATATGAATGACTAATCATATCAATGATGATATCAGTAACACTGATATCATTCGCCTCCATACACGTGGACAACAAATTAATGTTGATATTGGAAACTCGTTACCATTTATCTCCGCCGAGTGGATGACTACTCAAATTTTTGTCGATATTAACCAAAGTTGATATCATTAGCCTTTATACATAAGAACGACTAATCAATACCGATATTAAAAACTTGATATCATTAACCTTCACTTAATAGATGACTAATGAAATTTATATCGATA
>Ga0307517_10006740_pt1 | contig 16903 bp, 13 predicted proteins | sample 23_EM_MG_FD_194515 | JGI IMG/M metagenome (GOLD analysis project Ga0307517, IMG submission 194515) | Populus trichocarpa ectomycorrhiza microbial communities from riparian zone in the Pacific Northwest, United States - 23_EM | ecosystem: Host-associated > Plants > Roots > Unclassified | place...
TCGGAATATGGTCGGAGCCTGTCGAGGGGAGGGAGGCTTCCCAGCTCATAATTAGGGGAAGTAGGGGGGGGTTTGCAAAGGCGAGGTCTATAACCGAAGGGCGAGCGTTCCCTACTAGGGGAAACCTTGTGTACTCGCCGGGGGGATTAAGGAGGGCGAAACCGGATTCTGCCACTTTCTCGAAGTAGGGGGTCGAGGACGAGATCTCCCGTTGTGAGAAGTGCCGGAGGGGGTCCGAGAGGGGGTTGTGAATGTTGAGGTCTCCCAAAACCAGGAGGGGAAACCCAAGATCGGGGAAAAGGTCTTCTGGTGACACCGAGTGGACCCTGTGGTCTACAGTGTTGGTGGAGTAGGCATTAATAATCCTGAATGAGTGAAAGGCGGTGCCGAAAAGAGGTTCTTCGGCGGAGATGTCGAGGGTGAGGACATCGTCCACCCCCTTGAACCTGGGAAGCACCGTATAGTTGGAAAGAAAAGACATATGAACGTAGGCAGCCACACGTGGCTTTCTAACTGGGGGAAAGAAGGACTTAAAACCATTAAAGGAAGGAAGGTGAGCCTTGTTCACAGGTGGGTCCTGTAGAAGAACTATCGAGGGGTAGGTGGTCGCTTCTCTGAACGACTCAAACAAAGAAAGAAAAACATTCCAGCTCCCTAGGCAGTTATGTTGAATGATGGAAAGAAATACAGGGGCAGGGGCAGGCCCTTGACCCACGGGGGAGGCATGGGGCGAATAATGATCACCGGGACGAACCCGACGTTCTCGAGGTGCAGGGGAAGGGCTTGGCTCCTCCAGGGGGAGAGGACCGCCGAAACCGTGAGTAGTGCCAGGACGCGTGGAGGGTCCAGCAGGGGGAGGTTGCCTGGGGGTTAAGTCCACCGAAGGGGGACTCGGCCTGGACGGGGGAGTAGTGGATGTTGGACCGCCATCGACCGCCAAATCCATGGGGTCTTGACCGGTTGGGGCAGGGGCATGTGAGTTGGTTCTGGTGGGGACAGGCGGTGGAGGTCGAGCCGGACACTCCCTGAATGTGGCAGTGTGGTCACCACCGCAGTTACAGCAATGGGGGGGCGAGGTCGGACAACAGGATGGGACTGGCTTATTGTTCCCGCTCCTGAGGCAGGTTGGATTCTGGCATCTGTGAGCCGCGCGAGTATGGTGAAGCGCACAAATGGGGCACGTGGGGTGGGTGGCGGGGCATCGTTGATGGGCGTGTCCGTATCTCCAGCAGTTCTTACACTGGGAGGTTCTGGAGGAGGAGAAGGCAAGTTCGACCTTTCGTTTCTGAGAGAGGATGACGACCCCTGAAGTGAGGGCCGAAACGTTGAGGGGGTAGACGGTGATAACCACCGAAGTGGCCTGCTTGGTCTCCCTAGAATCTCTGCTAGGGTTAAGGTACCTGGCTGAGAGAATCTGGGTCACTTTGTCGTTGAGGATTGCTTGCCGGATATATGGGAAGAGTTCCTCTTCATCCTGAGGGAGGAAACGTAGGGGGAGGCCGTGGATGGCTAGCTGAACGGCAGTGGGGGCGAGGACGAGGGTGCACCAGGGGTTTTCACCTACTGGGAAGGACTGATTGAGGGCCCTGGTGAGGGAGTCAAAGTAGGGGGCGTACGAGGCGGTGGGGGTGGCTTTGTCGGTGACTGTCAGAGAGACGGAGCCACGAGGGTTGACAGTAGCGGAGAAACCGAGGGGGAGGAGGCAGTTAGATTCGCGAAGGACGCGAGCAGCGATGTCTGGAAAGGTGGCGGCAATGGTGAGACCGTCTGGGTGAGGCGAAGGGGACTGGCGAGGAGCAAAGAAGCGTCGTTGGGCACCTGGAAGGGAGGGTGGACGTCGGGGTGGAGGTGGCCTGGGGTGAAGGAGGCTAAGTCATATGCCCCTCTCCGCAATTCCCCGGCTTCGTAGGAGTGTGGGTAGAGCTTGGCGTACTTCTCGGGGTCACCGAACGCCTTGCCAAGTCTCATATCGTAGAATGGTATGAGGTATTTAGGGTCGTCAGCCACGGCTGAGGGGGGTGTGGGTGGTGCACGGGCCCTTTCCTTCCCCTTCCTCGAGGGGGGGGGCCGGCAGTTGGAGGGGGTTGGGGTGCCCTCTGTGGAGGGGGGGCCGGTACCTGAGGGGCAGGGATCGGGGCTGACACACGATGTGACAGGTCGCGTATGGATGCTTGGAGATCGGCGATCCCCGGAGTAGTTTGTTGTTCCTGGGTGTGTGGGAGGTTTGCGAGCTGAGAGGAGATGTCATGGAGCTCTTCCCTGAGGTTCTCGTTTTCCTCGGAGATGTTTGCGACGGCCTGGGTTACCCCGCTCAGCTCATGTGAGACGGTCACCAGGCCCTGTACGAGCTGGGAAAGGAGAACAATCGTGATGGACTCGATGGGGAGGGTGCCGGCCTGCGCGTCTGGGCTAAGGTCCGGAAAGTCTTGGTTGCTGAGCCGGAGGGCACTCCTCGCCTGGGCGAGTTGCCTCATCATGAACTCGATGGGGTGATCGGTCGAAGGGGTTCCAGAACGCGACGGGAGAGGGGAGTTGAGGGCTGAGAGCCTACCGAAGGCTGCGTTCCCTGGGGGGAGGTTGTGGGGATTCGCCATGGCGACGAATGGGCGAGGAAGAGTGGGAGAGGGGTTTGATCCGCAGGGTAGAGTTGAGATTGTATGTGAAATGTAGGGGGGGGGAAAGAGTTTGCGAGAAGCGTGTCCTATCCCTTGGTCGGAACCAAGCGTCTTATATAGGCATCTTCTCACAACCCTAACCCTGGTGACTCATCACCTCGTACTACATAAACCTCTATGACTTGTAGTGAGTCATAGCGCGAAATCCATCTATGACTCGTAGTGAGTCATAGCGCGAAATCCATCTATGACTCATATGAGTCATTGCGCAATATTCCGTTAACCAATCAAAACCCATAAAACAAGTCATGTGCTCAAACGAGTCACATGCGTGAAACCCATGACTCATAATAGGAGTCATGTGCGAAAGTCATTACATCATGTGACGTCCCAATCGTGAGTCATAAAACAATCAACCAATCATAATATAACAATGACCCGCAAGTGCGTAGTCATGTGAGAACTATGAGTCTAGTGACGTCATAGTGTAAAATGCAACATACCTTATGACTCATAAGTATGAGTCATGTAAAATGTGTCTTGCTTAGTCACGATTTGTGACATCAGCTCCCGTCTCCCCCTCGCATCGGTCCCACGATGCTACACTCCCAGATCTAACAACCTCTGCCCAGCTCTTCTGAGCTCCTTTCGCAGGCTATGGTTCCTGTGTTCGAGCTCTTCGTTGGCTTGTTTTTTGGTGTCCATCTCGTTTCTCAACATCGCTATGCTGAAACCAGATCCCGGGACCGTTCTGTGAAGTCCTTGGATTTCTTCGCGCACTCGTCCTATCGTGGTCTGGTAGTTGGCTAGCTCCCGTCGGGTTTTTTCCTCCTTTTCCTGGGTTTGCTGCTTTTCGTTTAGCAGTTCCTGGATTTGCCTCTGTAGGGCTCCGACGTCTGGTTGAGTTTTTTCGCTCCCCTCCCTCTCCTGCCATGTCCTCAAGGCACCGAATTTCCTTCGCTGTTCCGGCTCGTGGTGTCTCCGGTGCCATTTTGAGCGGGGTTTCCTCTCGCCGCATTCCTGGGGATAGTACCCTGCTTTGATCTTCTCTTGCACATGTACGAAGCATTTGTCGTCGTAGCATTCGTACCATGTCACGCTCTGCTCATGGCGTTTCCTCTGTTGTTTTTGGTTCCGGGCGATACCGGTACTGATGGCACAGACCGAGATAGGTCTTGGGGAAACCATCCCGAGGCTTCCTTGTCTCTGTAGTACACTTGGCACCCGTCGTCGTAGCATGCTGTCCATGACAGCACATCATGCTCCTTTCGAGCTCGTTCCTTCTTTTCTGCTTCTTCCCACTCGTGTGTGGCTCGGTATGGGGGGCTCGTGGGAAGTCCAACGGCAGTTTCCCAACCTTTTTGGGCGGTTTTCGGTGTCGGAGGTCTTGGTGTCGTCATTCGTGGAGGTGGTGGTGGTGGTGCGAGTTGCGGTGGTGGTGTTATGGAGACCCAAGTCTGCCCGTTTTCTTGCTCCTCTATCTTGATCGATAGAGGGCTTCTTGGGGTACTTTCGGTGGAATTGTTGTTTTGCGATGCCTGCATTTTCGAAATGTTCATAGGGGTACCAGACTTTGTCGTGTTCAGGAGGATAACCGGTCCACTTGGCCCGGTATTGTAGTTTTCCGTAGTGTAGTCGGGAATCGATGATTTGTTCGAGTTCGTACTCTGGTTCTCCTTCAATAATAATTGGAGGTGGTGGTTGTGTTCGTTGAGAAGAAAACTTATCGTCGTGATAAAGTTCAAGAAGAGAGATGTGGAATGTATTGTGGATCCTCATCGATGGTGGAAGATCGAGCTTATAAGCACTTTCTCCTATCCTTGCCAAGATTTTGAAGGGTCCGATTTTCTTGTAGTCCAGTTTCTTGCATGGCCTTGTTGTTCGTATATTTCTTGCCAATAGCCACACCATATCTCCTGATCGTAAATTCGGATCGGGCTTTCTTCCTGCATCGTAGTATTCCTTGTGTCTTAGTTGTGCTTCCCTCATTTCTGCCTGTAGGGTATCATGTAATTGACTCATGTCTTCCGCTGGAGTGATTTTTCCTTGCATTAGGTGCCCGATGGTCTGATATTCGGGGTTGACTCCGTAGTTTGCAAAGAAGGGTGTGCGCTTAATGCTTTCTTGATATCCATTGTTGTATGTGGATTCTGCCATTGGTAGGAGCACCTTCCAGTTGTCTTGTTGATAATTGAGGTATGCTCGGAGGTATTGTTCCAAAGTGGAATTCGTCGGTTCTGTTTGTCCGTCCGTTTGAGGGTGAAATGCCGTGCTCAATCTTCCATCTATTCCTAGTTCTTTTGTCATTTCTTTTCATAGATCGGAAGTAAATATGGATCCTCGATCCGTTATGATATCTTTGGGTAGCCCATGCAATCGAAATATTTCCCTCATGAAGAGTTCCGAGAATTGCCGCGCATCCATTTCCTTATCGCATGGTAGGAAATGAGCCATTTTTGTGAGTCGATCGATGACTATCAGAATTGCGTCATTTCCTTCGGATTTCGGTAAGTCCGTGATGAAGTCCATGAATATCGATTTCCATGGTCGATCCGGGGCTTCATTTGGCTTCATCAGGCCATAAGGTGCGTGTCGTACCACCTTTGTTCTTTGGCAAGTGTCGCAATTCTTGACGTATTGTTTTATCGTATTGCGCATATGAGGCCAATAGTATTTGCGTTGTAGGAGCTCCGTCGTTTTTGCCGTTCCTCCGTGTCCCGCTTGCGGAATATCGTGGTGTTGTCGTATAAGGTTGGTCCGAATTCCCTCCTTGTTGGGAACCCAAATCTTTCCTTGGTGCCATAGGTATTCGTCCTTCCATTGGCATAGTCCTAAGGCCACTCCCTTCATTTCCTTGTCTCCTCGTTCCAAAGCCTTCCTTATTGTTTGAATTTCTTCGTTTCGGGCCATTTCGTTGCGAAGTTCTTCGTAGCTTGTTTCTTCAAATCTCATTGTTTCCATTTCCTGGATGCTGGTGTCGTAGTATTTCTCTTTTGGTAGGAGAATCCTTTCTTTCTGTGTAAGTCGTTCATCTCCTTCCTGCGGCATGTCTGCTTTTCGTCGAGTTAAGGCATCGTGCTTGCTTCCTTCTTTTCCTGGTCGATATTCAATTTTGAAGTCGAACCCGCTCACCACTTCGCTCCATCGGATTTGTCGTCTGGTTAACTCCTTAGTGGTCGTAAATCTTATCAAGTGCTGGTAGTCGGTTAAGTCTCTGAAGTGTTGTCCGCTTCCTTTAAGGTATCGCCTCCATTCCTTGAGCGCTTTAACTATTGCTAACAGTTCTTTGTCGTGTAAGTCGTAGTTGCATTCGGCCGGTTTCATCGTCTTTGATCGGTATGCTATTGGTCACCATTTTCCGTCTTCGTCCTGTTGTGACAATATGCCTGAGCAGACATATTGTGACGCGTCGGTTTCGACAAGCAGTGATCTTCCTGCTTTGAAGTATGTCAACACTGGGGTTGAGCATAACTTCTGTCTTAGCTTGTCAAAGGGGGTTTGTTCTTTGCTTCCCCATTCCCAGATGACATCTTTCTTGGTTCGATCGTATAGTGGTTTGGCCGTTCTGCTGAATCCATTTATAAATCGTCGGTAAAAGTTGCAAAATCCCATGAATTCCTGAATTCCTTTTTTGTTGGTAGGTGCCTTCCAATCCCATATGGCTGCTGTTTTGATAGGGTCAACTTTGACTCCTTCGTTGTTGATAATGAATCCTAGGTATTCTGTTTCTCTTTGGTGAAACTCGCATTTCGATGGTTTGAGTTTCATTCCTTGTTGCCGTATGGCGCGGATGATGGCAGCCACCTCTTTTTGGTGTTGTTCCAGGTTGTCCCAGTATATTAGGACATCGTCCAGGTATTCTATGCAGCATATGTCGATATATCATTGCAAGGTTCTATTGATCCATCTTTGGAAGGCTGCAGGTGCATTGGTTAGCCCAAAAGGCATTACCTTGTATTCGTAAGTGCCGTATTTTGTGGTGAATGTCGTTTTCCATTCGTCTCCTTCTTTTATTCTGACGTTGTGGTATGCGTCCTTGATGTCCAATTTGATATAGTATTTTGCCGTTTGTAGCCTGTCCAAGGCTTCCCCTATGAGTGGTAGGGGGTATCGGTCTTTTTTGGTAACATGGTTGAGTGCCCTATAGTCGACACATAGTCAGAGTTTTCCATCTTTTTTCTTGACAACCATGATGGGAGATCCCCCGTCGGAGTAGGTTTCTCTTATCCATCCTCTCTCCTCGTTTTGTTTGATATAGCTCCTGAGTTCCTTTAATTCGTCCTGGGAAAGTGCGTATATCTTGTTGATCGGGAGTCCTTCTCCTTTTTCGAGTTTGATTTCCAAGTCCACCCCCGGTCGGTGTGGTGGTAGCTTAGCTTTTTCTCCTTCTTCGAATATATCCATGTATTCATGATATTCTTGAGGCACCATTTCTTCGAGTTTTAGTTGCTTTCGATATTTTCCGCTTTTGATGGCTAGCTCGGTGCTAATGTTGACTGATTCTACGCTTATGCGTCCTTCTCTTTTGCTGTACTTGAGGATTCCAGTGGTCGTATCCGGTCTTCGGTAAAACCTTCCGAAGGCTCGGGCACTGATCTCGCGGATCTGTGCCTTGGAAGTTCCTGTGCTTCCAAATCCATGTTGTCCTCGGTTGGTTTTTTCGAGCGTTTGGACCTCGTAATAGTCGCTTTCGACTATTTTTTCAGTGATGAGTTGTGCTATCCAATCTCCGCTTTTGACTTGATAGTCTTGGTTGCCCATGTTGACTAGTACCACTTTGCTTTCTCCAGTATAGGCGGAGTCGATCACGCCTGCATTGACAGCAATCTGATGTTTAACTGCTATGCCACTTCTGGGCGCTATCCGGCTATAGGTTCCTCGTGGTAGTGTGATTGATATTCCGGTTCGGACAACCTCTTGTCCTCGGGCCGGTATCGTCTTGTTTTCGTTTGCTTACAGGTCGTGTCCTGCTGCTTGTGCCAATCCTCGAGTCAGTATCTTCGCTTGCGGGTCAAGTTTCTTAACCTTGACTCGCTGATCTTTCTTGTTTTGAGCAACACCGAACTCGACTTTCAAGTTCTCTTCTCGTGCTTCGTCTTCTGGTATCGCGTATACCGTGGGTGATTTCTTTAAACACCACGTCGTACACCTTTTGCTTTCAAAGGTGATCTTTCCTTGGCCCCAGTCAATTTGGGGACTGTGCTGCTTTAACCATGGCATTCCGAGGGTGACCTCATGGTTGGGTAGTTTTGCCACTTGGAAAATCGCCAATTCCCTATGGCTACCGATGTGCATAGGTACTTTCGCTGTATGGGTGATTGGTCCCATAGCGCTGGGTCGACCGTCCGCCAGGTAAAGTTCTTGTATCGTCTTTGCTTGTGTTGTTCTGATGTTGTATTTGCTGTAGAACCCTTTGTCGATAAAGTCCTCGGTTGCTCCCGAGTCGATCATCGCGTTAATTGTAATTTGTCTTGTTGTGCCTTGTAGTCGTATCGTGACCATAATATGGTCATTTTCGTTGTTCAATGCTTCCGTGTTGTTCAGTGCCGCGTAAAGGTTCCTCATCTCAATGGGCTTTGGTTTGGTCCTGTCCCTCAGACCATTGCTTACTGGGGACTTTCGTCGTTTCCCGATTCTTCTTCCTTTGCGACCTCCATTTCCCTGGCTTTGGCTGGTGGTTTCCATTGTTTTTTGTTGTCGTTCCTTGGTTCCCAGGTCGCTCCTTCTTTGCTGTTGGCCTGGCTTCGGCATGCCGCCGCTCGATGTCCCGGCTTAGCACATTTGAGAAACAAATTGCTTCTCATCCTGGGTTGGTATTCTTTGGCTGAGATGTTGAACCCAGGCCTTCTTCGGGTAGCATCCAACTCCATTGTATCTCCCTGGTTGTCGTTCTGGGGTCGAAAGGTCCCATTCTGATTTCGTGTGGTTCCTGGAGATGGAGCCTTTTCTTTGCTGATTGTTCCGTGACGCATGTGTTTGATGGCTGCCATCTTTCTCTCTTTTTTGATTGCCCAGTTGGCCACGAATTGTGGGTCTTGCGAGTCTGATCCGTCCATTCCCCATGCGTCTTGGAGTTCTGTTTTGAACCCCCTCATTAGGTGGTAGGTCAGTGTTGCATCGTCCATCCCGGTCTGACTGGCGATGAGTCTATATTTGTTCCAGTATTCTGTAGCTCCTTTCGATCCTTGAGCCATTCTCATGAGTTTTGCTCTTGCTGCTCCTTGCTGGTCGATTTCGCCAAACTGGCCCTGCAATTCATTCTTGAAGTCGTCCCAACTGCTCCAGGTTACACCCTGTCTTCTTTCGATGTATGGCGTAGCCCATTTCAACGCGTCGTCTCTCAACAGGCTAAGAGCGTAGACAATTTTGTCGTTGTTGTACTCAAATTCCCGTCCTACTCCTTTGAAGTAGACTGACAGCTGGGCCAGCCAACCTCTGAGTTGGTCTCGTTCGCCGTGAAATGTGCTGGGTTCCTTAATTTTAGGCTTTTTCGCGTTGCCAGAACCCCGTGTTAAGGCTCCAATGATTTGCTGTATTTGATCCTGCGTGAGGTTGGATGGTAAGGGTGGATCCCCTTTTTTGCCCTTCGTGTCTGGATTAGGTGTGGATGTGGATGCCATAGTGTTTCTTCTTGTCGGTATGCGTCTGTTTCGTCCGAGTCAGAGCCTTCTTCCGAGTCATCTGTTGTGGCGCTTGCGGCTCGCGATTGTTGAATAGACTCGGCTAATGCCTCTCCTAGTCCGTCTAGGTCGATTTCTGTTTCGGTGAGGTCGATCTCCTGATCGACAGGTTGTTTGGCCGTTTTATCGTTGGGTGTTGCGATGTGACGCAACCAAATGTAACAATCCTATTGTAAGATCGTTAGGCAACAGGCAACGATAGTCGTTTCCCAGTGTGAGCAAGTCTTCTCGTCTTCAATAGGGTGTAGGGGAATACTATCTCTTCAGATAGTACGGAACTGGCTTGCTTGTCTGAGCGATCCGTTGAAGGATCCTATCTAGTCAGATAGTAAGATGGGTGAATTATTGTGCTTGATAGGACTATCACAATAGTCCTATATTCGAGCAGCCGGTCGAGACTATCACAATAGTCTCCGGGCTCTTAGAGCGTAGGATCTCGTATAGGAGCAGTATAGGTAAGGAGAGTAAAGTGTAATCATATTGCAATATCTTAAGTATAGAAAAGTATTTAGATGGTTGCGTGAAGATCCTATCCCTTGGTCGTTTTTTCTTTTTTTTTTTGTAATCATGCGTGATTTGTTTTAAGGTACAAACAGCCTCATGCAGCGCTAGCTATGGAGAGAAAAAAACCTATAAATCAAACGTCTTCCCGCCCGCTTCACCTCATCATAGGAAAAATCAAACCCCCTGAGACCATAGAAGCAACTTCCCCCACCTAGCACCTAAGACTCGCACCTCAGACACGTAGGGAAACAACTCATAGAAACGTACAGGAGAGAGACCCAAACCCTTCAGCAGGTGCCCAGGTAACACAAAGAAAAGAATCCAAGAAACGCCTAGATACAACTACTATTGCCAATATGCCAAATCCAAGAACCCGTACGGTGAAATCCGGTTGGGGCGGTGGCTCAACGATCAGGAGTGACCGGAAGGTGGTGACGCGTCGGCGTTTAGGAGAGACCAAGGAGGCAGTACAATACCATGATCAACTGTAACCTAAGCGAGGATTGCGACCGTAGAGTAAATCGCAGGAGGGAGAGAGGTAGGTGGGCGAGCGGAGCCACCGGGCAGAGGGGATGCCAGCCAACGACGATAAGCAGTAGGGTGCCAGCCGGTGAGTAGCAGTAGGGTGCCAGCCAGAGGTGGGGAGCAGTAGGGTGCCAGCCGGGGGAGGAGTTTTAGCAGTAAGGTGCCAGCTTAAGGGGCAGTACGGAGCCAGCGGACGGAACCGGGAGGGGGGTAGAGGAAGGCTCGCGAGCGGGCTAGCCACAACCGACTAACGGGCCATAGCAAGGGCTTTTGGGAGGACAGCGAAACCGAGCGGGACCGTGATGTTACTAACCGAAGCTTTCCCCATCAGAGGCACAAGCCCAGCACAACCGAAGGCCTACTTCGACCGAGAGTCCAGACGCCATACCGCCGACCGAGAACGAAGCGAGAAGCTTTCCGACCGCGCAAAATGCTAAGCGAGGTGCAAAGCAAGTGTGGGGTGAGACGGAGAACCGAACTTCATGAGCCGGTGTCAACGATGAACAGGAACAAGAACCCTAAGGAGGGGAGGCATGCGTGCCCCAGCAGAGGAGGGAAGATGGCTTAACGTCAACCCCTAGGCAGTAGCCATGATGGGGGAAGAGAGGTGGGTGGGGGAAAGTGACGATGATTTCCCGTGGTGTTGAGATTTCAATCGCCGGAGGTGGAGGAGAGATGGTTCGTGTCCTATCCCTTGGTGGTTTTTCTTTTCTTTTTTTCTTTTTTTTTGTAATCATGCGTTTATTGTTTTTAGGTACAAAAAGCCTCATGCAGCGCTAGCTATGGAGAGAACAAAACCTATAAATCAAAAAACATAAACAAAAGAAAGTCACGGCACCAGTAAATATCCACTATCGCGCAGGTTTCTCCTCCACCGGGCCAACAGCCTCATATAACAAGGAAAGCACAACTAACAACTCAGTCGTCTGGTAAGGAAAACCTACATAAGCCGAAGGAAAGAAACCCAAAGACCCTACACCTCTGCTAACGAAAAAACACGAAAAACCGGGGGGGGCACCCTGGGGGGTGACAGAGAGAACGGGGGGGAAGAGGGTGGGGTGGTTGGTGGGAACATCGTGGGGGGAAATCCCGTGGAGGTGACGCCTATGAAGGGGCCGAGCCTTTTGAGTAGCGGGAGGGATGACCAGAGTGGGGCTTCGGGGCCTAAATCAGTGACGCCGTGGAGGAGGCGCGATCTGCTGTGTTGTCTCGAGAGGCAGGATAGGATGGCGTGCTCGAAGGTTTCAGGTTCCAAGCCGCAGCGGGGGCAGGAGGTATTGGCGTCGGGGAACCTCCAGGTTGGATGGGCGGCCAGGTAGCTTTTCCCGGCTCTCATCTGGTAGATTCTCCCGGCAACGAACTTACCCAAGCCCATGAACGGCCTCGGGTGTAGCGCGGGAGGGTGCAGGTAGTACCCCGGGGTCGGGAAACGGGAGGCCCACTCTACGAGGAGTTTCTCCCTTACCCTCTTCTTCAGGGCGGAGTAGGTGCTGTCCATCAAGGACTGGGGCGGGAGGACGGGGGTGGGGCACACTAGGTGGGAGTTGATTATAGGCATCTTGGACAGCCCGAGGGTGAAAGGTATCGTCCGGTGAGCCACCGCGTCAATGGGCAGGTGGTTCCTTATCGGCGGGACGGGCCGGGGTGACTTCCAGTGTAGGGTGAGGTAGACGGATGACAGGCCCCTTGTTATGGCCCGTGAGGAGTCAGGCGCCCGGTGCGCCAAGAGCAAAGGAAAAGATGGGTGAAGTCGGGCTGTTGCCGGGTTCACGCTAGGAGGGGAGCAGACCACCCTGAGCGCCGCCAGCCTCTGTCGGTGGCTGATCAGGAGGGAGACAGGGGGGAGGCAGGACTCCACTGAGAGTATCCCCGTGGGCGTCGCCGAGAAGCAGTTTGTGGTCCATCTCTGGACGTTTCGCCAGAATGTATCGAGGCGGTTTGTCGTACCCACGCTAGGTGTAAACAGATCCGCGCCGTAAAGGAGGATGGGGGCGATCAGTGATGTTGCCAGCCTGTGGCATAGGTAGGGGGGGAGGCCCGCGCCGGGCGGGCTGAGGCGGCGAATGAGGGCGAATGCCCCCTGGGCGAGGGCCAGGCGGCGTGAGAAGTGTGCAGCGGGGTCAAGTGCCGGAGTGAACCAATACCCGAGCCACCGAACGGCATTGCCCGGGTGAAACTATTCTCCCTTGATCTGAATGGGCGAGGTGCACTTTGGTGAGCGCCTTTGGCTGGGGGTTCTCCAGTGTATCAGTTCCGTTTTCGCGACCGAGAAGGAGACGCCCAAGCGGGCCGCCTTTCTTTCAAGCCTGTCGAATAAGTCCTGGAGTCTGCGGATGTTGCCACGGTAGGAAAGTGAGGCCACTGTGAGGGCGAAGTCGTCCACATACGAGATCATCAGACCCCGAGGGATCCCAAAATGTAGTGGCGCAACGTAGAGAAGGAAGAGAAGCGGGGAGATTGGGGAGCCTTGAGGGGCGCCAACGTTTACAGGGGCTGGGGTCCCTGGAGCCCCTTGAAAAACTAGGGTGCAGCTTCGTTCACCCAAGAAGGATGAAACCCAGGAAACCAGGTCGGGGGGAATCCCGCCCTCCCTCAGGATGCGGGCTAGGGTTTTATTGTCGACGTTGTCGAATCCTGCTTTTATATCCAAAAACAGGGAGGAGACTTTGAGGCGGGGCCTCTGCAGGGTTCTAACGTCGTTGGTTAGGGTAAGGCACGCGTCGTAGGTGCTGAGCCCAGGGAGCGATCCGCATTGGTTGGGGTGCAGCAGCCCTCTGATCCGGGCTGCCGCAAGTAGGCGGGCTGCTATGATCCTTTCGAGGATCTTTGAGATCGTGCGGATCAGGACTATTATCCTGAATGATGAGGGTGACTCGTAGGAGGATTTTCCGGGCTTGTCGAGTACCACGCCATTTGAGGATTTCAGCGGCGCGGGATGGTATCCCAGCAGGACCAGCGGGGCAAGTACGTGGAGGAGGATGGAGGGGTTGACTCTGTTGACCTTTTTCCAGGTAGAGTAGGGTATCCCGTCCGGGCCCGGGGCCGAGGTCGGGGAGCACTTGGAGAGAGCCGCGGCTATCTCGTCTGTAGTTAGGGGGGGTGCTGACCTATCTGGTCTAAGCCTGGGTGGTGGGGAGAAGGGTTCCTTGGGGGGGAAGAAGTGGTCCAGAAGGACTTTGTTCATCGGGGCTGGGGTCTCGGCCCCTGGCAGGGAGGGGAAGCGTGGTTGGGCGCGCCCATAGGCGAATCTCTTAGCCGTCCAAAGGCTCTGGGGGGTGGCTGTCAACAAAAAAGAGGACCAGTGTTTGTTTTTAGAGGCCTTGATCGCCTTAAAGTACCCCCTCTTGGAGGTGCCGGCGATTTCCCTCATGTGTGGTGTGTCGTGCTCCTTGGCCGTTCTTGCTGCCTTGTGGTATTCGCGACGGAGGATGGTCAGGTGGGGGGTCCACCAAGGTTTGGAGTGATGGGAGGGCCTGGATGCCGGTGTATGCTCTTTGAGGAGAGCGACCAGCCGGTTCAGTGATTCTGACATCCATTCGTCCAGTTGTGGGGGGGTGGGGCATAAAGGCGCGGCCGGGACCTTGAAACCCTTGATGATCGGGTCCAAGTCTTCCCAGTCCGTGTCCTCACAGCGCAGTCGTGGGGGTTTCCGGTTCAGCGAGAGGGTGGCTAGGGTGATCGTTATCGGTATATGGTCGGAACCTGTCGAGGGGAGGGAAGCTTCCCAGCTCTTAACCAGGGGAAGGAGGGGGGGGTTTGCCACGGCGAGGTCTATGACCGACGGGCGAGCGTTCCCTACTAGGGGGAATCTTGTGTACTCGCCGGGTGGATTGAGGAGGGCGAAGCCGGATTCGGCCGCTTTCTCAAAATAGGGATTCAAGGATGAGATCTCCCGCTGCGAGAAGTGCGGCAGAGGGTCCGAGAGGGGGTTGTGGATGTTGAGGTTCCCCAACACCAGGAGGGGAAACCCAAGATCGGCGAAGAGGTCTTCAGGTGCCACTGAGTGGACTCTGTGGTCGACAGTGTTGGTGGAGTAGGCATTGATCACCCTGAACGAGTGGAAGGCGGTGCCGAAGAGAGGTCCGTCGGTGGAGATGTCTAGGGCTAGAACATCGTCCACCCCCTTCAACCTGGGAAGCACCGCGTAGCTGGAAAGAAAAGACATATGAACGTAGGCGGCCACACGTGGCTTCCTGACGGGGGGGAAGAAAGACTTAAAACCATTAAAGGAAGGAAGGTGAGCCTTGTTGACAGGAGGGTCCTGCAAAAGAACTATCGAGGGGTAGGTGGTCGCTTCCTTGAACGACTCAAACAAAGAAAGAAAAACATTCCAGCTCCCAAGGCAGTTATGTTGAATGATGGAAAGAAAAGCCGGAGCGGGGGCCAGCCCGTGACCGGGGGGAGGAGGCGTGGGGCGATTAATCATTACCGGGACGAACCCGACGTTCTCGAGGAGCAGGGGAAGGGCTTGGCTCCTCCAGGGGGAGAGGACCGCCAAAGCCGTGAGTAGTGCCGGGGCGCGAGGGGCCGGCTAGTGGAGGCTGCCTGGGGGTCAAGTCCACCGCAAGGGGACCCGCCCCGGACGGGGGAGTAGTGGATGTCGGACCGCCATCGACCGCCAAATCCATGGGGTCTTGACGGGTTGGGGCTGGGGCTGGCGAGTTGGTTCTGGTGGGGACAGCTGGGGGAGGTCGAGCCGGACATTGCCTGAATGTGGCAGTGTGGTCACCACCGCAGTTACAGCAATGGGGGGGCGAGGTCGGACAACAGGATGGGACTGGCTTATTGTTCCCGCTCCTGGGGCAGGTTGGATTCTGGCATCTGTGAGCCGCGCGAGTATGGTGAAGCGCACAAATGGGGCACGTGGGGTGGGCGGCGGGGCATCGTTGATGGGCGTGTCCGTATCCCCAGCAGTTCTTACACTGGGAGGTTCTGGAGGAGGAGAAGGCAAGTTCAACCTTACGTTTCTGCGAGAGGACGACGACCCCTGAGGTAAGGGCCGAAACGTTGTGCGGGTCGACGGTGATAACCACCGAAGTGGCCTGCTTGGTCTGCCTAGAATCTCTGCTAGGGTTAAGGTACCTGGCTGAGAGAATCTGGGTCGCTTTGTCGTTGAGGATTGCTTGCCGGATATATGGGAAGAGTTCCTCTTCATCTTGGGGGAGGAAACGTAGGGGGAGGCCGTGTATCGCTAGTTGGACGGCAGTAGGAGCGAGAACGAGGGTGCACCAGGGGTTTTCACCTACTGGGAAGGACTGGTTGAGGGCCCTGGTGAGGGAGTCAAAGTATGGGGCGTATGAGGCGGCGGGGGTGGCTTTGTCGTTGACGGTCAGGGAGACGGAGCCACGAGGGTTGACGGTTGCGGAGAAGCCAAGGGGGAGGAGGCAGTTTGATTGGCGGAGGACGCGGGCGGCGATGTCTGGAAAGGTGGCGGCAATGGTGAGGGCGTCTGGATGAGGGGAAGGGGACTGGCGAGGAGCAAAAAAGCGACGTTGGGCACCTGGAAGGGAGGGAGGCCCCTTTTTAACAGGAGGGGCCGTCCCACTCGCAACAAGTTGGGGGGAAGGAGGCTTCCCAGCTTTGCTTTTGCCCTTGCCGCCCGAGCCTGAGCCGGAGGCAGCTTGCGCGTAGGAGGGGGAGGGGTGTACGTCAGGGTGGAGGTGGCCTGGGGTGAAGGAGTCAAGGTCGTATCTTCCTTTCGGGAATTCCCCGGCCTCGTACGAGTTGGGATAGAGCTTGGCGTACCTTTCGGGGTCCCCGAACGCCTTGCCAAGCCTCGTATTGTAGAAAGGTATGAGGTATTTAGGGTCGTCAGCCGCGGCTGAGGGTGGTGTGGGTGGTGATCGGGCCCTTTCTTTTCCTTTTCTCGAGGGGGGAGGGCCGGCTGTTGGGGAGGGTTGGGGTACATTCTGTTGAGGGGGGGCAAGTGCCCGGGGGGCAGGGATTGGGGCTGACACACGATGTAACAGGTCGCGTATGGATGCTTGGAGATCGGCGATCCCCGGAGCGGTTTGTTGTTCTTGGGCGTCGGGGAGGTTCGCGAGTTGAGAGGAGATGTCATGGAGCTCCTCCCTGAGATTCTCGTTTTCCTCGGAGATGGTTGCGACCGCGTGGTTTACCCCGCTCAGCTCATGTGAGACGGTCACCAGGCCTTGTACGAGCTGGGAGAGGAGAACGATCGTGATGGACTCGATTGGGAGGGTGCCGGCCTGCGCGTCTGGGCTGAGGTCCAGGAAGTCTTGGTTGCTGAGCCGAAGGGCGCTCCTTGCCTGGGCGAGTTGCCTCATCATGAACTCTATGGGGTGATCGGTAGAGGGGGTTCCTGAACGCGACGGGAGAGGGGAGTTGAGGGCCGAGAGCCTACCGAAGGCTGCGTTCCCTGGGGGGAGGTTGTGGGGTTTCGCCATAGCGACGAGTGGGCGAGGAAAAGTGGGAGAGGGGTTTGATCCGGACGCAAGGCGGGGTAGAGTTGAGATTGTATGTGAAATGTAGGGGGGGGGAAGAAGTTTGCGAGAAGCGTGGTCCTATCCCTTGGTCGTTTTTCTTTTTTTTTTTTTTTTTTTTTAATCATGAGTTAAT
>Ga0307517_10006742_pt1 | contig 16898 bp, 27 predicted proteins | sample 23_EM_MG_FD_194515 | JGI IMG/M metagenome (GOLD analysis project Ga0307517, IMG submission 194515) | Populus trichocarpa ectomycorrhiza microbial communities from riparian zone in the Pacific Northwest, United States - 23_EM | ecosystem: Host-associated > Plants > Roots > Unclassified | place...
CGAATTGAAGAACGAGTTCCGGCGGACTTTTGACCAAACGCTGCTCATCACGATGAATGGTAGCAAAGCCAATGATATCCGTGCCGGCCAGCAGGCATGTTAGAGATTGATGCTTGAGATAGTTTGGCCGATCTTTCAGATATGCCTTCCGCTCTGCCTCGTTATATCATGAGCTACATAAAGTGATGTCAACAATAACACCGTCCAGCACAACGCCTCACAGCAACAGGGGGACAACGAGAAACTTGTTAGGATCATGTACACACCTGTTTTGTCAGAGAAATCTTCTCGGCAACAGCGTAATGTGTTCATTTGGTGCAGCCGTAGGCGAAAAATTGCAATGGGTAGGTGTACCGTGTTTTGGCCCTTGGGTATTCAATTTTGGTCATCTGACAGATGAAATTGACAGGATCGCATGTCGACACCAGCTCTGCTCCTAATATCTCTACAGTACATCGCTGGATAACAACAATTTTTCAGACTCAGACCCAGACCAGCTCGAAACCAAGATCATTTGCCCTGTTCCCAGTTGTCATCCGTGCAACAAAGAGGTTCCGCTCTTGCTCAAGAATCCCAAGAAAGTATTACCCCTGGACATTTATGGAATTTATAATCAAGGTAGGAACCACTGTAGTACTAAATGTGTTTGGCAAGCTCAAAATAACTACAGATGGTTTGCGGCCAAGTAGGGATTATATCTTCACTTCACCACTTTCATATGCAGATCATAGTTTCTCTATTGAGAATTACAGTGTTGCACTTGCCAAAAAAAGTATGTGAACATTCGTTCAGTGTGATGCATTCCACTTTCTGATATGAAGCAGGCTTCTCTACCAGCCTCCATCACAGAAAAAGCTCTGGCTAGAGATAAGGGATGTGTTTTTACTGGTGACTCTGGAACTTTGGTTGCAACTTGGATATTCCCTCCTTTCTTAGGATATACGGTAAGCAAAAATAATCCATTTGCATTCATTTGTGGGCTCATGTTTTCTGTGGTGGTGGCAGCAATCTGATGACCCATGGCTACAGAACGTGTATCATGAATATCCTGATGCATGTGGTCTTGATGAATTTATGGTGGTGACAAATACCTTATCAGGCCATTAAGATGTTGGACTCTTTTATGAAAACAAGCTTGGTATTGATGTGGATGTAAGTGAATTGTGATTAACCTTGATCATTTTCTAATCCTAATACAGGACAACTACCGAATCATTATTTTTGAAGGCCCAGAACTTGTGCGAGAAGCATGCAAAAGTCATGTTACCGATGGTCAGGATTGCCCCAGCGATCAGTATCTCCGTTTACACTTCTTACTGTAAGTGTATGTGGTGGGGATCCTACAGAAGACTATGAAGACCAGGAGATAGAGCTTACCATTGAAGAACTATATGATGAGATGGATTTCTCGGATTCTAAATGGAAGACCCCTCTTGGTCTTGAGATCCATGCTGATCTTGTTAGGAAAGAGTTAGCGTTGAGGGATGAGTTAAATCTGAAATATCCCTTGTCATAGTTTAGTATGAATAACTGTATGGGCAATCGAAACCTTCAGGCTCTAGAACACGGTGGTTATGCATATACAGATAACTTTAAATCATTCCCGATCAGTGAAAGCCACAGCCTGACCCCAAAAGCCAAAAAAGCTGTCAATTCGACATGGCTTTGCACAGAAAATTTTGAACCCTGAACGGCATTGGTTCACCGGGCTGGCAATTTTCCTTTCAGGCTGTCTCTAACCGTACTTCGTTCTGCCAACAAAGCCATGATCTGCCACCTCTGATCTCGGACCTCTCGATCTCTAAGTAGTGTCACGTCCTCCGTTTCTTCATCCTGGAGGTCAAGTCAGAATAAGAAAAAGAAGGGGGAAAAAGGAACACCCACAAGGGCCGTCGGAGACAGCGCGAAGCGCATGGCTGCCGCACTTTTATTCGGCAGATCCGCAGGGGATAACGTGAAAAGGGTTTGCAGCGAAGCGGCGGTGAGCATGGGTGGTTTATGTGCGAAGTGGTAATGCGCACTTGATGACGACATGTGAGAGGGATTGATAGAACTTATCGCTGTCGAAGTAGAGGAAAGAGTAAGGGCATGGGTGATCAGTTGCTTGAGTTTAGCCTAAGGCAGGTAATTAAGATGTTGATCCTTAAGAAAATGAGACAAATACACACCTCGCAAGCAAGCGTCATTAGCTGTGGGACAGTCCTCGAAGGGGCGCCGAGACCATTCTGTGCACATATAAGATTCATTCTGTCCGCGACATGTTGTAGTGTCGGGGCACGGGTGCTTGAATGGAGATGGACTGGAAGTCTGCTGCCTGGGGGGTCTTTAAGTTCCGAAATTGTAAGTCCGGAGATCCAGACGAAGTAAGAGAAAAAAGCAGACCTCCTCGTTCTGATAACAGTTCAACTCCTCTTTCACAAGCAATTTCGTCCATGTCCCTTCTTGGACGGGGGGGATCCACGATTGGTGGTAGATTCTGTAAGGTCTTTAGGCGCTCTCTTTCCTTTCGACCCATAGTCAAAGCCCATCGTTTCAATCGTGCAGAGCGTATGGAACGGTCTTCGTCGGAGAAATTAGGTCCTTGATATGGTAAAAGGGTACGTCGACGTTTGATGGGTGGCTGCTTGGACAGGGAAGGTGGTGGTGATGGTGGACGCTTAAGGGTTGCAGTGGCATCGAACAGAGATATAATCATTGCATTATGCAGTTGTACTGATTTTCGCTGATAGTCAGTCTGATATGATGGGGTCGAGTAAGGAAACACTCACAGAGGTTGGCCGAGGTGAGCACATTCTTGGTGACATGTTCAAATTCTGCGCGTGATGTTCTCCCTGAGATAAAATTGCTCAGTGCTTCAAAATAGGACCGTGCATTAGGACCCAAGTTTCTTATTAGCTGGCCCTTGAGTGTCGCGGTCGAGGATAGAGACATCGTTTGTTGGATTCGGAGTCGTCTTGAAGTTACATAAATCACGTGGGAAGAAATCCATTGGTCACAGCTGAGTCTTCCAATCGTCCTTACTCTCTTGATTGACTTCCTTCTTATACTGGCGAAAAATGGCTCATAGTGCGCCTGATGTATCTGTTCGCCCAGTTACATCAAAAGCCCGAGGTATTTGTAAGTATTACACCACCGAGCGAGGATGTTTCTCTGGCGACGGGTGCAAGTTTCTGCATAGTGTGCCCAACCAGGAGGAGGGAAGGAGAGAAAACGAGCAACCGCTTTTGACGCCGTATGACCAGACGAAGAGATGCAAGTTTTTTGATCAGGGTATTGTCGTTTAACACGATCGAGTTACCGATACTAATCTCGGGTGCAACAGGTTTCTGCAAGAGAGGCGAGAATTGTTGGTTTTTGCACAAGCCAGATAAGAGCCGCGCAGTCCAAGACGAGGAGGATGATGAATACTGCTCCATATGCTTTGAGAAGGCTGCGATATATGGCTTGTTAGGTGAGCGCATTGTTATCTGCGTGGCGCAAACTGACGATCCTCGCAGGTGGTTGTAGCCACATTTTTTGCCTCACAGTATGCAACGCCATGGCTCATACCAAGATTGTGACTCTACTAACATACCTTCCAGTGTATCAAACAATGGCGCGACCCGCACAACAAACCTGATGGCGTTGCAGAATTCGGCAACACAAAGAAATGCCCAATGTGCCGCACGTCATCGAAATTTATTACTCCGTCATCGAAGTTCTGGAGGCATGGCACGGAGGAAAAGGAAAAGGCTACCAATGCTTACATGGGAAGCATGGCCAAAATTCAATGTCGGTGAGTGCTGAGCTGTACTGAAGTTGAAAGCGAATCCAAGTGCTCATTATCGTAGTTATTTCCAGAAGTCACTGCTGAAGAACAAGAGCAACCCAATCTGTCCGTACGGAAGGGATTGTTTCTACAGTCACTTGAAGGAGGATGGAACTCCTTACGTTTTCAAAGATGGTGTGGATGTTTGCATGAAAGTATGTTTCTTCTGCTATTTTGCCACTGATTAAATGTTTGCTAACACTTGTCTCCCAGCGATATCGAAAGAAAGCCAGGCGTGGCATTTCGTTAGATTTCACCCCAATAGAAGAGTTGCTTCAAAACGCATTTTCTTACACGATGAATAGAATTAACGCAACGGAATCTGATCAGCCGACGTCAGACACACAAGATGTGTCTGCCAGCGGTGCCCCTAGCATCCACCGACAACACAACTCAGACCGTGGTGGTGACGAAGGACTTTCTCCTGCTCAAAGGTGGAGAATCCAGGACGCTATGATGAGGTCGTTGAACAATACGAATTCTGCGGGAATGCTTGCCATGGAGCTTCTTCGAGTCGGTTGGGAAATAACGGGGGGTTTAGCGAGTAGGTCAGAACGTGATGTGGTAGAACAAGATTCCCAAGATGATGAGCGAGAGAACGAAGTTATGGAGAGGTTAGGATTGATGGTAGGATTTGTAACAGGGTTTGCTTCATGGTGTGAACTGACTTGGGGTTTTCACAGGCTGACGAGGTGCTGGCTGAAGTAAATGCACTCAGGGAAGGAGCGCCAGCTGTGAGTTCACAAACGCATGCAACTCCGGAATTTTCTCGTGCGGTGCAGGGCTTCTCAGCGAGGGCCGAACGGTCAGACTACGACAGCGATGGCGATATGCCTGGGCTAATTGGTTTGTCGAGTGACAGCGACGACAGCGACGACGATGATAGCGACGAAAGGGATACAAGTATGGACGAGAGTGATAGAGAGTCGGAGACAGATTCTAGACAATCCGAAGAACCTGCCATTGACTCCAGGTCGAGTGCTGGAACAGGCCATATCTTCGGTATCAGGACCAGAGACGAGGAGAGTGACGAGATGCCCGAACTCGTCCCGATCGACCCGTCAGAGACCTGGAATGTGCGGCAACTGGATACGATGCAGCCAGTTACCTCGACAAATGGGAGTAGCAAGGCAAACACGCGACCTTCGGATGCATTCACGACGGATGGAAGAGGAAGAGTGATCAATGTTGGGGACTCGACTAGCACTACCCCTGACTCTGGGAGCGACGTTCCAGTGCAACCCGAATTACCTACCAGTGAACCATCCGCAACCAACCAGGCAGAGAGACGACTCGGAGGAGGGTTCTTTGGGTGGATTGGGTCACTAATATAGTCTGATGCCGTTTTCAGTTTTTGCATTACCACGCCATTCACTTGCAGTTACCTTACTCGAATCTCTACATATCGTTTCCATACAATTCCTTATTAGTTAAAGCGTAGTATCCAGTTTTCCACGTTCTTTGTACAAGTAGATAACATAAGTATCGAATTTTGTCCAATTCAAACTGTGGAGCGCGGACCGGCATGCGTGAGGACATAAATAATTCTGTTCCGGTTTCCTTCGACCCTCACTTCCTCCCAAGAACGAAGTTCATGGCGAAATCTCGCAAAGGAGACCAGCCGTCCATACAGATACCATTGAAAAAGGGACACAACGGCGATGAGGAGACTCCCATCACGCCAGTCACCCCAAGGACCCCAGCCGATGAAGGCATAGACTTTTTCGAAGCAGGGGTTATCGAAGGCGAAGCTCCTATTCGCGTTTACGAGCTCAGGCTTGATCCTGATGGTGGTCCAAGCAAAGAGCTTTCGGTCTGTTATTGAATCAATCCGCTGTTCTCAATCTTATCTATTGATTTGATGGCAGTATATTCGGCTCCCACCTGCGTATTCACCGTATGTCCTTCGTGTCTCCATCCAGGCGGGTACTCCTGGTGCGAAGAATGGGACCTTCAAGACCAACTTCCCTCTGGATGGCGGTGTATTTGGGCGGGATAAGTTCACCCAGAGAATGTGATGACTGGTTCTCTTGATGGTTGTCTCAATGTTGACCCGTCAAACAGACTACCTCAGGACTTTTCGAAGCCAATTCAAGTCGATTTGCCGATATCTCATGCTGGAGCTTTCATATACTGGATCGAGTACGACGGACCTAATAACGAACGTATCAAAGGGAGGTCTGGATATTTCAATGTAGATCCCATCCTCAAGACCAAGGCACGAACGCCGATTCTAGGTGACGACTTGACTGTGTTGCCTCCAGAAAAGGGTGCCCTCCTGACAGACGACTACGTGAATCTTCCTTTGGATGGCCTCAATATTTTAACTGTCGTTTCCAAGTGGATGGGTCCGCTGCAAGATTGGAGGTTGCACTTTCAAGAGGCGAAGGACAGGGGATATACAATGCTACATTATCCTCCACTTGAGGAAAGAGGCGAGAGCGACAGCCCATATTCTATCAGGAACCAGACTAAGTATGACCCCGATCTCTTCGGAGGGACTGACGTTGGAGAGCAGGAGGGTCTGAAAAAAGTCGCAGAAATTTTGAGAGTCGGGAGGGAGGAGTATGGTTTACTGGGCCTGACAGACGTGGTGCTCAACCATACGGCTAATGACAGCCCTTGGTTGCTTGAACACCCGGAAGCAGGTAACCTCATAATCTTACTCCATGATTCTCTCTAATACGCAATTTCTCTCCTAGGTTACAGTCCTGCTAACACGCCTCACCTTACTCCCGCGTACGAGCTAGACTATGCCATCTTCGAATTCTCCGGAACGCTTAATTCCATTGGTCTGCCTACCAAAATCTCTACAGAGCATGACCTCGATGTTCTTATGGAGGCACTTGACAAAGTGGTCCGCAATCTCCATCTCTGGCAATACTACGCTCTCGATCCAATTCGGGAAAAGGAGGCAGTGAAGTCAGCTATTTCTTCTGGAAAAATAGAACCCTGGAAGGGTCCAGATGTCAAAGGGAGGGGAGCAGCAGAACTCGCCACCATATTCCGGTCTACGGAGGAGATCAAGGGGTTGGGTCAGTTTACGAAACGGTTTGGGGTCCATGTCGATGGGGGTATTGCTGCAGGCTTTGTCAAAGCAGCAATCGGGGAATCAGAGGCAGGCCAACCAGAAAAATTGGCTACTTTATGGCGAGCTGTGGTGGATGTCATAAATGTGAACCTGTATAAAGAATGGGAGGATGACACGAAAACGGCGATCGAACATGTGCGAAATCGCGCAAAATACACACGATTGGACGAGAATGGGCCCAAATTAGGACCGATTTCAAAGGAGTAAGGATTCCTTTGTACCCAAGGGCCCATTGATTGATATGACTGACTTCTAGTCTCCCTCTGGTTGAAGCTTACTTCACGCGTCTAGCACTTAACCCGGACGCAGACCCACTTGTCTATTCACTTGCCAATAATGGGTGGATCTGGAACGCAGATCCTTTGCAAAATTTTGCACTTCTCCCCTCCAAGGCATACTTGCGCCGCGAAGTCATTGTCTGGGGGGACTGCGTCAAGCTTCGATATGGTTCAGGACCATCGGATAATCCTTGGCTCTGGAAACATATGACGAACTATGTTGGTTCCCTTGCAAAAATGTTTGACGGATTTCGGATCGACAACTGTCATTCAACACCTCTTGTTGTAGGAAAACACATGCTCGATGCAGGTCGCGTGGTCCGTCCAGACCTCTATATATGCGCAGAATTATTCACTGGAGACGAGAACATGGATCTCGCTTTTGTGCGAGAGTTGGGTATCAACAGCTTGATCAGAGAGTGTGGTAATGCGTGGGACCCTAAGGAGTTTTCGAGGTTATTATATCGGTATGGGCTTGGAAAGCCATTGGGCTCTATGGATGGCGCTTGCATGGTCAGCAAGGAGGAGATTTCAAGTCCAACCGGCAAAGGGCCTACTCGGACAGCTGTTGTGATGTTGTTGAATGGGTCTTCTCCCCACGCGATTCTCTATGACTTGACACACGACAATGAGTCGCCCTTGGATAAGCGTTCGGCTGAAGATGCGCTGTCGACTGGCGCTCTCGCTGCGTTTAGTTTCTGCGGAGTGGGAAGTGTTAAAGGGTTTGACGACCTGTATCCCAAGTTGTTGAATTTGGTCCACGAGAAAAGGAAGTACGAAGTTACGGGACTTGGGCCAAACAGTGGAATTGCGAGAGTAAAGCGAGTCTTAAACGAGCTGCATATGGAGATGGTGCTTGGTGGATATGAGGAGGGACACGTTCATCAGGAGAACGATGTACTTAATTCTTGATTTTGTATCCCGTTTTCAGGTAGCTGATTGGTTTCATCCTAGTACATTATCCTTTCCAGGGTTCAGCCGACGACTCAAAAAGGGTACGTGCTAGTTGCACACACCGCATTCAAAAAGGGGTCGAAGGACCACGGTCACAGTGAATTTTTGTTTCCATATTTCTCCATGGTTGAAACTTAAACATTGGTTTACAGTTGACCCTATCAGGTTACGAAGGACTAAGGCCAGGTTCATTTTCGGAGCTAGTCTCCAAATTCCTTCATACGACAATCCCAATGATCCTAAATTACTCAAAGGACTACCTGCTGAACTCAAGGAGATGGCCCCAGTTTTCATTTCTGAGACAAGCGACCAGGAAGGACCGTTCTCTGAGATTGTAATTCCCGATTACTTTCCCCCAGGGAGTGTCATGCTTTTTGAGACGCAGTTGGAAGAATTCGACTCTGACCTAGACACGTTTTGTGGTTCTGGAGCCCAGGAAGCCTTCGGAGACCTGGATCTGGTAGACCTGAATGTGGTCCTACATCGTGCAGATGCGGAGGAAAGGGATGCGACTGATGGCGTATATGGCGTATATGAGGTGCCTGGTTTGGGAAAGCTGACATACTGCGGTCTTGAAGGATGGATGCACCCACTTCGGCATATTATGAGGTATAATGACCTTGGACATCCCCTGTGTGGGCATTTAAGAAACGGAGGTTGGGCATTGGATTACGTTCATCAACGGTTGACTCAGTATGTTGTCTCTACTGTCTTGTGTGTATCCACCCTGATAAATTGTTTCAGTCAAGTTGGCGTGTTTCCAAATCTTGGAAAACCTGCAGAGTGGATCAAAGAACGCTTCGAACGTGTCAAAACAGCTGTCCCTCACTTTATGCGGCCCAAATATTTTGCGCTTGTCATCTCCGAAGCATACAAAGCCGCACGTCGCGCTGTGGTAGAGCAATGCTCGGACTTTGTCGTTTCTGGACACAGTTTTACTCAAGATCTGGCACTCTGCACCGTTCAGATGCATGGTCTCGTCAAGTCTGCTTCGCTCGATCCTTCCAAGTCGACACCTTCACTTGCAGCCGGCCTACCGCATTTCACTACAGGATGGGCCAGATGTTGGGGCCGTGATGTGTTTATCTCATTGAGTGGACTCTACTTGACGACAGGAAATTTCAAGGAGGCGAAGAACCATATTTTGGCATTCTCATCAACGTTGAAACATGGTTTGATCCCGAACTTGCTTGATTCCGTCCATAGTCCTAGGTAAGTTATCGGGTTTGTACTGACTTTTGACAATGAAATTCCGTTACTTTTTATAGGTATAATTCGCGCGATTCTCCGTGGTGGATGGTGCAGAGCATTCAAAATTATGCAAATACTGCCCCAGACGGTCTGTCCATCCTTCAAGAGTCTGTGAAGAGACGTTTCCCCAAGGATGACACTTGGGTTCCTTGGGACGATCCTCGTGCATACTCTTATTCCAGTACCATTGCGGAGATTATCCAAGAAATTTTGCAGCGCCATGCCGAGGGAATCCATTTCCGCGAGTATAATGCCGGTCCTAATCTCGATATGCAGATGAATAACGAAGGATTCAATATTGACATCGAGGTGGATTGGGAGACGGGATTGATTGTTGGTGGTAATGACCATAATTGTGGAACTTGGATGGACAAGATGGGCGAGTCGGCTAAGGCGAATACGAAGGGCGTTCCTGGAACCCCACGAGACGGTGCTCCTGTCGAAATCACTGGGTTATTGAAGAGCACATTAAGGTGGCTAAGCGATTTGTCCCGCAAAGGAAAATTCCCTTTCGAGGGCGTCGATGCTTCAGGTGAGGAATTGAATCACCCCGTGACTCCGGAAATTTAGCTTTCATTTGTTATTGCAGTGAAAGGGGGGAAACGCCTTGTGACATATCGCGAGTGGTCTGATATCATTCAAAGCAACTTCGAGAAATGCTATTACATACCATTAGGTGCGCTTTCTCGAAATTTTGAATCAAAACCACTTCAACTTCGGATTAGATCGCCTCACGGATCAGGAGTATAAGATCACTTCCAGTCTGGTCAACAGACGCGGAATATACAAGGACGTGTATGGATCTGACAATGGCCATGAATGGGCGGACTACCAGTTTAGATGTAACTTCCCAATCGCGATGACGGTTGCCCCTGAATTGTTCGATGAAAAGCATGCACTTGATGCGCTTAGGCTTGCAGACCAGGTTTTGCGAGGACCGATGGGAATGAAGACCTTGGATCCCGCAGACTGGAAGTACCGACCAATTTACGATAACTCGAACGATTCGGACGACCCTTCGGTAGCGAAAGGGTTGAACTATCATAATGTGTGTATTTTCCTGTGGATGAAAGCAGGGCTGACAGTCTGAAAGGGACCTGAATGGGGATGGCCATTGGGATATTTCTTGCGAGCGTACCTCTACTTCGACACCCGGGTTGGTTTAGGGAAGGATGTAAGGATAGACGAGCTCAGATCATGCACACATTTACTAACTGCCGTTTGATAGGATCCGAACCAGACCCTTCATTATTTGCATTATCTTCTGCTTGGTCCGCGTAGACATATTGAGAAGGATCCGTGGAGGGGTCTACCAGAGCTGACAAATGAGAATGGGGCAATCTGTACAGATTCCTGTCCCACTCAAGCATGGAGTGCGAGCACACTGCTCGACTTTTTAGCCATTGTGCATGGGTAGATTTCTGTTGTTGTGCTTTGTTTGGCTAGACATGTCTAAATTTGTGAAATAAAAATACCCTGTATAGTACTTAACTTTGTTTTGAGCTCATCGTCAAACTTGTTCTGCATGACCGCATGGCATTCTTCGGGTTGCCAGAGCGTAAGCTGGCTATCGGTTCTCTTGGTGAACAACATGAAAAGATCGCAGAATTCACCTGGGGTGAAGAGGGCTATGATGGTCTCGCCAATGCTCTCCAGGAAGCGCGCGACGACCTGAACGACGAGACCTTTGGTTCTACGGGTCCAGTGGGTGCGTTACAGTAATATATCCTTCGATATTGTCTAAGGCATTGGCAGGCAAAGATTTCGACTTTTCAAACACCGCCACTCTGCTGGACGTCGACCACCATGACCAGCAGCTGCCTCAGCATCGTCATTTGCAAGATGTTCACCAGAGGCGATCGCCCAGGCGGGGAGAAACACCTGACACCAGTATGATCCCCAATTAAACCACCTTGCAGTCCTTGACAATCGTCACCATAGCACGGAATCCACCTTCAAACTCTCTCGAATCTCTTTGGCGCGATCACTCTGCTTTCTCCGTTTTGCCGCGTGTGAACGGTGTAAACAGAGGTGGAGAACAATCTAGAGGTTCTCCACACCTCCAAACTCGTAGGTCTGCCTCGTCTCTGGTGGCTATGAATGCCGCCCATGGCTTCAGCAACCCCGCTGGACAAACCAATCAGTCACAGATCCGGGCCCGCACACTCCAGGAGATAGAAACAGAAATGCTCCTTAATGCACAACGACAGCGTCAGGAAAGGGAGCGTGTGGAGTTGTTGCAACAAGAGCTTGAACAGCAACGTCAGGAAAGGGAGCGTGAGGAGTTGTTGCAACAAGAGCTTGAACAGCAGCGTCTGGCTCGACAACAACACTTTCGGCAACAGCAGTTGCAACAAGAGCAGCAGCTCCTGTTGCAACAACAGGATAGGTTGCGAGAGCAGGAGGTACTACGACAGCGTACGTTGTATCAACAAGATCAACTCCAACTCCAACGGCATCGTCTCATGCAACAACAACAACAGCGAGAACTTCAGCAGCAACATACTCCTCCTCCTCGTATGATGCACTCCCAATCTCCTCGGTTTATTGAACAGCAGCAGAGGCAATTTTTACTCCTCCAACATTATGAAGAGCAACAACGTCGCTTACAACTAGAGGAGCAACTCAGGCGCGAGGACCAACTTAGACGAGAGGAACTTGAGCGTCAGATGCTTTCCATGAATCTCGAGAGAAGCCGTGTTGAATCTCCGGCGTATAACGGAAATCGATTGCAAGGCAATACCCAAGCTCAGGTTCACGAAGCGCAACGCCTTCAACAAGCCTACGAACGTCAGCTGCAATTACAGCAGAATCAGCAGCGCAGGCAGAGTTCCCGATCACCGGCTGTTGCCAATTCTGCTCGGTACCCTGCCGCTGAGCAGCAAGAACGTCATACCCAAGACAATGCAATGCAACAGAGGTTACTTGCGGAACTTGTTGCTCACGGCGACCTTGCAGCTGATATTCATGGAATTTCTAAGGCTGATCAAGAAGCATTACGGATAGAGGCAATGCGTAAAATAGTTGAGGCGGAAAGGATGGAGGAGAAACGACGTCGTAAGGCTGCTAAGATAGCCCACATGGTACGAGCAACTGTCACCCTTTCCGCAAAACTAATTATCTTTATTTAGGCTCGGTACAACGATCTGATGACACAGTCGGACAAGGATTTCATAACTCGAATTCAAGTGTCTCAACTCGTAACACAAGATCCTTACGCAGATGACTTCTATGCTCAAGTCTATGGTGCCATTCTTCGGTCAAGGATGGGTATTCAATCTCAGGATGAACGGGTGCTCAAGTTCGGGTCTAGTGGTGGTGTTGGTCTCGGCCTGTCTTCGAAATCGGGAAGCCGGCGACCAAGTGCCATGCAGCGTATGGAACAGCAAGTTGAACGCATCGTCAATAACGCAAGAAAGAGAGAAGAAGAGAAAAACCTCCATGGTATGACATAATTGGGAGCAAAAAGTTTTAATGCCAATTTTCTCGAAGCCCTTCACAGTCTTCAAGGTGCATTGGGGAAGACTTCCGGAAGAAGTTACAAGGCAGCCCCTCGTCAACTTCTTCAGGTCGAAGGCTCTTCGTCCCCAACCTTGTCTCATGCAACCCCTACCGGTCATATAAGCAAGAGCGCAACCCATCATGAAGGTGCTGCTGAAGAAGCTGCCAAGCTGGGACGAGAGGCATTGGGGACTGCTGCTGATGTAAATTTATTTCGTCTTGAGGGATGTTTGAAGATAATATTTGTTTCTTAGACGGATAACCTTGTGAAAAAAGAGCCCCTTACTCACCGACAAACGCTGGTGGTTTTGGAAGAACTGTATGATTTGGTTCTTCGTGTTGAACAGCTTAGGAGGGATCAACCTCCTGCTGAGGATGAGATTGCAATGCAAGACTGGTGAGTTTGACTTCGTAATCCGACGCATTTACCAATGCCGTAATAGGCAGAGAGATTATGATGAACTAGTCAACTCGCTTTGGACTGAGTTTAGGGTCATGGTTCCTCTTGAAACAAGGTGATTTTGTTCTAAGCGATGTCCACCTCCTCTGACACCAGTTCAAGTGACCCCCACCCATTCATTTCCCTTCTTATACCAAGCAAAGGCAAAAAGATCCTTCCCCGCCTTGCTCGCCATCTTAGTAGTCAACAAATGTTGACCCTCCTTACATTACTCGTCGCGTGTTTCAGCCAACTCGATGTTGTCAAACAAGCCCCAATCCTAGATTCAACTCAGGATGACCAACCTAGCCAACTACAACGGGCAGAAGTTGAGAGACAGACGCAGGCATTTTTGGGCAGCGTTATGCAGAGTATTCTTCCAGTTGTTTCGGTGGCCAATTTGAGGCTGGTGACTGGTTTGCTTGGACTGCTGTTGGATAGGAGTGATATTGTTGCCGTTGCACGTACAAGGGTGAGTCCTTTAATATATTGTCGAAATATCGTTCTCGATCTAATGCCTGGCTCTGTTTTTCAGCCTGGATTGGCGCTATTGACCCTATTCCTTAGTCGCGTCGAAGTTATCAAACAGACCATTGCTACAACCCCGGATATAGCGGACACACCCACGATCGAAGAGAGTCAACAATGGTAGGTCTGAATCTATCTTTGATGCGACAAAACTTCTCACTTCACAACAGGCGAATGATCTTTGATCTTCTCTTTCAACTCCTCTCACCTCATCTTTTATCTTTGTTCCCTTCTGTTCGAGGCGGCTCATCGGACCCCGACCTCCATCATCCTTCACACTCGACTAGCACGACACAACCGATGTCCGACGCGATCGACCAACCTGTTTGGCAATTCCTCGCCGCACTTGCTCTTCATGGCAATATCGAGCAACACCATGTTCTTGTAGCCACATTACGGGAAAAGATATTGAGTAATGTTTTGAGCGTTAACAAGGGATGGGTGCATGATGAAGAGGAGCGGCAGACAAAGTTGGCTAATGTGAATCTGTTTTTGCATGCAGTAAATTTGGATAGTTCGCAGATTGCTATGTAAAAATTAATAGTGGATTTGATGCTTTCGCTCATTTCTTTTAATGATTATCCGTTTTACATACATAGATATTCTTTTATGAGTGCGAGAAGCTACATGTGAACAGTGCGAAACTACTCTGCGGGTCTAAAACATTGTACAGTTCTAGACTCGTCTGCCTCAGAACGAGAAGAGTTGTCCTTACAGCCAAAAAGTTCTTTCCGTCGTTGCTCTCCTTGATAACTCCAATGTAACTTAGATAGATAGCAGTCAAGTTGAGTGTCGGCAAGTCATCCAATCACCGCACTCCGCTGATAATCTCTCGTTTGTCGGTAAACAACAATGTGCTCTTCGGCAGCTATTACAGTTCAATCCATGTACACATACTGTACTTTTTTTTTTTGATTCAGCTATCACGAAGCCCGTCGTCGCTTTTTTGGGGAAACTTGGCGATTTCCGTGCTCCCTAACATTGGCGATCAAAACAACATCTCCATACGCGAGAGTTAATGCAGGACTGTTGCCATAATATGCAACAAAATCCGTCCTTTCCCGAGTCAGTTCAGTCCTCTTTGTGAGCCACCACACCTCTTGAGATTGATATTCTGAAGGATCACCATAGAAGTCGTTTTCGAATTCGCCTGCGCCATTTTCCTTCAGCCCGCGAGATTTGACAATGAAACCGTCATCCTCGCACAGCAAGGTCTCGAGGGATTCTTCTTCGACATACTCTAGCACGACAAAATTATCGACCAAGATTAAAACCGAATCCTTATAGAGCACTTTCGGTTTCAGGTCAAGTCCTAGAGACGCACAAACACGTCGGATCGCTGCATCGCTCCCTTTGAGGCAGCTTAACACGCTTTCGAGGCTTCCAGTAGTCTTGGAAACAGGATATTTGTGAAGGAGCCCGAAACCTATGATACCTCCCTCGGGCAGGAATGTCTTTTCGTCGAGTAGGTCCAACAGCGCCTGCTTCAATTTGAGTTCGTTGAGCATAACAGAGTCGGGAGGGACGCTCGGAATGCATTGTTGCTGGGTATCACACACATAAAGGTTATATGTCAGAGAGACACGATAGCCAGACTCGACAATGGCGACTTCATGTTCGACGTCACTGTAGAACGCGACGTACGCGACAGACGGTTTTTGGACTTGCGAGAACTCGCGGCCAGGGTCAAAAAAGTATTCTTGACCATCGTGGCGCAGGATGAGGGTCCCGCCTTTGTGAGGTGTAGGGAAAATGATGACAAGCGACCCGATCATATCAACACTGCGAGGCGTATCTTTATGGGGCTTGAAGAAGGAACCTTTTCCTTTGGCATGGGATGAGATACGAAAATTATGGATTAGGTGGAACTGACAATAGACGTTGAGTTTGTATAATTCAGTTTTCAGGCCTTTCAAATCTTTATCACCTTCGAGTAGCTGGCCACGGACAAACTCAGAGAGGCCTAAATCGTCTGCATCAAACCGCGACATAAAGTCGGTGACATCCATTTTGCCGGCCTTGCGGTACGACAAGTCCAAGACGTCCTTATTGTCCGCTCCAAATGTTGCTGGAGCACATGCACTAGCAAGCGATTCGAGTTGTGACTCAGTCGCGTTGAGCAGGTCGAGCCATCTAGGCAATGAGAGATGAAATCAGGTCAGGACACCGATATAACTTTCATTGTGAACCTAGCGGAATCGCCTCCTGTTTTGAAGGAGAGCTGGAAAGATTCAGAGGGCGTCTCCCATGTTCCACTGCAAAGAGGAGGCTTATTGACAATGGCGCCAGATAAATTTCTGAGTTTGGCCTCAAGAACGGGTGTAAGCTGGTTAGGATCTGTTGTCATTTCGAAAGACGAGAAAGATGAAGATCAAGACATACGGGTATGATTATCTAAGTGCCGAGCATCATATTTCAATGTCATGGCTTCAACCAGTAATGTGCACCTGGAGTCCTCGATGAAATTCATGCATTATTCTCTTGGAATCCTCCCCTTCTCGTCCATGACCCTGACAAATAGGCATCTTCTGCACCCCGTCAACCTGAGTTCTATCACAAACATTTTTCTGAACAATTCGTTCTTAAGAGGGCGAAGACTCTTCCATCTCTAGTTCCGGATCTCGAAAGAAATGTTCGCAAAGCACTTCACGCTGCTTCACCAAACCCGCCACCTCTGGGTCCTGACTTTATCACAGCAGCACAACGAAATTCCGACCGCAGACGCCACAAGAGGCTGGCGAAAGACGAGTTAACAGTTGCCAACATCTACGACAAATACGCCGCAAACTACTGTTTGTCCGTGGCTTCGACACTCGCTCTGCATCCTACCGCATCACATTCGGAATGGTCCAGTCTCTTGTGCTGGACGCAATCGTTTTCTTCTGAGGGGTATGCGATCATGGATGGAGAACTCAACTTCGTGCAGCCATCGTGGAGACCATGGCGGACGACGTCCGTCCGTCCCTTTTTTAAGGAGATGAGAGATTCTAACTCGATTTTGGCGACGTGGGAGATGAAGAGTTTAATTGCAGCTCCAGGTGAAGTGGT
>Ga0307517_10006743_pt1 | contig 16897 bp, 21 predicted proteins | sample 23_EM_MG_FD_194515 | JGI IMG/M metagenome (GOLD analysis project Ga0307517, IMG submission 194515) | Populus trichocarpa ectomycorrhiza microbial communities from riparian zone in the Pacific Northwest, United States - 23_EM | ecosystem: Host-associated > Plants > Roots > Unclassified | place...
AACTAACAGAAGAAGAGGGGATATATCGTCGAGGCCCCCCTGTTTTTCAGTTTGCATCGGAAAATTTGGCTTTGTTTGTCCCACCTTTCAGCCCTTAATGAATGATTGCTCGCTTCGCTCGCAACTATAGGCATTACTATCTCATAACCCTTGCTTGCACATCCACTGGTGGAGATCTTGCATTCTCGTTTTTTTCACAGGGCGGCCTCTCCACGCAAACGCCTCGCAAGGATCATGTCCCTTGGCATGATGGTTACTCTTTTTGCGTGCAGGCAAGCGAGGTTGGTGTCTTCGAATAATCCAACAATATACGCTTCAGCGGCTTCTTGAAGTGCGGCGATTGCGGACGACTGGAAGCGGAGGTCCGTCTGCGAGTGAAAAAAATGATGTTGATGGTAAGCATCACAGATAAACGGAGAATGTCGGACCAAGTCTGTCAAACCTTGTAGTCCTGCGATATTTCCCGGACGAGGCGCTGGAATGGGAGTTTCCTAATCAACAACTCGGTCGATTTTTGGTAGCGCCTGATTTCGCGAAGTGCAACGGTGCCAGGGCGGAAGCGATGGGCTTTTTTAACGCCTCCAACGCTCGATTTCCCACCTGCACCAGAGTTCCTCTAAAAGTGAGAGACAAAAGTATCTAAGAAACCAGCTTGAAGCGAAGGTTGAGAGAAAAGAATACGTGCTGCAGTCTTGTGCGCGAGGCGAGGAATTTTCTCGCCTGTTTGAGTCGTCTTCGTGCCCCATTGTTCAAAGGGGATTTTTTTTCTTGGTGCTTTTCCTGGAAAAGATGTATGAAATTTGCACGTTGACGTGTAATTTGATTTTCTCACCACCAGTGGACTTTCGAGCAGACTGTTTAGTCCGAGCCATTTCACTTAAAATTTAGTAAGTAATGGATTGTGGAGGAGAAATAATGTTCGTATGTGGGGACATCCTGTAGATTTTTCACTTGGCTTATATGCAAGCGCGGTGGTTGGTAAATCCAGCAATTCACGATCATCTTGTTATGTCGAGAGGCGGGTTGCTTTTCGAAGACGGTAAAGGTTAACTTTAAAGCAGTCTCCTTCCAATTATTCTCTCCGTCGACATAGCAACAAGAGGTTAATGAGCACTCTTTCAGTAGTTGACAGACGAGTACTGTAGGTGGGTTCTTGGAAATTTCGAGGGTTGACTCTGTGGCAAGTAGCCCAAAGAAATGGGCATGATTCGGATTTCAAAATCTAACGATACACGCTTTTCTGGAATAGCTGAGTCTTCGATTCATAATGCTTGGCGCTTTTGTGTGAAATTGCCCTGTTTTCGAAATTACGGCGGGGCTTGGAGAACCGTGTATATATTTAGCAATGGCGTTAAAACGGGAGAATTCCCTTCCGGAAATGTTCACTGTGTATGTTCGATTTGGGAAATAGGTATTGGAAGAATATATGTTCCTCCTGTACAACATTCCGGGAGAATCTACTTCAGTGATGTGGGATGACGTCTATCAAGATCGACCATGACGTCTGTCATATGAGCGCCCTCGCAAAGAAAGTTGTTGCCCCATCAACGCGTTAGAGCCATTTTAACGGGCACATAATGCCGAGGACGGCGACTATCGTCTAAAAAATTGTCCTCCTGATACGGGAGTGTATCTTTAACCCGGGTGATTTGAATATGTACTGTAATGCCGGCACTGCTGTTCTGAGGCCCGAGTTTCAAAGAACAGCGTGTATATCACATGTGGAGGTCGTTGATAAGAGTGTCGGCGGGATATTAATACATTGCTCGCCCGGCCTATACCTTTATAGCAACAACTAAGGGGCGAACCGACCCTGCGCCTTCAAATTTGCTTCGGATGGCGAGTTAATTTTTGTAGTCCAATGTGCACCTGGCCGCATGGTTTGAATTGGCATTGTGGATCCTCGATGAAAGAATGATAACTTCCCGTCCCATTGTGATTTTTTGGGCAATTCTAGTCTATGGTAGAGGAAGTGGTTTCGGATGGGTTTACTATTCCCGGACCGAACCCAGGTTTATTTGCGCGGAGTCTGTAAAAACTTTGATGTCAGACTCCGCGAATTGACTCATTGTCAATTCTATCCTTCCTCATCGCCAACCACAACGATGCACGCTCTCCAGGATCCGAGCAAGAAGACCTCCATCAACTCCCTCCTGAATCCCCAGGAATATCCTGCTCATCTTGGGGGTCTAGGTCCGTCCCCCTTGGTTCCAAATCACGCCCAGTCGAGTACCCATCCCACTTACTATGCACCTGGATATGAGGCCAATTCCTACAACCTTCGAGCTGCAAGCTGGGATATGGCCGACGATCCCCACCGGAGGAAGGCCGCAGTCGCGCACCAAGTTCATGATCATCGCCCTTATCAAGAAGAGGCAGCAAACGCCCATGTTGAACAGCACCACCCGTCGAACAATTACGCGTATCATCAACCACAAAGGATGGTGAGACAAAGGGCAGATGAACCGCAGTCCTATGGTGGGAATGGACCTGTGTGGCCGACACAGCAACGACACGATTCATCGAACATGCCGTATGGGGCTCCGGCTATCGCACCAATGTACTCGGAAGAACGGACAGGTTCGTACACTGCTTTTATATGTGCTTTTAAAAAAGGTTCAAGTCCCTGCCAGCGTTATCAGCCGAATATGCAATACAGCCCCAAAGTACGTTTTTCCATTATGAATGTTGACAAATCCGATGATCTGGTGTTTTATTTTAAAGATAGCTATTCCCCCCCTTACGAAGAACATCCTGGAAACGTGAATTCCCAACGTGACTCTTTTCTTCACTTATTCAACCCTTGATTCTCACTTATCTCACAGTATGGCAAACTACCGAACGAGCTTCAGTGCGACTGGCAGCCCGAGGGACGTCTCGGCCCCCTACGGAAGACGACCGAAGCGCCTCTCCATACTATAGACAGTACCACTCCCCAGAATATTCACAGATACCGGTCCCTCCACTGCACGCGGAATCCTCAGGCTCAAACTCTTCTTCATCCAAGAGGGCACTTGCCGAAAGTGAGGCAACACCAGCGCCCAAGGCAAAGCGGCCCAAAGCCAAAGCCAAAACGACAGGCTCGGAAACACCGTCCAAATCAACAGCACGTACGTGTTCTCGCTCCCTGTTCGTTATCCCCATTTCCTTTTCTGTTCCATACTTCTGTCACCCTCACCTTAAAATAGCTGTTCTTCGTGTCTTTAGCATTTCTTTTTCTGTCATGGTTGCCGATCGCTGATTCATGCGCTCCAGCTGCCTCCAGGCGTGGATACAATGCTAAGAAGCGTAGTGAGGCCGCATTTATCTCTGCCCAGAATGGTACGTTTTTAATTCACGGCATTATCGAACGGGGAATCGTTATCTCCACATCCGCCATGCATTGTCGCGAGGTTAAGCGCAATCTTACAACTCTTTTGTCCACTCGATTTGTTTTGTTATTGTGATACTCATGATTTCATTGACAGATGCGATACAGAAAGCGCAACGCGGGCAGATCTCTGCTCCTGCTCGAGGTATGTGTCACCCTTCGGCCAATTTTCAATTTTCATATCTTCGAACAGGCACAAATGAGCCGCAGATACCCAGACAGGACTCAGCCGCAACCTACATCCCGGAATTGCAATATGCGCGCTGCATGTCAAATCGGTATCGGACCGAAGAGTTTCCTCGTTGCGTATCCTGCACGCGCCGTTGGGCTGGAGATACGTGCCGGTTCCAGGGAATCCGTTACTTTATGCGCGATGCGGACAGGAAATTGGTGGGGATCAGTTTCTCTGAAAGCCATTCGGTTGCCCAGATCCCGAAGATGGCATTTCCGCCATCTTGGAATCGCAAGGTTGAGAGGGAGCATGTTCGCCGTTCGAAAGTACGCCCTTCAATACCTGCTTATGGACAATTCTGATTCTCTTTTGTTATAGTTATCGATCGCCCACGCTCTTCTGCCGACATTGAAGCAAGAGCAGGATCACCTGAAGGCAGAAGAAATCGTTCGAAGACCCCGCGAGTCTGATGTTCGAGTTACGTGCGGTATGTCCAGACTCCATGCCCTGTTGAACTCTCGCTGATACAGCTCAGATACTTGCATGACCTCTCTTTTTTCAACGTCCTTCATGTGCCGCCTGTGCGGCCGGGAAGTATGTAACGAATGTTTCCAACAAGTGCGCGACCTCACTCAACCCCCACAAAATGCAACCCCCGCGGAGATGAAAGCATTCACAGCGAAAAGAGAGAAACATGCGCACGCGAACCCGTTCTTTTTGAGCTGTCTGAAGAGAAATGAACATTCGATGGCGGACTTCACCGCAGTGACACGGTTCGTAGGCGCCGAGTTGGACAAGACTATACAGGAAATGCAGGAGATTTTGGATAAGGAGTCGGCGGATGAGTATGTGTCAGCGTCCCAAACAACATCACCCACAAATGCAACTGGTTCTAATGTACCCTCCAACACGAATCACGATCATCCCCAATCGGCGCCTCTGCCGATCGGAGCTAATCATCTGCCACCACCTCAGCCCCAACCTGCTCTTGTAACGCGACCCGAACCTCCAGCTATCTCAAGTGGCACCGCCTACAGTGTGTATTGTGCGTCTCCTGCTGACGTATTCCCAGATCCGCTTGCCTCCCCAGTCTACGACGATTACATTCCTTCAAATGCACCTGAACATATCACCTCGATACCTACCCACCCCATTCAAGTTATCCCTGCCGACCTGTATGATCCTCCCAAAGTCTCAACTTTGGCCTCGTCGACGGCGCCATCCCCAGCCTTTGCCTCTCTCTGGCGCCTCGGTCTTCCCCTCCTCGTCAAAGGCGTCTTGGAGAGATTTAAAATCCGATGGAACCCGCAATATTTTATAGAACGCTATGGAGATCAACCTTGTTTGATTATCGAATGTCAGACAGAGGTAAATAGGCGTGTACATGTCGCGGAATTCTTTGAGCAGTTTGGGCAGTATAAGGATCGGACGGAGTGTTGGAAATTGAAGGTAGGGTCCCCGTCTTTTCTTTTTTCTTTTGTGAATGACTGCACAGTTCTAATTTAATTTCTTCTTTGCACCTTTAGGATTGGCCTCCGACAGCTGAATTCAAGAGCACGTTCCCCGAGCTGTTTGAGGATTTCAGTAATGCGGTACCAGTCCCAGATTACGTGCGACGTGATGGCGTTTTCAATATCGGCTCCCATTTCCCTTCCAATGCTATCGGTCCAGACCTCGGTACGTTAGCCTATTCTCCACGTTGATCCTTCCATTATACATATATCATTTCTTCACAGGGCCCAAGATGTACAACGCCATGGCATCGTCTCAAGAGGCTGGCAGCAAAGGGTCAACTCGATTGCATATGGACATGGCGGATGCTCTCAACGTGATGTTGTATGCATCGAGCTGCGAGGACGGTTCCGAGGGTTACGCTGTATGGGATTTGTTCAGGGCCGAAGACAGCGACAAGATCCGTTCATTTTTGAGGAAACGCTTTGGGTATGGTCTCCTTCCTGCCCCTGCAACTTCGGCGCCGGTCAATGGCCAACCAGAGGCCGAAAGTGGTAAAGCGGCAGCTGCAAAGGGCGCTCCTCCTACGAAACCGAATATACACGCGAGGCATGATCCCATCCACGGACAGCAGTTTTATTTGGACGTTGAGCTACGCAAAGCACTCTTGGAGGAGTATGGTGTCAAGAGTTATCGGGTTTATCAGAGGCCTGGGGATGGGGTGTTCATCCCTGCTGGTTGTGCACATCAGGTTCGCTTTTTTCGTTTTCACTTTCCTTCCAGTTCTTGAACTTCCAATCCATTCATTCGATCCATTAAGGTTGCGAATATGGCGGACTGCATCAAGATTGCCATTGATTTTGTCAGCCCGGAGAATATCGACCGATGCGAGAAGTTGACGAAGGAATTTCGGGAGCAGAACCAGAGCAAGGTGTGGAAGGAGGATGTGCTTCAGCTTCGTACGATGATGTGGTTCGCGTGGCAGTCGTGCAGCGTTCTGGAGGCGGGGCTGGATAAGGAAGAGGCGTCGGCTTCTCTCGCTGCTGCTGGGACGGCATATCGAAACTCGGGTGTTGATCGCGACGATGAGGGAAGCGGGCTCTCGGTCGAAGGAGGGCGATCAGCATAGTTAAACATGGTTTGAAAGTTCTCATTCTGACCAATTTTTTTTTTGCAGCTATCTAGGAATTCAAGTCAACAAAACATTGTATTTTAGCACTTGTTATAATGATTCTTCTTGTGAGCTCAGAGCCCTCGGTGTTGCAATGTTCAACGTTCAACTCCTTTCTTGAACAATTCTGCCGCCCAATTTAGCCAGATTGATTATTACTGATACGATCATCTAGTAAAGAATTCTACATGTTGCTTCGAAGCAAGCTGTCCGTTTCATGTAACTACCCAGCGCGCGCAGCACTGTTATTATCTCCTTCTCTCGTCAATGTCAATCAACCAATTTCCTGGTTAACGTCCGACAAGCGGCTGGCTTCTTCCTTCACTGGCAGGATTGCATTAATAATGCTCCTCTATTAATAAGTCAGGAAGGGCCGAAAGTTTTGGTCTTAGAGATGAGCGCTAGGGTAGAAAGATCACCCAGACAATTAGATTGTGTCTGCAGTGTTGGACGACAATGACTTAATAATTGACGAACTAAACACTGGATAAGTTGGTGAGGATAAACCTTCCCCCGACCGGCCACAGCCCTGGATGGGCCTGGATGGAGTTCATCGTTAATATCATCCACCCCCGTGTGGGAGCGATTATCGACCAATTACCAACTTTGACCGTGCGCTGTTTGAACTTGAAATTTCTGAGCAACTGAGGCGGGATCTCTCCGGTAATATGGACCACTTAGAGAGCGGATGTTATAGAGTGTCCGGCGCTCTTGCATACTAACACCGGGTACATAGTACCGGTCCGTTCTTCGAATCATCCCCGTTTATTTTGTGTTGTTCCAAATTTTCTTTGGACTTGCTATATGTAGGGGACGTCCGAGTATCGTCGATGGCAGGAAATGGGGTCGAGTTACTGGGAGGCCTATTCTTAGGCGCTGTCAGCACCAATGAAAAAAATTTAGTTGTAGCCGAAAACGTACATGGTTGCAAGAGTTCCGGAGCGAAAAAAAATTATCGAAAGGCGGAGTTAACAGAAGCTGAGGCCTCTAAGGGCTGTCAGCACCACGAACAGCCAAATCATTGCGACCAAAAACGTACATATTTGTGGGAGAGTTGAAGTGGAGAAAAAAAAAGTTATCAATCACCCAATTTAGTACCTTTAAAGGCTTCGCTCATCAGCCCTCTCGATCGATCAAGCAGGGTGAGTCTGCTCGCCTTGAAATTCCATGTCATACGGCCTTTGAGAGAAAAGAAGTGCTTGGGAAACAGTCACCAGTCATTGATCGAAGCCGGCAAGCAAGAAATGCAGGCGATGGAATTGTACGGTCTCTAAAAAAGGTCAAAGGCAAAAGAGAGAAAGAAAAAAGGAGTGGGATTTTGAATGTACCAAGGACAGCCAAGGACAGCCAAGGACAGACAACCTCGCGGCATAGTCGTGTCCCGTCCCTCGCACACACGCAACTGGCTCATACAGCCTCATAGAATTCGTTACGTTGCAATGTACTATAAGGTCTCTGCCAGTGTAAAGTACATAAGCAAAGAGAGAAGAAAAAGAAAAAAAGAGTGGAGGTTTGGAGTTTGAACGTATCGGTACTACCGTAGGAACAGCCTTTGAACAGCCTTTGTTGAACAGCCTTGTTTCAAATTGCTTGAAAACACTGGCACGCAACCAGTGGCTCATATACTTAATTCGTTATGTCTCCAGCGGTGGAATAGGCTCAAATGTGTTATACACAGCTAGTGCACCGTTCCCTGCATGAAGGCTCGCGTCGCGCCGGACGACGGAGCAGTCGACAATGAGAATAGGTGACCGGTACCAGTGACCGACTACATATACGAAGGTACTTAAGGATATTCCAAAAGAATCAACAAAAGATGCGGATACACAGGTAAAATAAATATGAACAAAGGGATCACAAGGAAGGAAGAAGAAGACTATGTACTGAGGAATCGACTCTCGAGGGGATGGACGCCTTCATAAGAGATAAGATAAGATTGGACCGAGGATCGAATCAACGATCTGTTTCTCCCACGGCCATTTAACTTGCAGCCACCGTGGGCGCTTCCAGAAGGTCCTGTGCTCAAGGGCGGTGAACCCCGAATTGTCATTCCCTGATATTCATCCAGCACAGGGATTACTTTTTGATATAAATTTTGTCGGGTGGTGTCGGCGCGCTTCCGCCAAATCTTTGGGAATAGAAATTGCGGGACAGCCTGTTCTCTCCTTCATGCCACTTTCATATCAACCAACAAATCCAACCTCGTTATAGCTCATGTGACTCCCCCAGCAGAAGCGATCAAATCCTTGGACTAACATCCTGGATTTTCGAATCCCCAGGCTTCTCTATTCCGCCCTTGCCACTGGCTTGACATCGCTGTTGAACCCTCCACTAGTAAGGGAGTCCTCCTTGTCTGACCTCCTACAATTGGACATGAACATGCTCTGGCCGGCCGTATCAAGGCTGTTGGGCACAACATTGACGTTGCTCAGCTTCACATCTCTACGAGCGCCCTTCGCCACTGACCCACTGCAAAAACTAATCGCCCTAAGTCATCCTCGACAACAACGGCCTCAACTATAGAGGATAAAGATAAAGTAATCATTACTTCTGTATCTCTCATCGCTGTCGGCGTCGGTGTAGCTCTTGTTCTCGGGAGTTACGTTCTAGGTGATGTTTTTGCGCCGAGGAATGTCTTGGAAATGATGATGATGATGATGCAGAAGACAGTGATTCTAGCCAAGGCGGTTCAGGCTAGTTCCGCCTATCTTGTTTCCTAGACTATATCTGTCCTTGATTTTACCATAGCCGAGGTCACACTTCCCCCAGGAGGTATTCCCAATGATCCTTCTGGGATGAACAACGACGCTGGCATCACAACCCCTTAGTTCACGGAATGATACTCATTATTAATAGCTTCTCCTTCCAAAGTGTTGGACAACCACGAGTGCGTTGCCGGAGGTTCTCCTCCCCTTCCTTTCCCTCCTCTGGGAATTAGCGTGGACGATGACAACTCTGGGTCCATGCCTCCTATCATCGGTTCCATAAGCGTCTGTCTCATTTTATACCTGATTGCCAAACATGCATGAGAGAACTTAATGTTGAAGATATCATCTCGCAGGGTGCACATGCCCGAGACGCCCTCTGATCTAGTCGCCTACATCTGTGATGGCTACTACTGCCAACTCTTCCTCGGGTCCTTCTTTTTTTTAAGTGCTAAGAGTTTCGCTAACGCAACCTGTCCTGCGATCGTCGAGGTTGGACTCACTTGGGATTCTTTGGATGACTGGGTTGAGGACGAATCTGCTCAAATTGTATCTACCACCAGCGTATCTACTTTTAAGGTTGCCATGTCCTCCGCCCCTGACTTACCCACTGTGGAGTTCTGGTACTCCTTTGGGCATCAGAAGATCTATCGCCATTTATATCACGTCTCCCAGAGTTCTTGAAATTAGGACGCGCTCTGCTGATGAAGTGCCCATTTCATTCATTAGAGTTTCTACCATCTTGCGCATCGCGGATGTCCTTGTCCCCCTATTGACAATCTCCACCTGTGGCGTCGTTGCTTTCTTTACCACCCGCCTTATTTGCCCTGACTTTGATGACGATGCTGAACTTGAAAGCGGGGACTCAGCCCGTGTCGTAGAGAGTCTTGGTGATGTATGGTTTTGGCCTTCTGTACGTTCTAGTACCTCCGGAAGTCTGTGAGGCTTCTGCCTTCATTGAGGAGGTCGAAGAGGCTGACAGCGACAAGCCCTGTCTCAACGTCGACCGTGACCTGTTCCTCCTGTTGTGGACAACCTTCTTGTCATCTTCAGGTGTCCTCCTCCCATCGTCAAGCCTAATGCCGAGGTCCAGCTTCTGCTTCAAGACACCCATTTGATTGGGCCTCCAGTTGACACGCCTGGAGCTTTTGTTGTCGAGGGTGAAAGGCCCGGGCCATTCGAAGTTCATCCCATCGCTTAACGTAACACTATTCAACTGTGTGTCACTCGACTTGGAAGAAACCATGGAATCTCAAGCTCCAAATCGTTTTTTAGCTTTAAGTTGAAATTCCTGAACAGAGTTAATATTGATCTCTACGTAAGTGAACGAAGGCTCAAAGTCACCGAAGGTCTATATGCAGTCTATGGTAAAGTACGGAAGGTATATCGACAGGATATACACGGCCTTCTCGCAATTATTTAATTGGATCCTCAAACATCCCCTCGTGTTCGCGGACTAATGGCCGACCCTGAGATGGCTGGCCTTCAGCACATTATATATTCAATAGGTCTATTACCGTTTCTTTTATCATTTTTCAACCCCACCCCAGTCCATCCTGTCTTTTGCTTGACGTACTAGCTCTTGAACATATAATGCCAGGAGAGACGGCAGCTATGCAACATGAATCGGAAATTCAAGCCCACTTAGCTTGGGAGGTGTATAAGCTTGAGATCAAGTGTCAGTACTGCAGTCCCTCCTCTTCTCCCGTCATCTGAGTTACTTTGAATCCAAATTCCAACTGGTCGATATATTTTCTTTTCATTTTTTTCATCCTCATATCTGGGATTCGATTTTTCCCTGCTGCGGGTTCATGGACGGCTACATCAAAATAGTGAGGAACGAAAAGATCAAGCGTACTGAGGATTGGATTGTTCTCGAGACTAAAAGTTGGTTTGTCCCATTTCTTCCATCTAATTTCGTTATGTTTCTTTCTCAATCTAATATTGGATATCATTTATAGTGAACGACCTCAAGAAAAAATGTCTCTTGCTCAAAGACGAAAATATTTCACTGAAACAAATGAATTCGGAGCTTGAAGACGATTGTGAGTTGTAAATCTATTCTTCATTGACTACCAGGGCATGTACAAAACCAAACCAATCAAGGCTTACGATATGTCGAAGAACGAAAGACTTTCAAGACCAAAATCAACAAAATTAGCCAGGAGAGGGACGATGCTATCAGCAAGCTGGAGCTATACGAGGAGCTGATCCTAAAGATTGAAGCGAAAATGGATGAGGGTGCGTATCATTCATTGGCCATGGGATAGTTCCTTTTCCTTGGATGGACCTCATTTTTGGGCTCTAAGAGAATAATCCTATTTCCAGCCACCTCAATACTCAGCCCGAACCTGACTACTGACGCCTTATTGAACAGTTGTCAAGGCCCAGGAGAATAACCAAGCATATCCCAGTGGGAGCCGCTCCATCAAGGCATCTGACAATGATTCCGTTACCATAGTATCCGACAACATTAGGCCGATGTCCAACTCCAGTGGACAAATGAATGAAAATTCGAGGTACTATTTAAATCCGGATTCAGTGGAGCCGCTCTACCTCACATTCAGGTATTGATGGATTGAGGCACATTTGTGGTATAAAAATTGCAGAATAATCTGTGCATTGGACTATAAATTGAAACCTGCTCTTTATTCTTTCACTGCGCTTGAGTTGCTTGCTGAAATTCTTAAGCGCCCTAAGCCCTTTTGAGTTCGCCATGACACGTGACCAACTCTAAAAGGGGCGATTTCCCGTGGATTTCCCCCAGGTCCTTGTTAAAAGTTACTCATTTTGCTTATCAACTGAATGCTTTTTTTTCTCTGGTCACAAACCAGCTGGATTTGCGAAGGGCCTTTGCAATTTTACGAATTTCCCCGCACCCGCACCCATAACGCCCAAAGGACAGCCACATCCGAGTCGACATGAGGAGGGTACATTACCCGCACACTTTCGTGTTTGAAAAGCAGAATTCAATTGATGTTTGACAGTTGTTTGACGGCGATAGACGATGAGATATATTTCAAGTTGGCTCTACTTATCACACACGCGTCTTTGGCCAAAGTCATGTCAACAATTCCACGCCCGAGCCCTCAGCTATTTTCCTCCTTCGGTCTATCTTACTACGAAACATCCACCAGCGACACCATCCCTCACCATCCTTTATGCGGCCTCATCAACGAAAGGTATCCCGTACTGGCTATGAAACCGCCTTCGCGGGCCTCGGACACTCCATCCTTCATGTTGCTTTTGTTACTGGTTTCCTCTCTCTGCATCCCGCCATGAAGGGATACGTTCTTGAAAACGTCGTTCACATCCCTACTGTCGGAAAGGGCGACCCCATTTCCCTAGATGTCCATCTCAATGAACCCGTCCACTCCATAGTTTTCTCCAGCCGCCACAAAATCCGCGGTTCCAGCCCCACTAAAACACCTCGGTTCAAGTCCACAGTTACAACGTCCTCATCGCCTGTGGCTGGGAACAAGGCGACCCCTGGAATCATCTTCTGCGCCTCGCTCATCTCCGTTGGCATCGGTGCAGCTCTTGTCTTTGGGAGTTACGCTCAGGGTGGTTCTTCAGCAGGGCATGGGTCTTCAGAGAGTGACGGTGACGGTTCGGAACAAAGTAGTTCTACTTCGAATGGCTTAGGCGGGTTCGATTCATGCTTTCCTATGTCTTTAACTGATCTCGCTTTTTTGTAGACGAAGGAATACCTCCAAGTGATGGTCCTTATGGCGCTCCCGATGCGAGAAATGGCACTGGCACGGGTACTTTCTATCATTTTGCTTAATATTTCAATGCTGATTGAGATATTGTCAGATTCTTCTAGGTCACCTGGGGGTTACAGATCCCAGGCTAGGGGCTCTCCTCCCCCTCCCCCTCCCCCACCCTCGGGATGCGCTGTTTACGATGGCAAGCCTAGGCCGCCACCTCCCGCTGTCGATTGGACGAGCTTTTTAATGGTCCTATCTTACTTAATTATCAAGTTTAATCTTAGGCGGAAGGCTAAGGAATCGGCAGACCTGCAACACCTGACTTTGGATGGGCTTTCATCGACTGACGATGGCTCTCCTACCCCTGTTGGCCTATCCTGGGACTCGCTCGACGATCTTTTTGAGGACGAATTTACTAGTCGTAGTTTCTTGCCATCCGCCACGATGTCTGCTCTGGTTGCGTTTTCTCCGCCTCCATCCAGTTTTAATATTCAAAATGCGTCTGGAGCCCGAACCGTAGCTACATCTCATGACTCGTTGCCTACCTCTCCCAACATCCTTTCGCTTCATGAGAACATATTCTGCTCCATCAACGACAAGCCCACTCTTATCGACTTTTTGATGCTGCTTTACTCGATGCTTCTCTCGGTGATGAAGTTCGCGGTCCTTTCTATCCTCGTGTTTGTCGTGGGTGCCCTCCACAGTCTTTTCACTGTATTCGTCTGTGGAACTGCTGCGTGGGTTGTCAGCTTTGTCACTCAGTCAGGATTTGATCACGAAGCCGAACCTGAAGACATCGATGGAGCCAGCGTGAGTGATAATAACTCCGTATCTCGAAATATTTATATGTCCCCCGCAGCTTTCTCGCTTCATGACCATCGTCAACCCAAATGAGGATCATATCCCTTTCGAGCCTGCCGAGTTTTATCATGTCCCAGAGGTGATATGTTTTGTTCTTCCACCCTTCTCTGTCTGATTCGCCAACAGTTCGGCCCGCCTACTTTTGTTTACTCTCACCCTGACTCTGATAATTCTATCTTTCCATATATCGTAGGTCTCCCAACATTTTATCGTTGCTATTATCCTTGAAGTAAGCTACATGCTGCAGTTCAACCTTTTTGTCCCGACGGAGCCACAATCTGTGGATGAGCTCAAACCAACAGACCACCTTTTCGTCATCCCTGGCGTCGAAATACCCGACGAAGCTCCCAGTTTTGCAGAGCCGCTTCCTCCCATTGTCGAGGACTGGGAAGAGACCTTCAATGTTAACGCCCCCCTCGTAAGCATTTCTCTATTGATCGCTTCAGCTGTAAATATGACTTGTCAAAATTTACACCCGGCTTCATAGCGCGGACCCGATCCTTTAGCTCATGTTTTGATGCCTACTTCATGCAGGATCGTCGAATTCTCCCGCCCTGAACTGTCTTCTATTCCTGTATTCGAGACTACACACCTTGATCGCTGTCGACCCCGCCGTGGCAATTTCGACGCTGAGTATCTGCAGCACACCCGTGCGACCTTTGCAGGTTATTCTAGAGCGCAACAAGGCTGATTGTACAGGCCGCTTATCTGTTGTTGAGGCACTCCTCTTCGACGCCAACTCGATTGGATGTGTCTTGGCTTCTCTTTATTTCACTTTGGACGGAGTTTGCTTCTCTTTTCGCAACTGGGGAGGTCAACTGCTCCGAAACTGCTCGAGGATTCGTTCAAGGCGGTATACTAAGAATGGACTTCACGTCTTTTACTCGATTCTCTCTCGACGCGGATTCAGCAGCTCTCAGTTCTTTCTTTGGAATAACCCGGTTCTCAGTTTGTCTAGATCTTTTTCCTTGGAAATGCTCTGGATTTGTGTTTCTTTATTTCGTTCCTTCGCCTCCACACTTTCGAGTTAATATATTTGTCGGTCCTATTTCAATTTTTAGCCCCCTTCCCTCTGCTTCTCTTGGGCCATCTTTATTCGAATCGTCCCACCAGTGGATGGGTTGTTGTTCTGGCTTTCAGCATTTCTCATCGGAGTGTTTCTGGATTCAATTCAAGGTATTGTATATCATGTGTGTCACTATTCTGTCAGATAAATTATCTCTTGATTTGTGGCCGTGTACAGTGACTATAATCTACAAAAAAAGCACACAATTCGATACAGGCGATGCCAAGAAGTGAAGTCTAAGGAATGTAAAAAGATTAAGTAAATTACACTGTCCGAGGAAGGGGTCATAATTAATCATCGATTAATCATCAATCCCGTTCTCCATTAGTCGACCAAGCCCACAACTCTCACCTCCTCTCCGATCTTCAGAGGATTCCAGATGCAGAGCCACGTCGCGAGCCCAGTTCGCAATCTTGTCGTTGAGGTTCGCACCAACCTTACGGACGTGGTCCTGAACGATCTCGGCGAACGCAAAACTCGTATTTACAAAATACCTGCAAATACATGATTGGATCCATGGCATCATCCCATTCCAGCTCCTCGTTATCATACACATGCAAAATGGGGTATTTTATCCAGTCGGAGCGGGGTGCAGAGGCTTGCTTGACGGCGTCTGATGCAAAAAGGGCTTGTCATGCTGGACTTCCGCCATTTTATGTGATTTCCTCCGTCAATGACTGTTGCTTTGTTCTGGCTGCAGCTTGATCGAAACTCGGCCGCTGATGGAAAGCCCTTGGAATGGCGAAGCGGCCAGGCAGCCGATAGGGATTAAGGGTGTGGGGTTGCTTTAATTTTAACCTATCCTACACGTTTCATGGGTGTTATTGACGAAGATTGGTCGGGTAATGCTAACTATGTACTCGGAGTTCGATACACGTATCTTTGGTTCCAGAGAGTTGGGTTTGACTTCATTTACTGGTACTGTGCAAGGACGATTCTCCTCATTGTTGGCATCAACAAATATCATTTGGTGCTTCAAATACAATAACCAGGCGATAGATACGATTCTACATAAACATCTTCATAAGTTAGGCTCAGTATTGGAATCTCACTGGCATGGGTATACGTCAACACATGTCACAAAAGATCAGAAGGAAAACGTACAAAGGTTGCTGAGGGTCTGGCAGCGGCCCTAGTTCTGGCAACGGTAGCCCTAGCTCTGGCAACGGCTTGTTCAATTTTTGCTTGTGTTTTTGCTTTCGCTTTTGCTTTCGCTTTCGCTTTTGCTTTTGCTTTCGCTTTTGCTTTCGCTTTTGCTTATGCTTATGCTTATGTTTTTCCTTTTGCTTACGTTTTTGCTTATGGTTTTGCCTATGGCTTTGGTTTTGGTTTCTTTTTTGCTGTTGCCACTCATGACTTTGCTTATGCTTTTGTTTGTGCTTTTTTTTTTGCTTGTGCTTGTATCACCTCGGCCTTCCCCAAAAAGAGGATTCAACAACCTATCACCGAATAGAGAAGAAAAAAAAACTCACGCGACGCTCAAGGGCAGAAAGCTTGGACTTGGTGGCATCAAGCGATGGAGTGGGTGCAGAGAGAGAGTTCGCCATGGTGGTTGGTGAAACTTTTCGCTTTTTTCCATGTGCTTTGTGACCGTTGTGGTGCTTGTGGCCGGGGCTGTGATGATGAGATCCTTTGTGGTGATGCTGAGTGTTGAATATTGAGCGATGAGTAAATTGCACAGAGATGAAAGACAATTTGTAAATACCGTAGATACTCCAGTAGTCGTGGCGGCGGGGGGCACAGGCATGGTCACGTCCCGGACATAGTATTCCTCGATGTCCGTATCGTACATGCGAGCGTCAAGTTCAGCAAGGTCGCTATAGTCACGCTCAACAAGGTCGTAGGAGTTTTGCTACGACAAACAAGCGCATCAGACTAGTATTGAATATGGGGTGTTGAACACAAACGCACCACGGGCATAGCCAACACAGAAGTTCCGAAGGCGAGGACAGCAACAAGAGCGATAGTAGAGAGGGCGGAAGGCATGTTTAATGAATGAATGTAGGATCGTAAAGGTTCTGTAGCGACATCGTCCTCAGTCCAATGTTACCTCGTGGAGATCTGGCAGGATACGCACGTCGTTAATTGAAATTGGGATGAAATATAGCTTCGAGGGGACCAGCCCTAGTCGATCTTCACTGAGAGTAAGCGAAAATATAAAACATAAGAGGTAGGGATGACATACTGATATGAGCGAAGGTGAAGATGCACCTGGCACTTGGGGAGATAAGAATGGGTTTGGTAGACCCTATATACCTTTCTCCTGCACAGGATTACTCATTCCGTGTGTTGTGGGCATGATAAGGGAACGCAGCATGCCAATGGCCGGTGTCCACAATCCATAACAAGTTACCTCATCCAATGATGGGAATTTCATCTGATTGTCAAAG
>Ga0307517_10006744_pt1 | contig 16897 bp, 5 predicted proteins | sample 23_EM_MG_FD_194515 | JGI IMG/M metagenome (GOLD analysis project Ga0307517, IMG submission 194515) | Populus trichocarpa ectomycorrhiza microbial communities from riparian zone in the Pacific Northwest, United States - 23_EM | ecosystem: Host-associated > Plants > Roots > Unclassified | place...
TTTTGTTTCACTTTTTTTTTTTTTTTTTACTTTAATTTTTTTGCACTTTTTTTCTTTTTTTTGTTTGTTTTTTTTTTAAATTATCTTTGTCAATTTTAGTTTTTTAATATTGAACTGATTAAAAATTATGCTTTGTAATTTTTTTCATTTAAAATACTGTGGATTGCTACGGTGTTTTTCCACATAATTTTTTCTATTTTATTCTTTTATTTTTTAAAATTATATTTGTCGATTTTATTTTTTTCAATATTAAGCTGATTGATAATTTAGTTTTATAATTTTTTTATTTAAAAAATTGTTGATTGCTACAGTTTTTCTCCACATGGTTTTTTTTTGTTTGTTTTTTTATGAAACAAACAAAAAAAATCAATGTAAATGGAGGGAGGGGACTGTGTATAACCCCTCCCACACCAAAATCACAGTGAATTACAACAGTAATCCACAGTGCATTTCTTTCTCTTTTTTTGTGCATTTTTTTTCCTTTTTTTCATTTTTTGTTTGTCACTTTTTTTTTTACTTTAATTTTTTTGCACTTTTTATTTTTTTCTCTTTTTTTCTTTTTTTTTTGTTTGTTTTTTTTTCTAAAATTATCTTTGTCAATTTTAGTTTTTTAATATTGAGCTGAATAAAAATTTTGCTTTGTAATTTTTTTCATTTAAAATACTGTGGATTGCTACGGTGTTTTTCCACATGGTTTTTCTATTTTATTCTTTTATTTTTCAAAATTATATTTGTCGATTTTATTTTTTCAATATTAAACTGATTGATAATTTAGTTTTGTAATTTTTTATTTAAAACATTGTTGATTGCTACAGTTTTTCTCCACATGGTTTTTTTTTATTTGTTTTTTTTATGATTTTCTCCAAAATTATTTTTTTTAATTTTATTTTTTAATATTGAGCTGGTTAAAAATTACAGTTTCAATATCTGAGGGAAGCATTGTAGCTTTCCTCGCAAATTACTGTGGATTGCTACAGTGTTTTTTCCCACATAGTTTTTTTTTTATTGTTTTTTTTTATATTAAGTTGGTTAGGAATTACAATTAAGTAATAAGCTAAAGGGTGTGAGGGATTCACTGTTCACCCACACCGAATACATTGTGGATTACAACAATAGTAATCCACAATGCATTCCTTTTTTCTTTTTTTTTACTTTTTTGTTTTTTTTTTCATCTTTTTTTTTCCAAATTTCCCCTTTTTTCTTTTTTTTTCCCAAAATTACTTTCCTTTTTTCCCAACTTTCCCCTTTTTTTGTTTATTTTTTTTTTCAAAATTATCTTTGTCGATTTTACTTTTTTTAATATTGAGCTGGTTAAAAATTTCGCTTTGTAATTTTTTTCCTTTAAAATACTGTGAATTTCTACGATGTTTTTCCACATGGTTTTTCTTTTTTCTTTTTTTTATTTTTCAAAATTATATTTGTTGATTTTTTTTTTAATATTGAGCTAATTGAGAATTTAGGTTTGTAATTTTTTTTCTTTAAAACATTGTTGATTACTTATAGTGTTTCTCCGCATGGTTTTTGTTGTTTTGTTTTTTGATGATTTTCTCTGAAATTAACTTTTTTGATTTTATTTTTTTAATAGTGAGCTGGTGAAAAATTACAGTTAAAATATATGAGAAAAACACTGTAACTTTCCTCGCAAATTACTGTGAATTGTCATAGTGTTTTTTCCCACATGGTTTTTTCCAGTTTCTTTTGTGTTTTCTTTTTTTTTTTAATATTTTTTTCCAAAATTATTTTTGTCAATTTTATTTTTTTAATATTGAGCTGATTAGAATTTACCTTTGTAATAAAGCTTAATCATGTGGAGAAAGCATTGTAGCTTTCCTCACAAAACACTATGGATTCCTAGAGTGTCTCTCAACATGGTTTTTTTTTTTCTTATGATTTTTTCAAAATTATCTTTGTTAATTTTATTTTTTTAATATTGAGCTAGTTGAGAATTATAATTACAAGTCATTATAAGTAAGGCTAAATCATGTGGGGAAGCATTGTAGCTTTCATCACAAAACATTATGAATTGCTACAATGTTTCCAACATGTTTTTTTTTTCTAAAATTGTATCTGTCGATTTTATTTTTTTAATATTGAGTTTATTGAGAATTTAGCTTTGTAATTTTTTTTCTTTAAAACACTGTGAATTGTTGCAGTGTTTTCCCATATGATTTTTTTATAATTTTTTCCAAAATTATCTTTGTCGAATTTTTTTTTTGAATATTGAGTTGGTTAAGAATTATAATTACAATAAAGTTAAATCATATAGGGAAAAGCGTTGTAGTTTTTCTCACAAAACACTGTGAATTGCTATAGTATTTCTCTAAATGGTTTTTTTTATGATTTTTTCTAAAATTGTCTTTGTCGATTTTATTGGAGAAAGCACTGTAGTTTTTCTCACAAAACATTGTCAATTGCTACAACGTTTTTCCTCATGGGTTTTTTTCCTTCCAAGATTATCTTTATTGTTTTTTTTTTTAATGTTAAGTTGGTAGAGAATTTAGCTTTGTAATTTTTAAAAAATATGGAGAAAACAATCATTTTATTCAGTCTCTAAGTTTTTGATCACCAACACAACTTTTTTTCCCATCATGAAATATTGGCTCCATCATAACTTTAGTTTTTATTACTTATCTAGCGCTGATTTACAATTATAATACTATTAAGTACATTTGTTTTATAAGCCCGCGACAGCACGCGTGCATACCATCTCGTGTGTGTGGGGGTATGTGTGTGTGTGTAAAAGGAGTGGTTGTTGAAGCGGTGGTTAGCGAGGTTATGACTAGGAGGAAGGAGGAGGACGGACCACCTCACCTTTCTTTTCATGTCTTTCATCCTTAATGCACCGCTTCTTCACTAACCATCATTAACAATTCCCTTTGCATCATTAGTATAATAAATGTTCTTAAATTAGGATTTTACTGAGACACGACACCATAAATTGTTAATATGTCTAAAATAGAAATCTTATCCAGAAGAATAAATAAAATAAAAATAAAGGGAGAATACAATTTTATGGCTAATGGGCAGCCCTCCCTTCTCCTTTCCCTTTCTTTAAACTTCTTTCTTATTTTATTTTATTAGTGCAAGAAAATAAAATTAATTTAAGATTAAAATCACTTGTGCACAAACAATACCGCATCTCCATCCTTCCACCTTTTTTTGGACAATTAAAGACAAGGGCGATAATGGATAAATAACATTTAATTAGCCGAAATAAATACGGATTTTGCTTAAGAAATTTAAACAGTCAGAATTGGATGCAAAATCTTAAATCCAAATTCATGTAACAGTTAAAGTATAATGTTATCACTCATTAATAATAAAAGAAAAGAAGATAATTTCGTTTAAATTAAAATGTTGTTTGTGTTTATGAAATCTGATTTTCTATGCATAACCTTCCTTTAAAAATATACCTAATTAAGTATTAAGTATTAATTAATTAAATATAAAACTAAAAGATGTGGGGAGAACCTGGTTTTCCACGTCCATTAGCATTGTAAATTACAATATTAATCAATCTTTTTTTTCATTTTGACCTTTCTTTTTCCTTTGGTTATTGATTTTTTTTATTTAATCCTTATATAATGTGTTTATGGAGATATAAAATTGATAATTTATTTTTTATATGGTTATCGCAATATCAAAAAAATATCTCAGCATTGGTTTGATATCAAAAAATATCTCAACATTGCGGTATGATCTACTTTTTAAAAATGTTAGTTAAATAAAAAATAATTTTAAAAATAACTAGGTTATTAAAGTTTGTGAAGTTAATGACTCGGTTTGCGAGTTTAACGAGATAACCTTGGTTGCTACAATTCGCGGGTTTAGCAAGATACCTTTTTTTTCTAATTAATACAAAGCTAAGTGACTGTTTAGGAACATGGTTGAAACCACATTTCCCAAAAAATTAAATGATTTTGCATAAAATTAATTTTTTTTATATGTTTTTTAATCGTTTTGAGGAGCTGATATCAAAAATAATTTTTAAACAATAAAAAAAATATTATTTTGATGCATTTCCAAGCAAAAATAACTTTAAAAAGCAACTACTACCATACTTCTAAATACCTCCTAAAAGGTGTGGGGAAAACACAGTTTCCCCACACCCATTAGCAGTGTGAATCACAATTTTTTTTTTCATTTTGACCCTTTTTTTTTCTTTGATTATTGATTTTTTTTTTAATTTAGTCTTTATATGATGTGTTTATAGGGATTTAGAGTTGATAATTTATTTTAATTTGTGTTTTATTTGGTTATCGCGATATCAAGAAAATATTTCATCATTGGGTTGGTATTAGAAATATATTCCAACATCATGGTATGGTTTATTTTTTAAAAAATGTTTAGTTAAATACAAAATGATTTAAGACAAACTAGGTTATTAAACTTTGTGGAATTAATGACCTGGTTTGTGAGTTTAGCGAGGTAACCGTGGTTGTCTCGGTTTGCTGGTTTAGCAAAGTTTTTTTTTCTTCTGATTAATATAAAGCTAAGTGACTATTTGGGAACACGGTTGAAACCATATTTCTAAAAAAATTGAATGTTTTTGCTTAAAATTAATTTTCTTTGTATTTTTTTAGATCGTTTTGATGTACTGATGTTAAAAATAATTTTTTTAAAAAAATATATATTATTTTGATGTATTTCCGAGCAAAAAACATTTTAAAAAATAATCGTCATCACACTTTCAAGCACCCCCTAAAAGGTGCGGGGAAAACACGGTTTCCCCACACCCATTAGCATTTTGGATCACAATTTTTTTTTTTGTTTTGACCCTTTTTTTGCCCCTTCCTTTGGTTATTAATTTTTTTTTAATTTAATTCTTATATAATGTGTTTATGGGATTTTATCGTTAATAATTTATTTTGATTTGTCTTTTATATAATTATTGCGAAATCAAGAAAATATCCCAACATCAAGTTGGTATCAGAAAAATATTTCAACATCGCGATATGATTTATTTTAAAAAAAATTAGTTAAACAAAAAAGATATTTTTTTAAAAACTAGGTTATTAAACTCCAGTTCGCGGGTTTAGCAAGGTTCCTTTTTTTCCCCCCTCTAATTGAACTAGATTATGTGGTTGTATATTTTTTTTTATCATATAGTTAAAAAAAATTGTTTTGAAAAAAAACATGTTATTAAATTTTAGAAAGTTCATGGACCTATTGACGGGTTTAACGAGTGTAACTTTTTTAAAATGTTTTTGTATTTCATCATTCGATATTGAATTGATTGAGAATTGAGTTTCATAATTTATTTCGTTTTGCTTTCTATGAGGTTATCATAGTCTTTAAAAAAGTCTCAGTATTGGTTTAACGCTCTATTTTATGATTGTCTATTTTTATTATCATATAATTAAATAAACAATAGTTTAGAAAAAAAACAAGTTATTAATTTCAATGGAGTCCATTGCCCGGTTTATGGGTTTGACTTGTTAACCCAGGTTACCCGATTCACGGGTTTAACGGTTTTACCCATCAAACCTGATATATTTTTTTTCCAGTTTTTAGTCCTTTAATTTTTCTAATAGTTTTTTTATTTCATTCTTCTTCAATATTGGATTGGTTGAGAAATAGAATTCATGGTTTATTTTTTCTATTTTCTATAGGGTTATCACAATCTCAAATAAACATCTTTTTTAGGGTTGATGCTCGATTTTACAGGCATTTAATTTTATCATAAAATTAAATAAAAATAATTTATAAAAACAAAAAAGTTATTAAACCCATTGAATTCCATGACCTAGGTCACAAAGTGATCGAGGTCGATCCAATCTGATATCATCTCAATATTAAAAACAATTATCATTTTAAAGTTTTTTTTTAAAAAGTTATGTCATGTTTTTACAGATAATTTAAGTTGTCTATGAACCCATTAAATTAAATAATTTATTTTATATCAGTTTTGGCGTGATTTAATTTAAAACTCGAGTCGGATAAGAACTCGGTAACCTAGATCTTAAAATGAAACTATTTAATTGGATTTAATAATATTATAAAAAAAATTACATACTCTGAAATCTGAATATTTAAAAAAAAAAGTAGTTCTAACCCATACGAGAGCGCTGACGAATATAATAGTCGAAGTCTAAAAAGTATAAAGAACATGTTAGTGCTATCAATAATAATAATAATAATAATAATAAACAGTAGTATTATCTGTTATAATAACATGAAACTGTAAACAGAAGATAGAACCACTTAAATTTATTGCATGTTTTTTCCATTTTTTTAAATTAATAGGAAATAATAAAATAAGGGCACAATCTTTCATCTACAGAGCGAGCACGCCACATAAGGAGGCATAGTATTTGTTTTTTCAAAAAATAAAAAATAAAGAGAGAGAGGGTGAAGAATTTGCTTAAACGTCTCTTTCTTTCTTGCTTTCTTTCATCTGTCCTCTCTTCTCTCTCATTCTTTGCTTCTTCTTAGTACAGAAGAGAAGAGAGAAGAGAGAAAAGAAAGCATATCCGTCCAAGCAAAGCAAAAAAAGAAAAACATTTGTGATAATTTCTGGGTTTCTGTTTGTGCTTGAACGGGTTTCTTATTGCGTTTGTTTTGTTGTTGAATTTGAAGTGAAGAAGATGATGGTAGCTAACAGCTTCGATCTATGGCAAAAAGATGCTTTCTTTTCGGCTGCAGAGGAGGTTCAGGAATCTGCTGATGTGTACGTTTTCATTTCATGCTTTACATTCTATATTTGTTCGGTACAACAATTTGTTTGGTTTCTCCAGTCTTACGACTATGGATTGTATTTTGAATTGGGTTTTGCATGCTGCATACTGATGTTTATTATATGTTTTGCTTCTGAGGTTGTCTGGATGTGTGTTTATTGCTCTGTTTTAAAGGTTGTCTTGTAGATTTTGGGGTTTTCTTGGTTGGAATTTCTGCCTATTTAGTTAAAGGAATGTGTTTGTAGATGTGTTGTGATGTCAAGCTCTTCAATTTAAAGTTTGACACCAAATATGCGGATGCGTGCCTTATTTCTTTGTTTTTCAGGTCTTGTTGATGTGAAAATGTGGGGTTTATGTTGTTTGTTTTGTAATGCATGACTATATATTCCTATCTTTGAAGTTGTTGATCTTCAAGTATCATAAATTCTATTTCCTGTAATTTTGGAGAGTTTTCAATTTTCACTAGCAGAAAGTTATTCTTGTGCTCTTTGAAGGCAGGCAGCTCTGTATTCTAATCAAATCAACAAGTTATTCTTGTGCTACAAACTTGATAATCATTAGAATGCTCTTATGCTCTTAGACTTCTATGGAACTGAAATTGAAGCAGTTTTTGGTTATTTTTGTTTTTGGCAGAATGGAATCAGCATATAGAATGTGGACAAGAGAGAAGAGAGAGGGATCAAAACCAGAGGATTTGGATCAACTCTCCAGAGAGCTCCAAACTGCTTTAGGCACCGCCAAATGGCAGGTGTATTTCGTTCTTCAAACCTCTAAATTTATTACGTGCCTCTCTTAATCCGTTTCTTTGAACTGCTTTTCAGTATTTTGAATGTTAAACTTCAGTTGAAGGACTATTTCCAATTCTATGTTTTCTATTATTTACATCTGACAGATGAAAAGCTAACCTCAACTCATCCAACTTTGAATCCCTTGCTTAGAGTGTGCTTTTTCCTAAATTTCACTTATCAATATTATTAAGTATCATAATACTTTTTCCCCTTTTACTGCACACCCTAGCCAAATGAACTGAGCACTAAGAAATCACTATAAATTTTGTTTTCAATTCTTACAGTTGACTAATTTCTTTTTCGCTAATAGTTCTCTTTTCATTTGTTTCTCCATTTTTCCCTGTATCATTGATCTTTGAACCATGAAACAGTTGGAGGAGTTTGAGAGGGCTGTTCAGTTGAGCCATGGACATTGTTCTGATGATTTCACCGCATCTAGGCATAAGCAATTTGTCACTGCTATTGAAAGTCAAATATCTCTTGTTGAAGCAGCTCTAAGGGAGGCTTTTAGTGGGGAAGGAAAGCAACCTTTTCGATGGGTGAATCTAGATAAAGAAGAATGTGATGATTTAGCCATGTTTCTATCTGGAACCATCCAAATTCCAGAGAATGTGAAAGATGATTGCACCACGGCCAAATCTCCCATGAAAGGTTCTCCTGGAGAGAACCCTCATAAGAGGAAAAAAGTGGACCATAACTCTGGGCCCACCTGTAGTAGAGGTACTTCTGATGAAAATGAATTCATTACTGATAATAAAAATGGAGAATTTATTATAGATATACAAGAGAAAGAAAATCTTGGAATGAGGGATGACATAATCAGTCAAGTTGATAAAACAACTGGTTCAAGGAGAACAGGGAGTTCGCCAAATTTTGATTCTATGAAATTCGTGGTTTCTCGTGATGACAAACAAAGGGACAAAATGAAGTCAAGTGTTGAGGCCACTCCTAAAGAAAAAGGGTACGAACCTATCTTCTGGAAGCGAAGGTGTGGAGAACATTCTCGGGCAAAGGGATCAATTACTTTGTTCAATCAGGTGAAATAGTTAATTGCTTAGGATATGTGAAAATGGATTATTTATCTGTCTGAAATAAATGTCCCTTTTGAATTATAATTGTGAAAGTGAAGGCAGGGATGGTTTCTCATATTATTTTCAATCTAAATGGATCAGTATTTGTGCAATTGTCAAGATCTATTTTTTTTTACTTCACAAATCATTATGTTTTGGTAGATTCCCAGGAGATCTTATAAATTTTTAACCTTCTGCAGCTCTCTGGTCAGACTGGTGGTTTCCAAAGGCAATTGCAAACCCCACTGCACCTGCAGTTCAGCTGTTCCATCCAACTTACTCTTGCTTTAATGCTCAGCATTTTCTTAATTGGTAAGTTCTTGATTCTTTTGAACTTCATGCACTATTTTGTTGAAAAATGATTGCCAAACACCATTCTCTTGGTTCTCCCCTTATATTAGCTGGTCAAAGCACATAGCCAGCAGCTGGTATTGGAGACAATACTTAATTTGAGACCACTGATCAACATATTGGAATGATCTGGTATTGTGGACATCGTTGAACAAGTATATACTCTAGGAAGTTATGTAGTTAAAGACAATTTACTGGCTTAATGAAGTCATATTGAACTAAGCAGATATTCTGTTGTTACTTTTGGCCTTAACAGAAGATGTGGTTCCATTAATTTAAAATTTTTATCTCCTTGGAGATATCATTCGATGGTTAGGTTTGGATATTTAGCATATCCAAAACCAATTTCTGCACAGAATGCCTTTTTGCTGCTAGATTCACGGGTGCTTACAGGCACTACTATAATGATACCATATGTCTTAATTGATCAAGCAAACTACCAACAATCTCATCTTCATGCCATCATTTTACTCCAGAACTCCTTTACTTGTTTGCTTTATCTTGTTGAAAATGCATTTCAAGTTACCAGGTTAAGCTTAGAAGTCCTTTCTATGAAATATGATATCCAACTTTTAACTTCTCATCAGAATTGTCTACTTTTTCTATGAAATATGTTAACCAGCATTTTCGAATCCAAAATTCCTGAAGCTCATCTTCTGTCAGACAGGCATTCAACCTTTGTAGATATTAGGAGCCTTTTTGTTTAATTTGGTCCCATCACATGATAAGGAACTTCTTTCTTTGATCAGTGAGAAATATCTGATTTTTCTGTCAACTTTGCTAGCTCATTTGTCAATCTTTACATTATTTTAGCTCAACAAAAATGTACTTTGGAAGTATTTACCTAGCATTGAAATCCTGACTATTATCATTTCAACATTTCCTACATGACATGTGTCTGTGGATGAGATTTTGGTCTAAGGGAACATTTGTTTCTGATCAATGGAGCATTTTAAATAACTGGGTTTGTTAAGTCCTCTAGGTGCTTACACATGAAGTAAATTTGAAAAAGGTGATGCCATCATCATAACCCTCTCTTTTGTTAAAACACCAAAAGGAAAAGAGAACATCATTGCCACATTTGCAATTTGGACATGTAGGTGTAATAGAATGATCCTGTGAATGATATGGATCACTTGTCCCATCTTTATTTTGTACTTGTGGCTTCAATTTGTGAACCGAGGAAATAGATTGGAAATTTGAGCTCCTGTGTTTTTTAAATGATAGAGAGAACTGTTGTAATTCATATTTTTTATGATGTTTTATTGCCCATGCTTGAATCCTTGTTTAACATTACACTGATTAAGGTTATTAACTTGCATCTCTCTGCAGTGCCTTTTCTAGTTTATTCAGCTTGAGAAGTAGTATTACACTGCTCATTATTGAGGTGAAAGGTAATTCTATTCCCTTGAAATTTATTTCCCTATGAACTATACTCTTGTGAGATATTTAACAAAAATATAAAACTGAGGTAATATGGCATTACTTGTTAGTGGATGATGTAAATATCCCACATTGCCAACTCTGAGAAAAAAATGGTGACAACTTAACATAAAACACTGACATTGTGACTTTGAGTGTTTGCTTGCTATTCTTATTTTGGAACTAAGACAATTGTTATGATGGATTTTTGCCCCCTTTTCAGACTGAACCAATTTTGTCTTCTTGACCCAGATTCCACTCTGAAACCTATGATGATCTTTTTTGCATGAAATCAACTAGATGCTTCTTTGTGTTTTGGCACCCGATTTCATGCTTTACTCAAGTCTTTTGATATAGGGGGCATATTGTAATTCTTGTACTACTAGTACATGAATTTTTTGCAGCTGCTATGTTCTCACTACTTGAAATTGATATAGCATAAGATCTATCCTCTTCCCAAATAAATGTTTGTCGACAAAAGTCCGTTTCTATAGCAAAACTGAAGTTTCAAATTGAGGAATATTGGAGCAATTGATAAGAGACCACATGGGAAAGAGTTGGAAGCTCCATTTTGCTTTCAAACATTTGTTAGAAACCATTGTCTCTGAGGGTCATGGATCAATCAGTCTTTTTATGTAGCTTAGGGCAAAAAATGTTCAATGTTGTGGGCTGGTGCAATGGGCTAGTCCTTTTTTTTTTTTACAGATGCTTAGGAATTTGAAATATGAATGACTTGTCAACACTATAGCTATTTATGAATGCTAATAATGATTCCATAGTCTAAAGTCCAATCGAAGTGCAGTGTTGAGTCTTGAGAATTGGTGCACATCCAAAATGGGGATCATAGAGGGAGCATGGAGACAGTCTCGAGAGTGGATACTTTCTCAAAATTCTGTGTAATAGTATTTGATGTTGTTAGTAAATGTGAATCTTGTGCAGTTGAGATGACTAGATGATAATTAGTTTAACTGTCAGATGTCCAAAGAGACTAAATCTCCTCTTTCATAAACTCCAGTCTTTTGTTTTCTCCCCGTAGTTGATTTTGGTGGCTTAACATTTGGGTGACAAGATTTCGATTGAACGCACTTCTGACAGATATTTCCCTTTGCTAAATGAACACAGTGATGATCTCCATTTCTATGAACTGCAAGATTGAAAGGATCCAATATGCAGGTGTACTGAATTTCTTTCTGAAGTGTAGAAAGCAAGCACTGAGGAGGAAGATAACAGTTGTCAATATCTTCCCTATTGTTTTAGAAATTCAGGGTCCGGCTAATCTACCTCTCCACGAAACAGGAGTAGAAGCAGCAGCAGGGGTGGATTGTCATTTTATAGATTCCATAGCCACATAAATTGTATATGTATTCATGTAGTCTCAAATTGTGCTTCGAAGAAAGAATATTTGGTACTACACAAATCCAAATTATATGTAAACTGAATTTATCACCGGGAGGATTGCCGGTCATGACATGTTTGAGGGACCAAAATGCAGGACTCTTATAACGTAGCCAAAATCATAACCATCTTATAGTTTGTAAAATGAAAATGTGCTTTTTATTTGCTAGATGTCCACTAATAATCTGTTTTGATTAACCACTTAACCTTTAAGATGTCTATGAAAAAAATTAAAAAAATTTATTTTTTTTAAATTATTTTAAGTTATTGATATTAAAAATAATTTTTTAAAAATAAAAAAAATATTATTTTAATATATTTTATAGTAAAAAAAATACTTTAAAAAATAATGTATAATGTATTTTTAAACACATATCAATCCATATCTGTTTTTTAAATGAACTAGTCTGCATCTCTCTATCATTTTCAAGCAAATCCATAATAGCAAAGAAGAAAAGAGACTTTTCATGTTTTTGCTTTCAAACTTCGATGTCCTCTAATAAATGAAGTTCCTTTCGTTTCGTACCATGGTCATCTTCTATTTTAATTATGTTATTGATATATTTATAGTTCGAACAATAAGCAAAACTAGCGCCCGTGGCCTAATGGATAAGGCGTCTGACTTCTAATCAGGCGACTGTGGGTTCGAGTCCCACCGGGCGTGAACTTCAATTTTTGCCAATGAGGTTATAATTAGGGCAAATCTTAAAAATACAGCTAATTGATTTTAAGGAAGTCTTTAATTATTTTTTTAAAATTTTAATAATAAAATTGATATATAAATAGTTTGGGAATAAAATTGTTAATAAGTATTTGGTGAAATGTCAATTTTCCCCTAATAATTATTATTCTTTTGTTGTTCGCAACTATATGAGTGAAAGCTTCTCCCTCACTTTTCACAACAGATATTTTGGCTATCTAATTACATGAAAGGATTAAAAATAAAAATAAAAATCATCATCTAGTTTTATAAAATTACTTTTTAGAAATTTTTGGGCAAAAAACTGTTATATTAAAGGAAAAATAACAATCACCATAAAACATTATACCTAAAGTAAATTACATTGTTTTTTTTTATTTTAAGATAAAAATACTTATTATGCATACATGTTAATATTTTTTCTAAACTAAATAGATATGTTTATTAGAGTTAAAAATTCATAGGATAGTGATTTGAAACTTAGGTTTGACAAGGAGGTATAATCCTCAATTTTTTTTTTTATTATTATGGGGTAGGATTTGAAATAATAGTAAACAAAGACTCAAGTTTTGAATTATTTTCTTTAATTACTCCATTTATATTAATCCACCACAAATTAATTATATTTCCCAACATATTCACAATAAATAACTATAAATATTCCATCCAATTCAGTTAATTAATGCGTATAAATACAAAGAGAAAATCATGTGCTCATCGCAAATTCATTCAAAACAAAATATAAATTAATACATGTTCGCAAGTAAAAAACTAACAAAAAAAATTCACAAATTACTCTAAAAAAATAAATCACATGTAGGGATTAAAACAATGTCGGAACAAGTCATCGGAATGGGTTGGAACTTCACCAAATGGCTGAACGAAGAAAACAAAAGTGCTAGAAAAAACAATATTGGTGCATAGATTACATGTGTCGATGACCGGTCTGGCTTTCGAAGCTTTTTTTCACGGGCCACTAAGGAAAGGAAGCACATGGACCCCTCGGCGTCGTAGACAACTACTTCCTCTTCTTGTTGGTTCTAGCGGTGTCAATAACCTCCATGAGAGACTTGAGATTGGAGGCTAACAAATCAATTCTATGATGCTAGATTTTCTACGCAATTCGACAGCTTGTATTTTTTTTTTTTTCTTTCTCTTCCTTGTGCTAGGTTTTTTGGTAGTTTATTTTACAAGCCATCTAATTTTATGGTTACTAGGAACCCTAATTGGTCTTCAAAGATTTTTAGATAATAAACTAATTATGTTAAAACAAAGATGGAAATCACGAAAAAAAAATCATACCTAAGTAAGCTATATTGTTTTTTTAATTTTAAGATAAAAACACTTATTATGCATACATGTTAATATTTTTCCTAAACTAAAAATATATATTTATTAGAGGTAAAAATTCATAGGATAATGATTTGGAATTTAGGTTAGATAACGATGTATAATCCTCACTTTTTTTTTATTATAGGGATAATATTTTACATAATAGTAAATGATTATTACACAATGAGGTTAGACTCGGGTTTTGAATCTTTCCTTTAATCACCCAATTTGTATTGATCCACAATAAATCAATTATTTATCCCAACATATTCACCATAAATAACCATAAATATTCCTACCAATTTAATGAATTCAAGTCTAAATACAAGGAGAAAATCATGTGCTCATTGTGAATTTATTCAAAACAACATATAAATTAATACACATTCACAAGCAAAAAATTAACAAACAAATAAAAAATTATTCTAAGAAAAGCATATATGAGGATTAAAATTGACCTTTACAAGTCATCTAAGGAGTCTGGAACTAGACCATAAGGCTGGAAACAAGAAAAAAAAGGTGATGGAAAAAGCAGTGTAGTCGCGTGTACTACACGTGACGACGATCAATTTAGCTTTCAAGGTGTTTTGTCACGCGCCACCAAGATAGGGAGGCACGTGGGCCACTCTATGTCGTAGATGACTAGATGGAAAAAATTTTCTCTTTTTTTTTTTTGTTCTAGCGAGGGTAGTCACCTCCATAGAAGATGGGAGATCAGAGGCCGAAAAATTGATGTTGTGATGCTGGATTCTTTAAGCAATTCGACAACTTGTATTTTATTTTTATTTTTATTTTTACTTTGTTTTATTTTTTTTCTTTCTCTTGTGCTAGGGTTTTTGGTAGTTTATCTTGCAAGAGTATCTCCTTTTCAATCTCAATGTGTCCCCTCATTGGGGGAATGCCTTCTATTTATATTGTCCGTGATTCTCAGCAGAACAGGAAAAACTAAATTGAAAATTAGAAAATAATATTATTTCCTTCTTGACCACGGATTTCTAATTAATTAAATTTTCTCTTCTTAATATATAGGATGTCTTTTAATAATATTTTAATTTTACTTGATCCTCCAATTTATTTTCCCTTTTCTCTTTCGCATAATTTCTTATATTATTTTTTAGTCCCTAATCACCTTAGTCCCTTGTCCTCTCTTTCTTTTTATTTCACTATTTAAACTCTTTTTCTTATTTTTCTTCTCTTTTTTTTTTCTTTGTATTTTTTTTTTAAAAACTTGTCTCACAATAAAATAAGTGAAAGTGCCAAAAATACCATAAATTAACTAAATTGCTTTAGAAATACATTTTTTTTTAAGAATTTTTTGTATTTTTTAAAATATTTTAGAAAATAGGAGTAGAAAATGAGTTATGATAATTGCCCTTTCTTTACAATATTTATGGTACAAAGACATTGAAAAATTCATTTTCCTTTGATTTTGTATAATAAGTTTGTAAAGAAATATAATACTAGGAAAGGTTTATTTATTTATTTATGATAAAACAGTCTCGTAGAGAAGCGACTACTCTCATATCAAATAATTAAAAGATATTTTGATTGCGAACTTGGCTTCAATTTTCTAATGATAGGGCTTGAATTTTTCTAATTGTATGGCTCACACTTCCTAATGGAAGAGTTCAACTTTTTGACAATAGAGCTGAACTTTCTAATTATAGGGCTTGAAAATTTCCTGATTGCAAGGCTTGAAATTTCCTGATTGCAAGTTTTGACCGTAGCAACAACTTATTATGATTTATTTGTAAAGTAAAACTTATATATTTTGAAACTCCATTATTCTTATAGTTGGCATCTACAAAGACCTTCATCTTTAGAAATATCTATCACTAGATACTGGATTACTTGAACTGTTTAAGTGACCTTAATACCTTCATTGCTTGCCATAAGTTTGTCTTCCAATGAATGCTCTCTCTCTCTCTCTCATCAATGAATAAGAATGATTCTTTCATCATATTAGCTTAGACCAAATGGACTTTGCTTGTCATTGCCCTTAAATGTAGTCCAAGATTATATGTTCATTATTTTTCATTTTTATCATCTCCATGGAAAATTTTTCACCTTAGCTCACGATGGAGTTCATCAAATCATTGTTCAACTATTTCCATCATAATTGGTCTCTTCAAGATGAATTGCCCCCAGCTAATCTCGTTGTGGCCATTATGAGGCACACATGTACCTCATTTGTTTTCATGAACTTTGTAAATTTAGTCAATGAGGAAATTTTGTAAAAATATTATCTTTTGTGTTTTCGGACCAAGACAAAAATTTATAATTGTGTTCATGTAAATCCGATTGTTGAGATGAAATCATTGTGATGTAAATTTTAAAATATTTTTATTGAGTGGGAAGATTGTTTCCTTGGTAAAAAGCCTAAAACATGTCATTTAAATGCTAAAATGTAATTTTGAGTGCTTGCATATGATGAAATTGTTGTTGGTTAGGCAATGGAAAAGAACAATTATTTCAAAATCTTGGCTATGAATGACTATAATTGATTTTTCAAAATATGGAGGGTTATTTTATAAAGAAAAATAATAGGTTCTAAAATGAGAGTTTTGACTTTCAAAAGGAGCATCTTGCTTTATGTGATTTTGATTTAATGTCATTATTCAATGATATACAACACACATATGAGTCATGATTTTTCTTGAATTGTTTTTTATCTTCTCTTTTAAAGGTTAACACTTATCAACATAAATAAAATGTTTTTTTTTTCTTATCAAAAAAGGCTTTTAAAAACATGTAATGTAGGTTAAGGCTCAAATGATATTTAAGGATATAAGGACATAAGATCACTTGTTTATGTACTAAGATCTTCTAGGCTTCTCGTCTTGATTTTGACATTTATGTAATTGGTCTTACATCAATCTCAATTCTCCAAGCTTTATCTCATTATCTATCATTAATATAGTGTCCTCAATTCTGGACTTTGTACCCATATTAGGGATGTTCTAGAGAGTTTTTTTTTTTTCATTAGTGTTATTTTCTTTCTCTTATTTGTAACATTTTTCATCCTTTTTATCATCTTCTGATTAGTACTTAAAAGTGCATTTTTATCAAGGTTTTATATCATCATTTTGCACTTGAAGTATCAATAACTCCTTAACTAAAGCATGTTTTATAATAACATATCTAATAATATAAGATACCTTT
>Ga0307517_10006745_pt1 | contig 16894 bp, 13 predicted proteins | sample 23_EM_MG_FD_194515 | JGI IMG/M metagenome (GOLD analysis project Ga0307517, IMG submission 194515) | Populus trichocarpa ectomycorrhiza microbial communities from riparian zone in the Pacific Northwest, United States - 23_EM | ecosystem: Host-associated > Plants > Roots > Unclassified | place...
AATAGTCCCCCCCACCCCCACATATCTTATCGTTGCCTAGTGCATGTTTTCCCCGGCTCATCTCTCGCAAATAGATTTACACGTTCGCACCCGCGTGGGTGGCGCTTCCTCGTCGTGGCTCAGGAGCGCCACAAGTTGCTTTGCACGAAGGAGTTGAAGGCAAAGTTTGAGTTGGTTTCGATTTCCTGCTGGTCTACCTGTTGGAACGCACTGATTGCACCGTTGCCTTCAGTTTTTTTCCGTAAACTATTCAGCGAAGAACTGGCTTTTGTTCCCGGTGGGGATCCGAGCAGCCCGAAACCAGAAGGTGTGTTGTACACGCCAATCCAGGCACGACCAACAAACACGCGGCGTAACCTAGCCCGGTAGTCATGGACACCCCAGTCAATGTCAAAGACGCGATCTGTCCACTCGAGTTCGATTACGGCGTGTTGGATCACGCTCAACGCTCAACTTGCACGTGTAGGATTTATTTGTTCGATAAAAGGCTATACTCTCATGGAAACCACCCAGGATGGGGAAAGCGTGTCACGAACGGTGAAATGAACTCGTTCTTTGATGCGACGTTCGCCGTTGTTTCTCACTCTACGTCGATCACCATGGAGAACAGGCAGTTGCGAATAACGACCCTCATGTCGACGTCGTGTAATGTTGTTCTCGGTGGAAGTGAGTCTTGCGGGGTCTTTCCGAGTTACGGGCGTTGTGTGAAATATCGTATCCAGGTACGTTGTTTCGGCCGGTCGCTGTCTTGGCTTCTTTCGGCGACCGAGACCTCGGAACCTTTTTTCTCTTTGTCCGCCGGCGGCGCACGTTGAATCGGGTACCTTACGCTAAGCTTCCAAGACGACCGTCCTGCCCTCGATACCGATATCAACCCGCCCATGCTTGACAAGACCTCTAACTTTGTTATTCACGTCGCTGAAGTACAATTTCTTTCCACGGTGTTTGGATGTGAGCAATGCCTTTGTTTCTTTGGTTATGTGTCAGGGGTCGGCCGATTTCTGGGCGGTGGGAGTCACCGAGCGTTGGGCACTTTCTTTCGGTTAGGGAGCCGAGCAAGACGAAGATCCGCAATAAATTGGGTTGAGAGGCTTTTTGGTGGTGATCCGTACGGCAGAGTTACCGATGCTGTGGTCGGGGTATGACGAATTTCCAGTGTATGTTTTTCTGAAGCCAGTAGTTCTCCGCTTATTTCCGAAAACTTGGAGAAGTTGGGGCGGGTATTCGTTGCTAGTGTGAGTAATTGTGCCCAGCGTTACCTGTGGCCTCAAGAGCCTGGACAGAGCCAAAGCGTTCGAGATGTAACCCATCGTGGTCATGCCAACGACGACGGGCAGAAAGGGCGTGGCCCTGGATGACATTGACAGGATGCCAGGGACGAGGCCATGGAAACCCGGCTCGGCGTGATTTCACTCCCCTCGGGGCCGGCGAATGGGGCGCCCGTCTGTGGCGTGTGCTGTGTTGGGTATTTACGTGTCTTATACTTCTCCGCTGTCTACATACCTTGTTCATTGAACGGGTCGGCCATGCGAGTGGATTCCTCCACAGTCATCGATGATCCCTTCGCATGAGTCAGGGTCCATTCCACACCATCCGCGCGTCGTGCATGCTAGGATGGAAATAAGCTGGGCTAGTAAACAGAATCACTACGTGGTGTGGACCTAGACTCGGTCTGGCTTCCAGATTCACTTCATTTTCAATGGACCGCCACACTTTTCTCGCGCTTATCAGAGGCTCGATAAATATCGGACATGGCTGCAGCACGATGAGCGTGCACGAATCGTACAGTGCCGTTCCCCCGTTGCAGCAAAGTCCTGTGTCCTTCCATGAAAGAAAAAAACGTCGGAAAGGAATACGCGCACAGAGTCACAATCGATTGTGGTCGGAAAAACCAGTGGAATCCCACAAAAACTTCTTCAAGCAGTTCTAATTGGTTATGTAACCCCAGATTCTTTCCGCCACAGTATTCAGCCCACTTTGGAGGGCCGGGGGCAAACGGTGGGAAACACCCCCCACTCAGGGAAGGTGTCTGTGCGATAGATACTCACCACATGGAGTATTCCCCCACGTCTCCCCCTGGCTCCCCGGCATCGAGTTACTACTCAGTCGTCCACTCGCTCACTGACTCTATGCCTGGCTCGCCTATCGGCCCACGGCATATCGGGCATGCTGAGGAACCTCGTGAGCTTTTGAACGTTGTCGATCAGGTACATTCCACAGGGTGAGTGTTTATTGCAGGCGGCCTTGGGGGACACGAACCGACGGCTTCCCTAGCGTCCGTGCTTATGTGGATGTCCCCACAATCTGTGTTCTCGGGGACCAGAGTGTTGGGAAGTCTTCGGTCATCGAGGCAATTTCTGGGATAAAACTCCCAAGAGCCCTGGACACATGCACGAGGTACTCTACGATTTCTTCAAACACCACCCCGCCACGGATTCCTGTGGCTGACGATTGTTGTTCAGGTGTCCGATGCACTGTAGACTGTCGCGATCTAGCGAGCCGTGGAAATGCACGGTTTCCTTGTATTTCAGTTCTTCCCGGTCCACTACATCGAAGAAGGCCGTCACTGTTCAGTTCGGGGAGGTTATCACGGATCGATCCCAGGTTGAAGAACGGATCCGTCGTGCACAACGTGCGGTGTTGAGCCCAGACACTGATCACGCCCATTTTCTCAACAAACCCGAGGATGAGTGTCCTCCAGCCGAGCGGACCTTCACAACCGACTCCGTTCAAATCGAAATCAGTGACCGCAATCTCACCAACTTGTCTTTTTTCGACCTTCCTGGTACAAAGCTCCTTTGTGATTTCGCCGTCGTCATCCCCATGGCTCATGCCCCCTCTATACAGGTCTAATCGCCAATGCTGAAACAGGAAACGAGGGGGACATTCAGTTGGTCGAAAATCTGGTCTCCGATTACATCTCTCGGGACAGTTGCTTGATTCTGCTCACGATAGCTTGCGAATGTGAGGATTCTCTCCCTTTGCATACTCCCTGGTGCTTACTATTCGATTGTTAGGCGATTTCATGACTCAAAAGTCTTATCGGCTCGCCCAGAAACACGACCCGAACGGTACACGAACTATCGGTAGGTCATTTCGACCCTGTTTTCTGGGGGGTTTAATCTGAATGTGTACTACCATCGTGAAACAGGCGTTCTCACGAAACCAGATAGGTGCCCTAAAGGGTCCGAGAAGCGTTGGCTGGATTTCGTGCGCGGGAAGCGTAATCCGATCCTTGAGAACGGATGGTTCGTGGTCAAACGTCCCGATACTCTAGAAATATTTAGCGGCGTAACATGGGAGGCTGCGCAGAGCCAGGAGGAAAAGTATTTCTCCACGAGTTGGCCATAGTGCACGGCGGAGTTGGGGTACCGTTCCAACTACGGTAGCCAAAACCTAGTAAGGTCGCTTAGTACGCTCCTGTGCGAAGTGATTAAACGAAGGTGAGTCCATTCTATCGATGACCGAGGGTGGATGTCAGATACCCAGACGTTTGGATGAGGTTACCGGAACTCCAACATGAACTACGAACCCTGCTTGCAAGCACAAGAGCAAGTTTGGCCCAACTTCCTGAACAGACGAGAAACCACGTTGCGAAAGCGTCCAAGGTGATCGGGGATTTCGTGGGCGCCGTGGAGAAGCATTTGGAAGGTGCCCCAGGAAAGGACGGGTTGCATCAGTCCATCCGTAAACCGTTCCGAGAGTTTACGGCCGCGATCAGGGCTTCCGCCCCTGACTTCCGTCCCTACCGTTCCTCTTCCAAGGCTTGTTCCCACGGAATCATCCTGCCATACCCCAATGCTGCGGTGGACAACAAAAGAATCATCTACTTGGATGCGGTGAAGGAGCTCGCGAACGTGTAGGTTATATGACCCTCAACCGTGGATGGGTTATCTGATTCCTCTGCGCTCAGAACGAGAGCTCGCGAGCTTCCGGATCACTGCCCGTTTCCACTCCTCGAAGACTATGCGAACAAATTTGTGGCAACGTGGGAAACCCCCGCCGACGTTTTGTTGGATGAAATCTTCCGTACCTTGAGAGCGCAAATGGAAAAAATAATCTCCCAGCATTTCCCTAGCAATACGTACCCGGTCTTGTCCGGGAAAGTTAGGTGAGCCGTTTTTTTTATAGCTTTGTTTACTGATGCCTGTTCTCATATATAATGGTAGGAACATTGTGAGGGACATCCTTATGAGGCGCCGTGATGCCGCCAAGGAAAGGATTACCTGGCAAATGGAGTCTGAGCGCAAGGGCATTTTCACCCTCAACGAGGAAGACCTCTATTCCTACAAGTCGGACTTTGTAACAGCGTGCGTAGAGTGTCGTCCATCGGTAGACGCAAAAGAACCAACTATCGGTATCATGGGCACAGTACGGGGCTACTTCCACGGTAAGCGGGATTTCCCAGTGCCGCTTTGACTCTCGATTGACCTCCCACCAAACAGTTTCTCACAGACGTTTCCTCGACAACGTCCCTCTCGCGATTAACCTCGAGTTGATCTACGGGTTGACCCACCCTGATCGCGGTAGACTCCATGAAGTTCTATACGAGCGGATGGGTATAGATGGGGCGGGTGCGGATGCTGAGTGTGAGAAGTTGCTTCAGGAGCCTCCGAGCGTTCAGGTGGCTCGCGAGGATCTGTTGTCTCGGTATGAGAGGTTGCGTGCGGCCGCTACGGCATTGGAGAGCGCGATCTACTAGATTGCCCCGGATGGGACTTGAAGCGGCCGGAGAAGGACGGAATTGGCGAGCAAGCTAGGTGTTAGGTGAATATTTTAGTACCGGTGTCAAGGGGAGTGGACGCGTTGTCACGAAGAATCATGTCTGTTATACGGTAGTTGGCATTGAAAATCTGTCCACAGCGAGGCACGCGATATGAACATCTCCCTCCAAACCCGGTGGGCATGGTAGGTAATCCAACGCGGAACCAACACTAATTATTTGGGTTGCAGTCCCCACTCCTCTGAACTTGGGGCTGGATTCTGCGCATGATGCATGAAGGATGGGTGTGGCGGCGCGGTCAGGACGACCCGTGGTTAATCCACCATATCCGGGAGTTAGACCGTGGTACTTTGTCCAGACTTTACGGACAATCTGAACTTGCCGGGCGACGCTGACTAGTATTGTGTTTGGGACTTGCCGCCTCAGGTGCGTGCCAAATTCAGGGACACTGGTGACTCCCCGGTCCGTCGTAACTTCCGGGGCGAGTTGAAGCTTTCGGGCTGTCTGCCGACGCCTCGGATGTGAGGAGTAAGGGACGTGGACCGGTCAGGGTTGCGCTCCGACGCTTTTCTTTCCCTTATCCTAGGAAACCAGCCATCGGGCAAACAACGACTCTTCGTATTCCCAGGAGTAGGAGGGAGAGGTTTTCGGGTCAAGATCAGCTGAGGGCGCGAGATTACACTGGGCACCATGCATTGGAGTTCGAAGCATACAAGCGAGACTAATCGTGGTTCGTGACATTCGCCGGAAGGCGTCCGGTGTTCATCACCCACAGAAAGTGACAACGAGGTTAACGTCGCTCACTTGGCCTGGTCAAAACGATTTAGTAGTTGGTTGAGAGAACTCGGAAGATCGGTAATTCTTACACGCAACCTGAACGTGGGTGTCCGATGGTGCGCGAAACGCAGAGGTGCAGTTAGGGTTGTTGCCTTGATTATGAGTCTTATCAGTCAACTAAATACGCTCCGAAATGGCTCGTGGATCCACTTACAATTGGCACCTGCGCCATCACAGCCGTTCTGATATCTGAAACCGGTGGTTATGGAGAAAGCGTGACTACAGAAGAGAATGCGTTCAACGTCCGTGCCAACAGGAGCAGTCCGGAGAGCTTACGGTGAGATAAGACTGATATCGGTGCTGGAACCACAACCAGGGCACAGGGGGTTCCTCAAAGTTGTTTCGACCAAAGTACAATATTCGCCATTGAGACCGCATGGTATCTCACCGGTCTGAAGGTAACTGTGAGCACGTCGAGCGGTCAGCGAAAGTGTTACGGTTTCCGCTCAGAGACATCAACTCACGAGATGGCCCCAATGAGCGGAGCATTTGAAACGTGGGGCGCTCCGGTAGACAGGATCTCCCCCTCCTGAGACACCAAGGTGGGAGTACCACGTCCGCACCTGTGTGAGCAGTGTTCGATGTCAGCGGTGTTTCTTTGGGTTCGCAAAAACCGCGACCGACCTGTTTTCGAAGGAAACGATATGCCTTTCGGCAGTGACATACGCCACAGCGAAGGCAAGGATGGTAAAGATTCTATAAAACATATTCATGGTTGGGGGGCTCGTTGGGCAGGAGTCGTCAAGGGTCTTCAAGACAGTAAGCTCTGGCCCCGTCCACAAAAATATGATATGTTTTTATACTCCTCAACCAAAAGATGTGCACCACATGCATGATTGGGAAGCGCCTACGATCCGCGAGCGTGTTGTCTTGCTTACAAGGTTTCGCCGGTCCCCCTAAGTTATTAAATGCCACTTCAGTTCAGGAGATTGCCGCTCGCGAACATACCGGGCAATGGTTTATCCCAATATAATCTGAACTTGCTGGGAGGGGGACGCGCAAAACGGCAATCAGGAGATTCAGATTGTCACTTTCGTCAATAGAGACAGTCGACGTCCCAGAGACGGGGAGTAGGCAACGTAGACCGATCACGGGTCGCGCTCTGCGCCCATCTGTCCTTTTTCAATGAATTTGAGTAGGCGTTAGGAATCGGGTGGCCTCGTCAAGTTCCTGAGTCGAGCAAGTTGGACGTAGAGATAAAAGGTTCGCCGCAAAAAGCCGCATACGCCATCTTCCGTCCAAACAATCACAATGGCTGTGGCTGTTTGGGAAGAAAGAAACCAGCGGGGGGGGGGGATTGAAAGCTTTCTTTTGCATGAGAGGAAGTCCCCGCGCTTAGCATCGGCTCAGAATGGAATGAACGCCACGAGGCCAGCTATCTGCTATCGTCCCACCATCTGTATCGACCCAACGACATTATGAAGTGGCGAAAGCTCCTCCGTGTACCAAAAATCCATCGTCGAAAGCAAAGCAAAACCAGGAGCGAGATCAGCCCCATCGAAGACCAAGGCGAAGCTAGTCTGGTCGTCCCACGTTCCACGGAATCAACTCCAGACCTTCGGGTCGGTGCCTCAACTTTGCCGACGTCCAGCCCCTTGGCTCCTCGCGATCAGGAATCCAACGGTATGCGAATGTCTTGATCCCAGACGATTTCTCTAAGCATTCTTTTCGCCCAACACAGACCCCAACATCGTTTCCGATCAAGTTCCATCTGTTCCCGGTAGTGACCAAGGCAGCCTCCCAAAATCTTCAGATCATACCGTCGACCCAAGAGCAGCATCTGAGAACGAATCAGACTGGAAGTCCACCGCATATGCCACAACCAAGTTAGCCATCAATCTGGTGAAAGAATCTGCGGACGCCTTTCCGCCTCTCAAGTCCGTTGTGGGCGGTCTCTCAGCCATCCTGAATTATTGTGATGTATGTCCATCTCTCTCTCTCGAAAGATACCGCCCATGAGGCTTACAGCTGTACCAGCAAACAGTGGCATGTCGCCAAACAATAGAATCATTGATGCCCCGAGTTGAAGGGCTGGCGGAGTCGCTGAGTGCACCCGTTCCCGAGGGTGAGATCAAGGAAGAAGAGAGGAGGAAGGATCTCGAACGGTAACCACACACTTTCCAGTGTCGGTACCCAGTCTGACGTGCATGACTTGCCAGGAAACTGGATAGTATTCTTCAAGAGCTCACCCCACTAGAGCGACGAGGCAAGGTCACACGGTTCCTGAACAGCACCGAAGATGTGAAAAAACTTGGTGGCCTGGTCGAGGATGTTCGTGATGCCATGACGGATTATCAGGTTCGCCCCCGAGGTGCTCGCTCCCGACTTACCTAACATCTGTGTCAGACGTCGCTGCAACAAGACATTTATGACAAGAGTTGTCGGCTCATTGTGAGTTTTATTTCCCCAAGCATCAGCCCGCGCGTAATAACCCCCAAATAGAGCAGGGCAGACCTCAATCTTCTCAAGGGGACGCACCACGCTGCAGACGCTGGGTATCTCTGTGGCGATAGACAGGGATGTATGAAGGGGACCAGGAGAGATGTCCTCTTCCAGCTCGAACGCTGGTTGAATGACGAGCAAGATAAACACGTGTTCTGGCTCAACGGTCTCGCCGGGATTGGGAAGTCAACCATCGCCCAAACGTTTGCGGAGATGAGCTTCGCAGATGGGAAGCTCGGAGCGAGCTTTTTCTGCTCGCGGGATTTCGACGACAGGAGCAATCTCCGGACCATTTTCCCCACCCTCGCCTTCCAGCTCGCTCACCAACATCCACGCTTCCGAGAGGAATTACTCCCTGTCTTGACGGCCAACTCTGACGTCGGACGGGAGGCCCTCTGTTCTCAGATGGAGAAACTTATTGTTGGCCCATTCCGGGCAACGCAAATCTCAACCCTCATCATCATCGACGCCCTCGACGAATGTCGGGACGAGGAACCAGCATCCGCGCTTCTCTCTGTGTTGTCCCGCTACGTGGACAAGATCCCCCTCGTCAAATTCTTCATCACTGGCAGACCCGAACCTCGGATTCGCTCCGGATTCCGTTTGGAGTCACTTCGGCCCCACACAGATGTCCTCAGGCTCCACGATGTCGAACGTTCCTCTGTGGACAGCGATATCAGGCTATTTTTCGAGATCCGGTTGGTTGATAATGCCAAGAACCGAAGTGACGTTAGCCTCGAAGAAGGCTGGCCAAGTCCATCTGACCTTGATACTCTCTGCAAAAAGGCAGCTGGCCTTTTCATCTACGCTTCAACGGTTGTCAAATTTGTTGCATCCAAGGACCACCAGCCCACTGAGCAGCTTAACAACATCATCTTGCTTCCTCAAAGCACTGTTGAAGAAGGGAGGTCAGGAATTGATCAACTCTACACTGAAGTCCTGCAGCAAGCATTCCTCAATATACAGGCTGATCGCACGGTGTTCCATTCCCGTTTCAGATCTGTGGTTGGGACAGTGCTGCTTGTATTCAACCCACTCTCAGCAACTACTCTGTCAGACCTCCTAGGAATATCAAATCTATCCACTACCCTTCGCTCTCTCCATTCATTGCTTATCATCCCAACAAACAAACTTGATCCAACACCAATCCATGCCTTCCACAAGTCATTTCCTGACTTCCTCACAGACCCACAGCGATGCATGGACCAACAGTTCTTCATAGATCCTTTGATTTATCATGGAGAGATCCTGCTCTTGTGTCTCAACATGATGGGGGAAAGGTTGAAGAAGAACATCTGTGAACTGGATGATTATATCTCTCTCAGCAAGGTTGAAGATCTTCCTGCACAAAGGGCAACCTACATTGGAGGTGCATTGGAATATGTATGCCAGTTCTGGACAAAACACCTTGTGATGGTTCCCAGCAGCAGCCCTATTGTTGAGGAAGTGGACAAGAGAATTGAAAGGTTTTTCATGACAGAATTTTTGTTTTGGGTTGAGGTCCTCAGCCTCATGGGAAAGCTTGATGTTGGTGTTCATGCCCTCAATGATATACAGAAGTGGTATATAATGGTGAGTTGCATGTGAAGCACCTACAAAAACCTGCTTATGCTCATGTTTATTTAGAGAGGAGTTTCCTGCAAGTGGACCAATGACAGCCAGCGCTTTCTATTGGAAAACTTTGATGCAATCCAAAACTCTCCTTTCCAGATATACTGTTCTGCCCTCCCATTTTGCCCTTCCTTGTCTTGGCTTCGAAAGTGCTACAATGCAGAGTTGTCACAAGAGATTAGGGTGGTGAAGGGGCTCCAAGCTGAATGGGGGTCATGTTTCCGTACAGTTTTATTGGAAAATGAGCCACGAACCCTCTCATATTGCAACAACTTCATTGCAGTTGGGTCAGAGGAAAAGGATATCATCATCCTTGATAGAGTCACAGGCAGCCAGGTAGCTGCTCTTTCTGGGCACACTGGTTGGGTCTTGTCTCTCACCTTCTCATCAGATGGGATATCACTTGTATCTGGAAGTGCAGACACAACAGTCAAGCTCTGGGATGTGCAGACTGGTGGGGTTGTCAAGACCTTCTCTGGCCACTCTGGCTGGGTTCAGTCTATTTCCATCTCAGCAGACCATACCTTGATTGCCTCAGGATCTGATGACAAGACAATTCGCTTGTGGGACATCCAGGCAGGAGAGTGCCATTGTATTATAAATCAACAGGATGGGGTGTACCATGTTAGCTTCTCTCCCACAAACCCTCACTACCTCCTATCCAGATCTAAGGGCAAAATCTGGCAATGGGATGTCAATGGTCACCAAGTGCCACCTACATATGATGGTTTCTGTGTTGCTTTCTCTCCAGATGGGGATCTATCTGTCTCATGTGATGGGGGAGGTGTTACAGTTCAAAACTTTGATTCCAAAGCAATTGTGGCTAGGTTCCATGTGGCTGGTAGTGATATCAGATACTGCTGTTTTTCTCCTGATGGCAGTCTTGTTGCTGTTGCTACTGGTGATACCATCTATGTTTGGGATGTTGCCAGCTCAGACCCCCACCTTGTTGAAACTCTTGTTGGACATATCAGTAAAATCAACTCCCTTGCATTTTCCTCTCCCTCCTCCCTCATCTCAGCATCTATGGACAAATCAATCAGGTTCTGGCAGATTGGTGGCTCATCAAGAGACACAGTTGCAACTGATCTGAAGCCCACTCCACTTACTTCAGCTTCAATCCAGTCTGTCAGTCTACAAGCAAGGGATGGAATTGCCATCTCAAGTGATTCAGATGGGGTAGTGAAGACCTGGGATATTGTGACTGGCCTCTGCAAGTCATCCTTCCAAACCCCAGCTAGAGGTGCCACCTACAGAGATGCCCAGCTGATAAACAGCAGGTTGATATTTGTTTGGTGTGGGGGTGGGGATGAGAAAATTCACATCTGGGACACTGGGGAGGGTGGACTCCTCCAGAAAGTACATGTGTCTGAGTCCTGGGGCATCAGAATATCAGGGGATGGGTCCAAAGTTTTTTGTTTAACTGGCAAGTCCATTAAAGCATGGTCTATGTGGACATGGGAGGCTATTGGTGAGGCAGAGTTGGCATTAGGGAGCCTATATCTAGACCCCCTTCATGTGGATGGCTCAAGAATCTGGGTTCAATTTGTGGACTTATCAACCCAGGGATGGGACTTTGGGATTTCAGGCTCTCCCCCTGTTCCATTATCCAATGTGTCTACAGAGAGACCTCACCTAGATCTCATTGGTGGTACTACATTGCAGACTGATACTCCATTCAGGATCATAGATAGAGTAACAGGAGGGGAGATTTTTCAACTATCCAAAGGCTATGTAAAACCTTATGGGATAAGGTGGGATAGTCAGTATTTGATTGCTGGTTATGAGTCTGGAGAGGTGTTGATTTTGGATCTCCATAATCTGCATCCTTAGAAGGGATATGTAATATACTATTTCTGTGATTTTCTGAGGTCTAGGGTGAGAACAACTTTTGGGTAACAAGGAGAGTCAACACAATACACACTGAGTACCACTAGTTTCAATCTGAAGAAATTTTAAGGAAGGAACATAAAATATAACCCTCAACATACCTAACTCAACTCATCATCCTCCATTGTTGCCGAAGCTGGAGCATTCCAGATCCCATCTCACTATCACCACTTGAACAAGTGAAGGGAGTAAGCTTCCCTTCCTTCGGGCAACAGCTTAAGAATTCCTTGATGAACAGTTTGCAGTTGAATGTCCATTTGATATTTTCTGTCTAGCAAGGACCGTGAATAACAAAACAGAGTGTGCCATTCATGGGAACGTATGTCGGCCAAGCGATGCTTTTCGTACTTGTCTTCTGCCGAGGTTTTGACCAAAAGTGCGGCCTCAATGTACCGTTCCCACTGCACGCCAGGTAGTTCCCAAGTCTCTCGATTGACCACGTCCGCTCAAATCGCCACACTTGGGACACTACCCTCCGATACGGATGGTCTGGGGTCGCGTAGGTCGGCGGTTTTTTTTTCCCATTCGCTTTGTGGTTTACAGGGTCGTCATCAACTCCTTTACAGCGGCGGGATATGTCGTCGATTTCTCCGAGTAAAATGACAGAACTGGTGAGTTGCGTGCAGTGGGTCTGGCTCGGGCATTGAGAGCCATGCCGGGGGTGGGGCGTATTCAACTCATGGGTAGAACCAAAGAAACTGCTTCTTCCCCAACCACCACGAGCGTTGGGGCATTGGCGAAGTCATCACGGGAAGCGTAACTACCGACACCTTGGCAGGCCGGCGCCGCTTTACTCTCACTCAGTTCATGTTAATAAGGCCAATCATACCTGCAAGTTGCACACAGCAGTCGCATATGAGACCACCAAACCTTTGGTGCTTAGAATAGTTCCCACATACCACTCTGAAGGCGATGAGAAATTTAGTAGCATTCATGACGCGATCAGCCCATTTGTCCGCAGGAAACTGTCGGTTTTGTCCGATGGGCATGAACAATTACGCCGTACTAAAGTACATGACTTGATAACAAAAGGAAATGCTGCGATGAAAACAATAGATAAGCGAGAGAGACGACGTACTGCGTATGCTTGGTTAAGAGAGGGGGGAGACAAAACATGTCAATCACAAAACATGTCAATCGACGACGACGAAGAGATTGGGGGATCGGGGAGGGATGGGAAGTGATGGTGATCGAAATCGGCAACGAAAACAAACGCCAATACCCTGCTTATACATCATGGGGAGAGGAGGGGCGAGGGGCGGGCACGCGGAAAGCATGGACAACATTGACGAATAAATGAACTGAGTTAAAAAAACGTCGATCGTGGTCGTGGGCCGCCGGTTGCAAACTAAAATGCGGTTGTGCGACCCCTTGGTAGCCCACCTACGCGGGTTGATTCGCCGTCACTTCCTGTTGCTTCTGCCAGAGAAGCTCGGCCCAGAGAGGATTAGGGGGGATGCGACCAACAAGAGCGCCCAGAATTTCCAGCCTAAGGGGATGCGTTTGAAAAACAGGTTCGGGTGGATTAGGTTGGAATGGACATACCATCTCGCCTTGTCAGCCTCAGTATCTGCGAAGAACGAGATCCTCTGGTTTCCGGGGAAGAACAGCTTAAAAGACCTCTCCACGCCACACGGGGGGTCAAATTCGTCGTCATAGCTGCTTGATGAGACGTGAGATGCGGGCGTTTTCATATTCTTTTCTTGATCGTCATGGAGGCTAACCGCCTTTTTCAGATCAATAGTCGTGATTGCTCTCTTTGTCACGTCGTTGAAGGCCACCATGTTTGCTCCGATGATCCTAAAGTGACGGCGTTTCCAAGTCTGCGTTATGGATCTCGTTAGCCTGAACGCCGGTTCACGGTGCAAATTCACATACCACGCAGTCTCCTCCGTTTTGTGTGAGGGTTCCCTCAAAGTAGGTTACCTTATGCCAACCCACGTGCCTCAACCCTCTTAAACATTCGTCAAGACTCTGTGGCAACTGTGTCGGCGGCACTCCGTGCAGAGGAGGCAATCTGAACAATTGTAATACGAGTTCGCCAACCGGCAATGTTGTCATCGTCGTTCCCACCCCATCTGGATCGAGCCTCTGGCCTATAAGGGGGATGGTGGTCTCGAACAACCGAGTGTCACAGTGAGCAGCAACGTCCTTGTACGCGATGAACGCCCGAGCGAGACTTCCGTCAGGCTTGAGGTACCTCGCCAGGTTCTCTTCGATTTTGGGTGACATCATAGGGGCGGGGACTGGTGACGGTCGAGGCGAGGGTCTGGCGGGTTTTGGGGTTTTCTTTGGCGAAGCAAAGAAATTGAATCTCGACTTGGTGGGAGGAGGGGGTGTCACTTCTCTAGGGAGGGGTACAGGCTGTCGGACGGGTTGGGAGCTGGCCTTCATCTGGGCCACAATATGTGGATCCCGTTTGACCTTGAAGCTGAGTGTGAATTCGAGCTTGCTGTGTTCAATCCTGGTTCCTCCTGTCAGCCCCGCAATAGAACCCCTAAAGGATTGCACGTACAGCTCAAACTCCTGTTCGATCTTGACGTCGGCAGCAAGTTCACACTCTGGGGTGGTAACATAGTGGATACCGTTGTTGAGGGTACAACTCATGGAGGTAGGTTGGGGTGGCAACGGAACATCGAGCGACTTGATGCACATGACCTTGACAAATAACTTGCCGTGAGCTTTTCCAGTCCGTTCCTGGGCTCGGAGCTCCTTGATTTGTCTCGAATACTCGTTCTGTCAAGTGCATCAGCGAGTGCGAACACCAAATGGCATGGGCACTAACCATATCAGACGGTCGACGAACAGCCCTCCAAGCCTTGCCACCATTGACATCCCCGGCACTCAACATGTGATGGACCTGGTCTGCGTCCGACGACGCAATGATTATTGTTTCACGCTCCCTAACGTGGTACTTTTGCTTCTGCTTTAGTGGGGAAGAGTATCAATAACACACGGCCTCGTTAGGACGTTTGAGGGGGACTCACAGGCCTCTTAGGTATCTCCAATTTCTGAAGTTCGCGGTTAATGCTCTCGGACAAGGGATCATCCCCATTCTCGAGATCATCCATCCCCAAAGCACCTTTCTCAACGTGCTGTTTCCCCGAAGAGATCTCAGCCGCATCTCCAGTGCTCTTGCTCCTCCTTCGACTTAATCTGCCGTCTCCGGGGGCGAGCGTGGTTACCTTCGGCGTATATCGCATATCTGCCTCTTCCTCCAAGCGTCTAATTTCCCGCCGCCTGGCCTTGATCATCTCTTCTCGCTCCTTGATGCCGATTTTTGGTGGTGGTGGAGGGGGCGTCTGCTGGTGCTCTGAGCTTACGGATTTGTCTCCTTCCCCGAAACTAGCGGAGAAGTCACCGAAACCAGTTCCCAACAGTGGCGTAGGATCATGTAGCACCTCCAACCTCATCTCACTGGTCGAAAAGTCAGTAACCGGGGACCGAGGCGCAGGTTCATTCATATCCTTGTCTTCCTCGCCTTCGTCAGCACCATCGTACGTGTCATCGACTGGGGTGGGGGGGATTTGGAATGTACCGGCTTGGATACCTTCAGCCACGGCTTCGACCTTGATACTTCCGGGAACGGATGGGAGCTTACGTGATGTCTGGGATTTGTGAGCCCCCGAACCAGATTCAGCGACGTCATGGACAAGTCTATCCAAGGCGCTTCTCATATCACCCAGTTCCTCTCCATTGGAACCAAAACCGAGATCAACGGGGAGAAGACCCTCGATTGCGGCAGGGGTGTGGCAGGTCCCCGAAAATGCGGGGTCTTCTGAGTGTTGTCTCATTGAAGCAACGACCTTCTTCTCCACGTGTTCTTCGGCTATCTCCCTGAGATCTACGTCGGTACTGACGTCGGTTGACGGTTCTACGGAACTCCTCCGAGAAAACATGCTCGTATTGAGCGGGGCGGTCTCCCCTCCGGCCTCCTCGGTGGGTTCTGGATCGATCGTGTAGACTTTGGTATGTCTAGAGCCAACATCCGAGGCAACGACTTCACGTAGTGGACTGTCCGTGCTCCGTTTTTTAATTGACCGTTGATGAAAGTCATCCCTACCGATCTTTGGGCTCCCAGACGAACGCCCGCTGAGGCTGGTGACAGATTCGATACTGGCTGAACTCGAGTTCTTGTTCACGAAGAAAGGAGACGCGGAACGAGAAAGAGGAGAACCGGAATTTGAATGGACAACGTCAGATGCACGCCGTGAAGTTGTCGAACGGGGAACCGGAGAACCGGCCCTCGGAGAACCGGATGGGGTAACAATGGGGGTAACGGGTGTGTCGGCCAACCGAGGAGGTGGCTCCAGTGGTTCATCCTCGACGACTGGGTCTGGTTCCGGTTCCGGTTCCGATTCCGGCAGGATATCAGTGTCAGCAGGAGGCAGCTCCTGATTGTCTTCCTTAATGGGAGACTCATCAAACGGATCAAGAGCACCGGGTACCGCTAGCGAGGGGTCGACTTAGCGGGGGAAGTGTGTGCCTGGGAGTGAACTCACATTTGCGTCTGGGGACAGGGAGATCAAAGCTCGGAATCAGCCCTTCCTGATATCTGCTCTCGGCTTTGGTAGAAACCTTGGAGGGCGAAGGGGAGGGAGGGAGCATTTGCACGTCTTTGTCGACCTCGTCACCCTTGTGGGAAGTGACTGAGCGTCCAGAATGGGTAGTTCGGCCAAGTGGAAGATCAGAGTCCGTAGGAACAGAATTAGAGGCGGGCGGGCGGGCGACTGGTGGTGTTACGGGAGACGAGGACGCAGAAGACCATATGTAGGAGCGCTCTGGAGGGGGCATATCGAGGTCGAGGCGTTCCTCACGAGCAAGTTGTTCGTGATAGGCAGCTTGACGGTCTGCATGGTGCGTCCGACCAAGTGGGATCCCATCTTCCGTTTCTAGGTCATCGGGGAAACTGGAGTCATGGGGAGGGGTGCGGGGAACATCGCCCAGTTGATTGTCGTGAATCAAAGAGTCCATGAGGCCGGTGATACTGTCATCTCCATTGCTACCCCCAAATTCCTGCTCCATGCTGTCGTGGTCGGCGTAGTGGTCTGGTTCGTTTTCGAGGTCAGCGCTAGTTCGTCCGTCTGGGTCGTCGTCTTCCCCATCACGAGGTGTGTGATAACCTTCCTCCTCTTCGTCTTCTAATTCGTGTTCTTCGCGGTCGAATTCAACGACGTCGCAACGCTCGTCGAAAGTCACGGTCTTCCGGCGAGCACGTTTTGTCGCACTGAGGTTAAATCCGACCATACGTGGACCATGAAAGCGCTTGGTAACAAGGGAGGGACGTGTTGGGGACGCTGTAGACTGGCGATCTATCCTTGGAGGGGGTGGTAAGAGTGGCTCTGGTGTTGTTTCATGATCAGGGATACGACGAAATGGGCTGTTGGTAAC
>Ga0307517_10006746_pt1 | contig 16893 bp, 25 predicted proteins | sample 23_EM_MG_FD_194515 | JGI IMG/M metagenome (GOLD analysis project Ga0307517, IMG submission 194515) | Populus trichocarpa ectomycorrhiza microbial communities from riparian zone in the Pacific Northwest, United States - 23_EM | ecosystem: Host-associated > Plants > Roots > Unclassified | place...
TCAGCTGCGGTAGGGTGAGGTTTTCTTCCTCTGTGTCTATTGTCTGGAATGCGTTGTTTGCTTTCCCTTCTGTGTAAAAGCCATAGTAGTCTGCCACTCCAGGGGAGTCATCATTCAGTCCAGATCTCGCCAGGTATTTCTTGACTGTTCTGAGCCATCGCTTGAGTTTGTCTGCTTTGAGGTCTGCTCCTTCACCGCTAAAGAAGGGCGGTTTAGGGGGCTTAGGAGGGGGCAACCTGGCCGGACCTGGGTCTGCCATGGTGCCTGTAGGTGGGTCTGGTGCTGGGGGTGGTGGATCGGGTCGTTCAGGGGGCTCTCTGGCGCTCCTGGATCTTGAGGGTCTCTCTGGTGTATCTGGGATGAATGTACCGGGTAGTGATTGTTCTCTATGCTCTCTAGAGGGCGCTCTAGTTGGTGTCTGACTTCCAAAGACTCCTAGAATGCTGGGTGCTCGCCACCTGCTTGTTGTGGGGCGTTCTGGTGGGCGTTCAGTTTCCGAAGTTTGCTGTGCTGCTGCTCTTGCTGCTGCTCTTTCCTCAAGCCGCCGGGCTTCTCTTTGAATGAGTTCCTCAGCTGTGAGGTTGTGGTCTTCGTCTGAATCTGTATCTAGATCTCCTGGGAGGAGGTGAGTGGTTCTTGCTGGTGTATCTGTTGAGCCTGGCGTGGGCCCAGGGGTTGGTTCCTGTGTGGTTGGCTCTGGAGTATCGTCTGTGGGTTCTGCTGAAGGACGATTGTAGGCCCTGCCGGACCTGGTAACGCTTCTGCTCCTGCGTTCTGCTATTGTGAATGTAGCACCTGAGCCGGGAGTTCCTTTCCCTGCCGCTCCTGCTTCTAACTAGTTATCAAGATACTGGAAGGGTGATCAATCCTACCAGGCTGTTCCCAATCCTGAAAACAAAGAGGTTTCACCTGTTGTAGGCAAAAAAATGTAACAGGTTTATTCCTGTCTAACGAAAATACAGTAGGACCGGCGATAGACCTGCTAGCGCTGGTACTAAGGGAGGCTTCAAGGGACCGGGGGTAAGAGATAATAGTTGAAGGACAAATAGAACTCAGGGACTCAGGGATTGCCGTTCAACCAAGTGTATTCTTAGACTGAAGGTCTGTCGAAGTCTGCTGTCTCCTGCTAGCCAGGAGACTGGTTTAAATACAGAACCCAAGAGCGGTAGCCTTCCTGCAATCACGATCATTACCAGTAGCTGCGCACATACCGGAATCCTGTAATCCTGCAAGACCAAAGAAAGAAACATAGCTCAGCCTCCACCAGTGCTACATGACCATTCCATACCCGGAATCCTAAATATAAACTTCGAGCAAAGCAAACTAAACATAGCAATACGATAGCATAGCCTATCTGACTCAGAGATAGTGGCGGAGCTAAAATCAAATCAAATAAACCAAATATAAATCAACTAAACATAGGAGATCCTGCACTGCCCGCTCCTGTGTACCGTTACCGGAACATGTACACATGTTACACAAGCCCTCTACTGTTAACCATACAATTACCCGCAGGTCAAAGTATGCCCGTAGGTGGTTCCCAGGTGTTATCCAGGCAGCACCCCAGGAGGCGGTCACCCTGACACCCCTTATTTAGCCTGCGAACAGCTTCTGGTCGGTTGGATGGCCACAACTCATACAGTATTGTGGGAGCGTTCCTATGGATCTCACTTTACCCTGAAGCACACAACTACACAGCCGTACAGTATTGGCTCGCCGGACCAACGCTGGGGCCGCAGGGGGGTGTCTGGAATATCCCCTGAAAGTTACCGCAGGTTCGGACCCCTCCTGCTCCTTCAGTAGCCCACTTCGTGCCCTACAAAGCGGCCTTTTGAACATCTAAGAGCCACACTATAGTGGGATAACTTCTGTCTAAGTCCGCAGATGACTTTGTCAGTGAAGGTAGAGAAACTGGGGTACCTCAGTAGGGTAACTGGGTCACCAAGGTAGGGTAATCATGTTTCCAAGGTAGGGTAACTTCACCCTGTTATGCCTTTATTCCCTTCCGGAGTTCGCGCAACCACATATAATGTTACCCTGGAGCCCCGTGCAACGTTTACTAAGTTTCCTTAACTTTACGCGACCATGTCCTCCTTAGGTTACCCTGCCTAGCAGGGTCACTTTGGCCTACCTAGGTTACCCTCTCTAACCCGATGTCACGAAGTCACTTTGTAGACACTTGTACCAACTCATGTGTACTGTTAGTATACTAAGTATACTGGTCTATCGCCAATCTGCCAGTGGTTACCTCTTGGTATACCATATGGGCTTCAGTTTAGTCCACTGTAGGTACCTATCTATAGGGTCGTTACAGATAGTAAAACTGCCTTCTCAATTACTCAGTCAAATTCTATAATTTTATAATTATTTTACACAAAAATCCACTTAGTGCAAACAGGATCTTTTCTTTTCTTTCCCCCCAGTTCCGGCACGCTTCCTGGGTGGAACTTGAATCAAGCTATTAGTTCCTGTCAGCACTCTTCCGCGGGTTACACGTATAACCGGTAGTGAATCAGTGGTTCCCGATAGAGGCTCCTCCTGTGAACAATCCTCTTCCAGGCAGCCCCTTGAGCCTGCTATGCTGCCGGAACTTTCGTCACCCTGTTGGTCGATACTTTCAAGATCACTCAGTAGGTCACCGCGAATCTCCGCCTCACCATCTTGTGAGCCTTCCTCCTCATTAGTGTCCGATGCAACATACATGTTTACTGTACTATTTCCAGATTCTTTCTTCAGGATCTAATTCCTTGGACCCTCCCAAGTGATCTCCACCTTGGCTTCGAGGTGGTCCAGACCGTGCATATTGAGATTCAACCAGTCCACGCTCAGGTAGTATAGCCTTTGGCTCTCTTCCAAATGCTTGCCTGCCATCCTGATCAACGAAAGACCATTCGGTGTCCTTCTTGTGTCATTTGTCATCATCAGAGATACAGCCATTATCGTTCTCTATCATTTCTTCCTTCCTATCACCCCAATAACAATAATCCTCCACAGCAGCCATTTCTTCGAGTTTGTCTGCCTCCCGTTCACTATCGTGACCTGCTGGCTCTCTTCGTAATTCTTCCTTCTTGTAGGATTTCACCAGCATTGAATATTGAATTGTACTGCTTTTGAGTTGTGAGAGCCGATAGGGAATCGCATCTCTTGCCATGCTAAACACCCACTCTACTCCAACACTACCCCCTTGAACAGCCAGAATATCCCTAGCTATCCGAGCTAAATTCCGGAATCTTCCCGCATTAACCTTCCACCACTTTAGTATATTTGCCTCGTAAAAAATCCCAGCTGGGCAGGCCTCACATGTGGGATCCGTAGCCTCAGCGTCTGGCTCGGGCGGCTCAATCTCAGAATCTGTTTCGATGTACGCTTGTGCCTCACTCAGAATAACTGCTCTGTGTCTCGAAGAGTAAAGGTGTTTGGATCAACTGTTCCGACCACTCTGTGGAATTGACATGTCAGGTGCCTGATTATTGATTGGTGTATAGTACAGATCACAATATGCTATGAACTCCTTTTTATATGACTTCTCATACTCAGTCTCCCCACTGACATCAAGATCCCATTCTTGAAAAAGGGTGAGTTTGCAATAGGGATTTAGTCAAGTTCCAATGCCGAACAGAAGACCTCTTGGACTTTCTGTTTTACCATAGTAAGAGGCGGCCTTCAATTTAGCTTGCACTAGGCCCTCACGAATATCAACATTCCATTGCATCCGCTTCCGTTCTAACTTGGAAATTTGCATTTCGAAATGATCAAAGATATCTTGATACACTTGAAACACTCAATGAATGGTGACACCACGTGTTTTTGACATCCACAAAGTCCAAAATCGTACCAGTTGAAGTAACTCCAAGATGTATTCAATCTGCCTCCCCTCGTCCTGGGGTGACCAGAGAGGCGTAAACTCGGCATAGGTTTGTAACCAGTCCTTGGTGAATTCCCGTAGCCGTACAGATCTCTCCATCATATTTAGGGTTGAGTTCCACCGTGTTGTGACATCATAAAGTAGTGTAGTAGGGATCTTAACCCGGTTATTCTGTATCTCGATGAAGTGTTGACGCCGTTGAGGTGAAGCACCAACCGTAATACTCATTTTCCGATGGTATGAACCATTATTAGCATTATCTCTGACTAAAGGTATCGTAGGTGAGAACAATGGGGAAAACACTTGGTTCTACTTTCACATTGGCACGCATTCAATTTGGAATAATGAATTTGTGCATATACCCTGGTGCGTATGAATTTGTGCGTATGAATTTGTGCTTATGAATTTGTGCATATGAATTTGTGCATATGAATTTGTGTGTATGCATTTGTATTATAGGTGCTAGGTATGAGATCTTAGACACATTACCTTTTCTACAGTTTTGTGAAAGCTGTTATCCAATCTCATAACCTTCTCGATATAGCCCGCCTTAAAGCCAGACTGCATAGGACTATCCCACGATTTCACCTTGATCGAACTCATAAATGCCCCGAGGATAACATGAACAACATGGGTCATACATGGAATATGATTTTCCAATTGACACCATTCAACCGATAGTAAACTCCAAGCATTGTTTAAGGCTTCAGTGAGCGTTCGGTTATTGCTGGCACTATCGGTGGTGAAACAGACAATTCTATCCTGAATCCGGTATCTGGCTAGAACCGCATTAATTATCACTGCCATAATAGCCCCTATATGAGAACCCCTGATTTCCTCGAACGCAATCAGCACCTTTTCCATCTGCCAGCTATCCGAGATCCAATAAGCCACCATGGCTAAAAAAGAACATTTGTTTGGTCAAGTCCATGTATCGGCAGCCAGAGATATCTTTCCTGCAGCAGGTGGACATGTTCGAATATCATTTACCATGGACTTTCCCAGCCGTTGCAAATGCCGCGTTAATGTCGTTGGGCTGGGGATTTCGACTCCCGAACGAATGTACTTGATAACATGACAAAAGGCAAGGTTGTTTGACCAATTAAAGACGAGATTCGTTGCTAAAAACACTTTTAGAAAGTATTCTTCGAAATCGTGCTGATTGAATCCTGCTGGTGTGGCCAGATCGATAATCCTACGCCTATTTCCAGTTTAGGTCCCTTTTTGCAATAGTGTAAGAACGTCCATACCAAGTGGGCTTCCAGCCCGCCCATCATATCCGTTAATCTTTCTCGATTTCAGACAGGCAGAGGACGTGTTACGGTCATGCATCGAGCTAGTCCCCGTGCCACTTGGGTGAGCTAGGACGTTTCTGCACATAATGCACATTACTCGTGGCGTGCTAATAACACTACGTAAACAGTCGGCACATTGTTGAAAGTATTTCCACACCTCGGTGCCTCGATGATCCGAGTTCCACCCTATCTTTTTCTTGCCAGCATATTTCGCCGTATAGGCTATATACCCTGGTGTGCCTTGCCACGACTCCATCCAAATCTCATGATAATCCTCCGTATAGAGATACAAGTTTCCAAATATCTCAAATGTAACTATGTCGCTTGTTGACAAAGTCACTGCCAGCGGATGAAGCAGATTCCAGGCGTGATCTAGGTTTCCAGGGGGCAGCGCTAGCGAATCGGAGCGGAACGGTGATGTGGAACTTGAAAAAGGTGCGCGGGCCACACCAGTCAGAGGTCTTGGGGTTGGTGTTACCGGGCCTTCGCTCCCATATGTGCTGGATTCTACCGAGAATTGGGATAAAGATGGAGAGTATTCGCGTGCAGGGCTTTCGAGGGACTGTAAAAAAGAGGTACGGCTTCTTGCCCCGGAGGTGGAGAGCCCCCGTTGGCTGCCCATCGTGGAAGATTCTGGTTGGGAAGACATTAAGTTGAGATGGTTCTAGCTATCTGTGTACAGTAACAGATCCCCTTGAATCCCGAATGATATTTATATAAAAGTACAGCTGTGGTAGGCATATGAATAAAGGTTATAAGTTGGCCCAGCTAAGCTAAGTACCCAAGCTGGCTTCCATTCTGTTATCCATTTCATTGCTCGCATAACCTTTGAGTCTATCAATTGAGTATATGAACATGCATGCGTAGGAACCATTGTGCGTATGAATCTTTGTGCTTATGAATTTTGTGCGTATGGTAGTGTATGGTTGCATGTGAATTACTTTTTGAAAATAGCCGCACTCTAGGATTAGGCTCGGTAGCAGCTACATGAATTGGTATTCATCGCTGTGTTTTGGGCATAGCATTAGTCCAAATCCAGTAGTGGTTGATATACCCTGTTCAATGATAATCTCAGGTAACAAAATTTGATCTTTTATGCGAGTTGACTAGTTTCAATTGAAGAGTCTCATACAACGCATTCGCTCCTACATGGCAACCAAATCTTGAATCAAACCTGCAAGTACGGGGTCTTCCGAAGCTGTCGCAACTATTGAAAGCAAACCCAAGGTGAGGATCTAATTCTTGAATACCATGCAGTGACGAAGGCACTCAGTGCCTTCCCGAGTGATTAAAGGTGATTCCTGATTATAAGCCTTATATATAGGTTGGTAATTATGTTATGTAATTATCCTCAACTTAGATACTCACAAGAATCTCATACCAGAACCATCTTGTTGCTACTGCTGTCGACCTTTGCCGCCTTTTCTTTATTTAGACCTAAGGTGATGACAACGGCCCCAATTGAGCAAGCTCCAATGCATGAGTTTTATACCTGGACATTTGGCCCTAATGAAATAATCGACTTTTTTCCCATTTCCTTTGGCAGAATGAAGGTGGACATTTTTTTCTGTAAGCTGTTACTGGATCCCACCTGCTGCAGGTGTGCAGCCAACTAGAACTATGAAAGCTGATAGTGAGCGATAGACAAACCTTGGGCCAATAGCCGGTCACTACGGATAGGACAGCGGTACCAATTGGAGATGTGTGGATTCGAGTGGGCAAATGGTGGGGGGAAGGCAGTCAAATTGGTACGAGGTGGACGGATCACTGGAATGTTGGAACGTGGAACAAGGGAATCCCGCGCTATCATACAGGTGCTTGAGTTAGGGTAAGAGATTAAGGCTCGGGTCTTGAGCTTGGCAATATTTCAGCAGTGTGACTCCGGCAGGCGTGTGGTAAAAGGCAACATAACGTGGAGCTTGGTTCCCGACTCAGACATTTAACAATAACAACATTCTGACTTTTGAATTTCCGTATTTTATACGCTCATTAATTATATTCTATCAAGCCTTGCTGGAGTTGACTTAATGTATAAGTTGCTGGTCTTGATAAAATCATTTTATAGTTTTTCCCTACTTCAAAACCTTTTGGTCTTACTATAAAAGCACGATCTTTCTACATCTCTACATATCCATCCTTCATTAGTATCATGAGCACGATCATGAAAAATATTGTGAGTGCATCGACAGCACCGGGTAATAGCGAGCCCCGTATCGTTCCACTTCCTCGGCTTCGCACAATGGCTAATGCTCCAGTGGACCATAGCTTCTTTGAAGCGAAGGGCTTTCCCCGGAGCTCTCTAGACAACTACGGCGACCTGTAACCAACATTGTTTTCACATCCTTGTCTCTACTCGCTTTCTTGGGGTCATAAAGTCATACGCTGCTTCGTAATCAAATATTCAATATCAATGCCTGGAACATAGCTTACACGATGATGTGGTAGCCATGATGGATTATCCAAAGGCTGGGATGCACGCCCCCGTCTTGGGCCAGATGTATTGGTTGGGAACCAAGGTACGTGAAGACAAGTCTGAGAATGTGGAGTTACAGGGGAAGGAGATGCTGTCGGGGTTCTTGGACTGTGACGATACAGAGTACGACGGGATCCTTCATGCTCTAGGAGCAGGAATTTATATCCGTGCAACTGTGCATTCAATGGAAATGATGCTTAGTGGAAGTACAAGTAGCAGAGTTGTCATGGGTCTTGTTCATTGTACCATTGTGGATTCTGATTCTGATTCTGAAATAGAAGCCTATCCTGAAAACTGCAGAGCTTAACTTCTCTAGAGAAATATGCGTGGCTATTCCGTCCCATATTTGAACCGAAATTATAATTAAACATTCGCAGAGAGCGTCTTTACATCAACTGCTTTGGGCGGGTATTTTGGGCATATGATTTGGGCGGGTATTTTGGGCATATGCTTTGGGCGTATGCTTTGGGTGTATGCTTTGGGCGTGTGATTTGGGCGAGTGTTTTGGGCGTGTGTTTTGGGCGTGTGTTTTGGGCCTATGTTTTGGGTGTATGTTTTGGGCCTATGTTTTGGGCCTATGTTTTGGGCCTATGCTTTGGGTGTATGTTTTGGGCCTATGCTTTAAGTGTATGGCTTTAGAGGGCATGGGTTTGGGCGTATCACTTTGGGTATGTGGTTTTGGGCGTATGTCTTTGGGCACATGAATTTTGCCGAAGGAACCAGAAGCAAAGGACTAAATAGACAATCTCAATCTGTGCTCAAGCTTATCGTTATGTGAGAGTGTTTCTAACTTCTAAACTGCTATCCTATTACATTATACTGCCAAGAGTAAGGTCACCCACTCAATCATGACATAAAAGAAAAGAGCAGAATCCGTATTGGCGCCGAGTATGATAACAAAAGAAATTAAACTCTAAAGAAGGGTCGGTCTCTGGAAATTCAGCGTGAGAAGAGAACAAGAAAAGAGGTAGCGTGCTGCGTAAGAATCTAACCGAAGGAAAACAGTCCCCTGACTTATGATATGGGAGAAAGAATACAGGCTCAGGATGAAACCAAACATGAGATATTGTGGTGGAAATATACAGAAGTGGGGGTGCAGGTAAGGCAAGGTAAGGGGAACCGTATTAAGGAGAGTAAGGAAGGCAGAACCGGCGTGAGTTGTCAGGAAAAGAACTAGGAGATAACAAGAAAAGAAAATAGATGCAAGTAGAAATCGTTAATCCTCCAGCGCCTGATTCACGCGGTGAGGAAAGTGCTGGCTAGCCATATTGAGGAGGGCCTGCCTATCCATCTCGTGGTCCATTCTATCCATCTCCTCAATGTCAATTCCTTGTTCTTCTGCGTCTCCCCTAGCGGCGGCCTCGAGATCAATGATAACACGGGCATTGCCTGCAAGCAAGCGCTTTCTCTTGGTGACAATATGTTCGATGCTGTCCTGTTGGTCTTCTGGGCTTGTGAAGAAATCCTTCGGGGTCATAGCCCGCCCAAGCAGCCTCTCTCCAATCTCTTGGGTGCTAGCACGAAAACGGTCGTCTGCCGCATCGCTGTACAGACCACGAGAGGGAGATGCAGGGTCAGGGTGACCTAAGTCTCGCATTCTACTTCCCAAACCTGAGCCGGAGGTTTCCCCTTCGTCCATCATATGGAAATCCTCATCACCCTCCTCCCAGCCCTCCACCTCCTCCTGCTCGCCCTCCACGTCCTCCTGCTTGCCCTGTGCATCCTCCTTGTCCTCCTTGTCAATCTCCTCTTCCCCATAGACCTCATCGGAATCCTCTGATCCATTGCCACCCTCATCACCAGACTCATATAGGTCGATAAAATCGACATCTTTATCCTCTTCATCCTGCTCCGACTCTTCGTAGACCTCGGCATTTGGCAAAAGCCACTCAACAGGCTTCACCCAGTCAATCAAAGGTCTACTCTTTTCGTCGAGCTCATCCTCTCGAACCGTCATGTCCAAATCTCCTTCCATATCCTCCTCCGTCAATCTGTACTCAGAAGTACTATCCTCTCCACCGATAGGCATCGAGGAGCCTGTACGAGCTAAACAACCCTGCATATTAGTAAGCACATCTCAAGTTAATTAGGCAAATTTTAAAATTCCTTACTTGACAGTGGATTATTAGCCCGGGAGTTTCGTCACAGGCTACCTAGTCCTATCCTAAACCTGGTGCGATGTGAGATAGGCTGCCTTGTACTCCCTGTATTAAATGTAGCTGCCCTTGCCAAAGCCACAGGGCGTCCAACAGGGACCCTATAGGGGATACCGGGGCCCCACGCATTGTCAGTGAATGACTGCGCTTCCAAATCGCTAGCTAGCGGGTGCGCCGGGGAGGAGCGTCCTGAGATACAGAAGCCCCCGGAGGCGGTACCAGTTCTGACCCAGTTGACGAGCTTCTGGGTCCCTTCACCACACGGTCGAGCAGACTCTTCATTCGCGCTGTAGGCCTCATCTTTGGTGAAGGAAATACAAGTGATGCCGGCGAATTCGGTGCAGAATTGACTTCGATAGGGGTTGGGGGGTGCACAAGTGGCAAACCATCGTCGCGAAACTGGTTTGGATAGATTAGCCGCCAATCCGCCAGGATTGCCACACGTTCCTGCTCCAGGACCTTGTTCTTCTCCACGATAATCTCCTGATCCACTCGGGCTTTGGTCTCATCGTCAGGCGCCTGGTACTCATCATATCTTCGCGCAAAATCACGGCGTTGTTTTAAGCGATTGCCTTGGTTCGCCCTTGCACATTCGAAAGCGGTTTCCAAAGGGGTAAGGCTCGCCCTATGTTCATGCCTGCGGATGGTCTCAGGATTTACTGAGTGCCCCAAAGCGCTTGCCAGAAGCGGCCTCCACTTATAACCAGATCGCATTGCTGGTGGAAAAAGGTATTATATTCATCAATGTTAGTACATATAATTTGTGCGTATGATTTTGGACATATGATTTCTTTGTGCGTATGATTTTGTCCGTATGATTTGTTCGTATGAACTCGGCGTATGATTTGAGGGGTGATAAAAGAGCAAAGGAGAAAGGACCAGTGTGAAGATGGTGACTACCTTACTATTTGGGATCGGGCAATAAGTAAGCTATGCAGCAACCTTTTGCCGGCATGCCCTGTGATGTAGTGGAGAAAGTAAGGGAAGTAGAGAGGGTGGTACCAGTAGAGGGGCGTATCCGGGTTGGTGGGGCAAGAGCCACGGGTGTTTCTTTTCTTTTCTTTGCTCTTCTTTTTTTGTTTTAACTGCTGAGTTTGCTTCTGTATGAAAAAGAGAAGCGGGATTGCAGTGCAGAGGGCAGAGCGACCTGAGGATTGTGTTGATGGTGAGAGCGTGGATGGATAAGGTAAGAGTGTGGTGAGAAAGAAGAGGAGTTAATTTGACCTCTCTTAAAAAGAAAAGAAAAAGTTGGTTCACCTCTTGAAAACATCGTCACGGTCTACCCGCAGTCACGCGTCAAGCCCTCCTCTCTACCGCGGTAGCCTAACCAAAAGCCCTACTGACCAAATTCTCAGTATGATATGAATGACACCCCTGATTCAAGCCTTCTGCTAATTGCTTTCATCATACTATCAGAGAAAGGAAATTATAGCAACGAGAGCTGTGTCTTTGAGTTCGGAGCGAAGAGGGGAGTGGCACACTCTCCAGGTTCATTGTGTGACTACAATTGTACACTTGATACATAAACAGGGAAGATATAACATCTTGGAACAAATACAACGTCTGGTACAACATTTTCAAACCATTTCTACATGGAAGGGATTGTACATTGCGTGTTATGGTAGACTGAGGGTTGCAGTCTTACGGAACTTTAACCATCGTACAATTCGAGTGTATGTAGATACCCATGCCCTATCAACCTTAACTGTCGTTTACTCATCCAGACATCATGAATCAATATAAGTCTAAACTGCAGGGGACTCCCGGAAAGATATGACGAGAGGGCTTGAAAGGCACTCCTTATTAAATAACCAATTTTTATTTCGTTGGTATAAAATAACTCTTTATCCACCTCTCCTCCAACACAATTCTTCCTCTTAACAAGCCCTAATATCCGACTCAGCTATCACGGAAGGTATAGGGTTCATACATATACACCCAAATACACATACACCCAAATACACATACGCACAAATACACATATGCACAAATACACATACGCACAAATACACAGACACCCAAGGAACCAGACTCCAGTCACCTAGACACCAAAGATCATTTTGCGTCTAACTTCTAAGCAAAAACCCTTCTCTTTTTTCCTGTGAACCTCCTTCCACACGCACCTGTCCCTCAATACAACAAACAAGCAAACACGAAAAGGGTAACTCCGGCTCAATGCCTCCCAAACCTCGCGCAAATGATGGTATCTTGGGCAGCAAGGGTCGTGGAAATTGAGGGCCCCCAACTGGGCATCCCGGTCGGAAAAGAGCTGGGAGGGTTGTTGGTGGGGTCCAGCAGCCGGCTCGGGATCCAACTGGCAGGGTGGCAATGGCAGAGATTATTAAGTATTGCCGCGATAGCGGGTACCTAATTCCCAAGGCCCTATTCTATTGTCTTTGCCAGGAGATTGTGTCAGATTTGTCACTCGAGCAACAATTCCGTTGGCAGAGATCCGCTGTTGAATGCCGCCAGGTGGCAGCGGAGGAGTTCCTGGTGATAACAATGACCGGTAAGTTGAGTTCCTCTCCTAGTATAATTATCTGATTTACTAATTCTTTTTTCATAGCTGGAGCCCTGGGTGCTGCAGATGCTGGTCGCGTTACCCTCATGGTCCAGGACCTGAGATTAGTTGAGGATGTCATGAACCTTATGGCTGGCCAGCCAGATGGTGCCACTCGGGAAGAGATGAGACGTCATCTAAATGAGGACGGCGGTGCTCCCGTGGGTGCACCTGCTCCTCCTGCTCCTCCTGCTCCTGCTCCTCCACCTCCCGGGGGTGCACCTCCTCCTCCACCTCGTCCCGGTGGTGCTCTTCGTCCCCGTGGTGCTCCTAGTCCTGGTGGTGCTCCGCGTCCCGGTGGTGCTCCTCGTCCTGGTGGTGCTCCTCATCCTGCGGGTGTTCCACCTCCTGGGTGCGCTCCCCCTCCTCCTCCTCCTAGGGGTGCACCTCCTGGGCGTGGTGCCCCTCCCCATCGCCATAGAGCTTCATCCCATCACTCACCCCCTGCCAATGACGGTAGTGACAGCCACAGTGACGACAGCGATAACCCTCGTCCACCTGTACCTGTCGCTTGTATGGTGGCACTGGGAGCACTAGCCGGACTGGTAGTAGTGGTACTACGAGGGGTGCTGGGGGAGTTTTAATAAAGGAAATTTGGTTGGGGGTGGGGGTTCTGGTATGGGAGATAGAAGTGGTAGCGAGGAAGATGATCCGAGAGATGCCCAGGGACACCATGATACCGGGCATGTGGGTACTGGGGAGGGTGGTGGCAGTAGTAGTAGGGTGGTGACCGGGGCTGTCGGAGGCACACCTGCACACCCTGCTGAAACAGGGCGGTCTGGGGCTGGGGTTAGTAGTCGTACCCCGCGGACGCCAGTTGTGCCGACTCGTGGTAGGGGTTGGAGTGGTTGCAGTGAGGCTCGTAGGCGCTCTGTGGGCCCTGGTGGGAGCGGTTGGAGCGGTGGTAGCGGTAGGATGACGACTCGCTTTGGGGGTGGTGATGGGAGGGCAGGAGCTGGTGCTGGTAGGAGCGCTACCCCCTAAGCATATTCGGGAATTGTCTTTTTCTTTCTCTTAATTCACCTCTTTTTTCAACTATTATGACTTTCATTCTTCTTGTTTTCTATTACTCCATGGTGTTGTCACCATGTGGTGGGGGGGATGGGGCAGTCTTTTCTCACTTTTACACAAATCATACGACTAACTCAAACCTCCAACTCACATCTAAGTTAGAATAATTACCTTTTATAGAACTCTTATTGTTATAAATACACTCTTTCTTTAACCTCACCATTTCGCTATATGAACTCTGAACACAGTAACTCCATAGCAGGACTGTGGTTATGATTTGGGCGTATGGTTTGGGCATATGGCTTGGGGGTATGATTTGAGCGTAGGATTTGGGCGTATGATTTGGGTGTATGGTTTGGGCATATGATTTGAGCGTATGGCTTCGGCGTATGGTTTGGGGGTTTGATTTGAGCGTATGGCTTGGGCTTATGATTTGGGCATATGGGACCAGCGGATGAATAAGGCTTATGAATTGGGCATCTCATTTGAACCTGTGAATAGAGTGTATGAATTGGGCTTATGAATTAGGCGTATGGCCTGCTGAGACAATATACGTTACAAGACTAGGCAACTCGGAAGTCCAATCAGTGTTGTGAATTATTCCTGCTCATATTGTATGAATCATTCCATGCAAATAAATGCCCGTATATACTTTGAGGTATGTGGTTTTTGGTATATGCTCACACAATTACTCAATCATATATCAAAAGAGCAATGTTCGAGAGGGGAATATACTAAAAAGTGGGGCCCTGGGCGGAGAAAATTCTTTGACGAGGGGCTGTTCGGGGCATTGAACGGGGTGGGGGCCTGGACAGGGGCAGGGGCACTGGTTGAAAAAAAAAACGCCAAGCCCCGGGCCATTGACCGTGGTGGGGCGGGGAATTGACACAGGGGCCCGCGGGTTTCAGGGCCCCGGAGGCCCCGTAACGAACACCAAGAATTCCTTGGATACAAGATCTCTCACCATGGAATATCAATGACAACCAAGAAGGTTGAGGAGATTACGCTGTGGTTACCGCCACAAAAGGTCATTGATGTGCAAAGCTTTAGAGCTTTGCTAATTTTTACTGACCGTTCGTTAAGGGATTTAGTAAGATAGCAAAACCTTTAACCGACCTAACAAAGAAGGGTATCAAGTGGAATTGGACCAATGCTTGTCAAGCGGTATTTGATGAGCTCAAGAGAGCCTTCACAACGGGTCTAATATTGACTCACTTTGATGAAACTCGTCCAACGAAGTTGGAAACCGATGCTAGTGACTTTGCCCTGAGAGCCATTTTATTGCAGCTATGTGAAGACAAGCGATGGCACCCAGTAGCCTTTGATAGCAGAAGGTTCGCCCCCGCTGAAGTAAACTATCATGTTCACGATAAGGAAATGATAGCTATAGTTGCTGCATTTCGCGAATGGGAATACATGTTGAGATCCGTTGAAGAACAGATAACTGTTTATTCTGATCATAAGAATTTGGTGTACTTTAATACTCCCAAGATTCTCAACAGAAGACAGCACTGCCGGGGTGAATTCCTACAATCGTTCAATTTTAAGGTTGTTTCCCGCGAGGGATTGCTAAATGAAAAGGCCAATGCATTGTCTAGATGTAGGGACTACAGCCCGGAAGGGGGGAGTAATTCTGATCCTTACACTTTTTTCCATCCCCATTAGTATGTTGGTCAGGAAAGGGACATCTTGCGACTACAGGTGTTGCAGTCCTGCCAAGGGTTTCAGCTGCAGTACGCATTTAGAACAGCTCTACTCAAAGTAGCCGACCAAGACCAAAGCTACTTGGATATGTTCAAAGGAGTACTTAAGGGTGAGAAGAATGTTGATACAAGTCTAAGTATCATAAAGGATTTGCTCTGTTATAAAAACAGGTGGTACATCCCCAAGGACGAGCCCTTGAAGCGAATAATCATAGAGGCTCAACCTGATTCACGCATGGCTGGACACTTTGGAACCTACAAGACAATTGGTAGGGTTCGGGCAAACCTCTACTGGCCAAAGATGGATGAACAGATTACAGAATATGTTCGCTCTTGCGACATATGTCAACACAACAAGGTCATCAGGCACAAGAAGTATGGGCTGTTGAAGCCTATAGATGTTCCTATAAGACCGTGGACCTCCATATCCATGGCCTTCATTGTAGGGCTACCCAAATCAGAAGGGTATACGAAAATATGGGTCATTGTGGACCGATTCTCAAAGATGGCAAATTTCATCCCCCTCAAGACAGAACAGCACATCAAGGAACTAGCTCGACTCTTTCTGAAGGATATCTGGCGCCTTGATAGGCTCCCAGAAACAATTATCTCTGACCGAGATACCCAGTTTACATCCAAGTTCTGGATAAGCCTCATGCAACTATTGCAAGTCAAGTTAAACGTTTCTACCGCATTCCATCCCGAAACCGATGGGCAAACTGAACGGGTCAACGAGGTACTGGAACAGTAGTTACGTAGTTACTGTTCGTATCAGCAGGATGATTGGGTGTCGCTACTCCCCTTTGCGGAACACGCCTATAACATTTCGCTATCAGCATCCGCTAAGGCAAGTCCTTTTGAAATTAATTATGGATTCACTCTGCAGACATAATTGTTGGGGATGGTGTCAGATAATCAAGGAATACACTGACACAGTGAGCTCGTAGTGAAGGATTGGGAAGGGATATGGCAAGAAATCTGAGAGACATTACAACAGGGACAAGAAAGACAAAGGAAATGACATCATCAAAAAAGACAGCCTTCTCCTGAATATGTGACACTAGAGGATATCAGCCAGGGCAGGTCAAAGAAAGCAGACCGCGTAATGTGGAACAGAAAAAACATTCGCACAAAGAGGCCTATGGAAAAGCTGGAGCATAAAATATGTGGACCATTTGTTGTCAAGCGGAAAATCGGATGCAGAGCCTATAAGCTAGAATTGCCTACCAGATGAACAATCCATCCGGTGTTTAATGTCGGGTTGTTGGAGCCTTACTGTGAGGATCCTATAGGAAGACCCCAGTTGGCGATGCCGGCACCACACATTATAGATGGTGAGCCTAGTTATGTTGTCGGGGAGGTGGTAGACAGTTGGTGGTATGGAAACCCTAAGTCAAAGTTTCCTCACCGCTTTGTGCAATATTTAGTTGCTTGGGAAGGGTATGGACCAGAGGAAAGTTTCTGGGAACCATTCGAGATGTTAGAAGGTACTGCTATGCAGGCCTTGGTAAACTTCCATGACAGGTATCAATCAAAACGTAGAGACCATAGGGTTATTGATGCACCTATGTGTGAAAAGAAAAGACGGCGCTATGATCTGCGGACAGATCCAGAGAAGAGGGGAGTGGTGTAAGGACCCTATAGATAGGTAGCTACAGTGGACTAAACTGACCGTGGGCACACCGCAAGGCTCCCGCGTCTCCCCAGTGTTCCCAACCGTCCCGTCCGGACTGCAGGGCCCTGGCGTCCAATAGTCCCGTCCGTCCCGGGCGGGGTTGGTATGGACGGCCGGGCAAGGCGTCCGTCCTCACCACTTCCAGAAAGACTGCA
>Ga0307517_10006747_pt1 | contig 16892 bp, 18 predicted proteins | sample 23_EM_MG_FD_194515 | JGI IMG/M metagenome (GOLD analysis project Ga0307517, IMG submission 194515) | Populus trichocarpa ectomycorrhiza microbial communities from riparian zone in the Pacific Northwest, United States - 23_EM | ecosystem: Host-associated > Plants > Roots > Unclassified | place...
ATGTTGAAGGTGACGCAGGCCAAAAATGTTGTACTCAACGTCAGCGAAATGGAGGCCAAAGTCCAAGAGGCTACCAACGACGAGCCATGGTGAGCCGCTCAAGCTCTAGCTTCGTCTCATGACGACTCAAATGTTTCGAAAGGGGAGCGAGCTCGACCTTGATGCAGGAGATTGCCCAAGGGTATGTCGGGATTTCCTTCTCTCCGCGTTTCAGCCCAGTCAGTAACCTCTAACCTCGTCTGTGCAGAACCTTCAACTTGTGAGTCCGGGTATCGCCCATATCTAGGACCTTTTCGATGATGTTCCCAGTCAGCAGTTCAACGAAATCATGCCCGCTATCTACTCGCGCTATATGGAGAAGGAGGCCCGCCAGTGGAGACAGATATACAAGGTGTGCACATCTATGCGTCCCTCTCCCCTCTCAGCTCAACGGACGTCGCCGTAGGCCTTACAGCTCATGGAATACCTGATCAAGAATGGGAGCGAGCGGGTTGTCGACGATGCTCGCTCCCACATTTCTACCGTGAAGATGTTGAGAAATTTCTATTACGTCGACGACAAGGGCAAAGACCAGGGCCTCAACGGTAAGTAACGTTGATCTTTGCCAAACGCCCTCTGACTATCCTCGTGTCGCTTTTAGTTCGAAACCGTTCCAAGGAGATCGTCGACCTCTTGTCAGATGTCGAAAAAATTCGTGGTGAACGAAGGAAAGCCAAAACGAACAAATCCAAGTATACTGGCGTTGGAAACGATGGCTGGGGTCCCGCCTCAAATGGCGCCCGCTATGGGGGGTTCGGCAGTGATAGCTTTAGCTCGGGCGGCGGCGGAGGTTACGGAGGGGGAGGAAGATACGACGGTGATGACGACGGTGGCTACTCCGGCAGCGGCAGTCGTTCTGGTGGTGATGGCGACTACTCTGGCAGCAGTTACTCTGGGGGCGGCAACTCGAAGAGGTTCCAGGAATACGATGCTGGAGACGACGAAACCCCACGCCGGTCTTCACTTTCCACCAGTGACGCTCGTTCGTCGGGCCCGCAGCAGAAGGGCAAGTCAGCCTTATCCCAAAGCACCGCTGCACATACAAAGGCACCAGGGAAACCACTCGTTCAAGAGGTCGATCTGCTTGGCTTTGCAGATGATGACGTTTTTGGTAGCGGGTCTGCCCTATCTCCTCCAGTCAGTGCACCTGGACCCGCCCCGCTGCAGCAACCTACGCAATCTGCCGCGTCCCTTGAAGGCATGCTTTCATCCGCGACTCTGTTGGGACTTAGGCTAATATACGCTTCGTAGATGACGACTTCGACGACTTCCAGGCAGCCCCTCCCTCCGCCACAAGCCCAGGTTTCACCGCCCCCGCTCCTCAGCCAACAAGACCTGTTATTCCTCTTCAACCTGCTCAGCAAATAAAACCTGTCGTTCCGCTTCAGCCTGCTCAACAATTTCAACCCGTTCAACCCGTCCAACGGTCCAACTTCTTTGGCCCTGGCATGAGCGTCATGTCTTCTGGTTCTGGCACCACTTCCCCCTCGTACGGGGCCCCTAACTACAACATCAGTACCTCTACCATGTCTCCCACTCTCTCTCCGGGGCGACAAGGAGGCACCCCGGTCTCTGGCGCGACTAAACCCACCACAACCTCGCCAACTCCTACCAAACCAGCTACCTCCGCGAACTTCGATGATTTGTGGAACCTTTCCCTCGGCACGACGTCGACAGCGAACAAGTCGAATATTAACCCTGCTCCCGCCAAATCGATGAAGGATCTGGAGAAGGAGAAGGCGACTGCGGGGATCTGGGGAGCTACGAACCAGAATCAAAGCAGGCAGCCAACAATGGGTGGGGGCTTGTGGGGACCTTCCAACACCACTGCGACCAACACGAACACCGCGAAATCCCCGGGTGGTCTCGACGATTTACTTTTCTAGAGGGCTGCGGATCTGCTCGGTGGACCCTCGTCCGTTCAGGTACATGGATGGAGATACGTATCTACAGAAGCTTTGCCTCGGTTTTAATTCCATGAACTATCTTTCGTTGAGTCAGTAGTTTACGCCGTATCGATGTCAAGGCGGTGCGATGAGATCGGTATGTAAATATTTATGGTTTGCAACAGAGGTGAAGCGGAGACGTGTTTACATAGCGGGGCCAATAGTAAACGGGTAGAACAACAGCCACGTGGGTATGGGCACAATGATAAAAGGCTGGAGCAGAGGGATGACCGCAGGAGTTGAGAAACGGAGAGGCCAGGATCATAGCCCTTCATCATACAACTTCTTCGAAAGTGCCACGTACAGCCTTTCCAACCCCTCCTTGCTCGCGATATCCCTCTTTCGCGATGCCTCTTTCCCGGCCGCACTCGTCTCCCCTTTCTCCTTCGAGGTCAGAGGGACCTGGTCGACGATCCAATCCAACATCGCTGAGACCTTATCCGTAGAAGTCTTCAGCGCGTTCTCCCTATTCTTGACATCGTCCGCCGAAAGTCGCTCCCTCTCGACCGCAGTGGAGAGTTTCTGATTGGACTCCATCCGTTCCGTTTCCTCCTTCTTCCATAGCTTGACGAATCTTCCCCAATCTTTCAGACTCCAATCGCCGTCCTTTCCGTTGCTTCCACCGATCTTGATGCTCGATAGTGAGGGTATCGAAGCCGAGACTGATGAAAAGTCATAATTTAAATCGAGGACCGATGCTCCACGCATGGCCCAATGATCACACTCATCTAACACACCCAAGAATTCGCCCCACTTGGCGCTCTCGATGCTGACTAGGCAGTCGTTTCCCCACTGCCAGCCTGGATTGCGTCGCGAAGGGGGATCTGATCGCTTTCGTAGTTTCGACTCGTATCCATCCAGGACAAGCTTGGGGAGCCAAAGTGGGTGCCAGAGGTTCACTCCTTCACAGCGACCCGCGATGCTGAAGTACTTGACATTCGGGTTGTCTGGAGTTGCGGGATTAAACACGTCCGTAAGATACTTCGTTGTGAGGTTGGCGTAGGCAGGAGAATCGAGTATGGAGAGGAGGTATGTGGTGAAAGAGGAGGGAAGTGAGGCGAAGGAGAGTATAGACGATTTGGATGGTTTGGCATTGCCCTCCTTTGCCTTCTCAGCTTCTGCCTCATCCTCCATGGCCTTCACCTTGTTGGATAACTCGCGTTCCGCGGCAGAACCTGCTTCCATTTGACCAAGTCCAATGTTCTCCTGACACCAGTCCATGAACGGGCTTCCTCTGTGCGGAGTCCCAACAGTGGTTAACGACAATGGGGAATATTCGGTGGGGTTGAAGTGAGAAATGAGGTGTCGGCAATCGAGTCCTCCCATAGAGTGACCAATGAAGTTCACCCCCCGTCCGATGGCCTCACTCCGGAGGAAATTGTGAAGTGTATCGGCTCTTGACGCAATGGAACCGGTGCTAGGTATTATAGCCAACAATCAGTGGTCAACATTGAGACCGTGATTTGGGTTCTATCAACTCACGAGGGTACTGAAGTCACGATCACCTCCGCCCCGACCGTTCCACGAAGGATGCTGAGGATATTGTGCCAGTAGTGTTGTTGTAGTCGAGGGAATGATGCAGGTCCCCGAACATCAAATCCGTACAACCCTGGAAGTTTTCCGATTTATGCAAAATGCCGCCGCGGATGGAAGGTCGAGTACCCACCATGACAGAGAACGATGGGATGTCGCGGCGTCCGTATTGGGTCGAAGAGAGTAGGACTTAGCATCAATTTCTTGATAGTATCGTCTCTTGGTTCTTCCGCACATCGCGATGTAGGAGGGTCGGATTCCGGACCAGACGGCTGGGGCTCCGAGGTTTCGCTAGGGTGCACATGTGGAATTTGATCGGGTAGGGTGGGCGCATTAGAATGGGTCGAATGCGGTCTCGTTGGCCTGAGCCATAGCAGCAATGTATCTGCACCTACAGCGGAGTGAGTGAATCAAGTGGTTTGGCGTGCAATAGGTACACACTGAAGCTCAGCTGCTGTTGCGGCTGCTGGACCGACACCAGGCAGTATCGCCACGACTCCCAAACGCTTCTACCTTTGAGTCTGCTCCACTGCTCTGCCAGAATGCGCGGTATCGCAGAGGACCGCTCTGGGTCAAGGAGAGTTTGTCCTAGAGATAGATCTTTATACTCGATGGTCGGTTGTGACGATGTATGCTCCGCCGTCGAGCGGTTCCTCTTGTAAAAGTGGTATTGCTGGGCAACAGAAACAGTCGAGACGACATGTACGAGCCGTCTGAACAGCACGGCGACCTGGCCTGCGAGACAAACGTTGTTCATCGCAGTTGGGGTTATCTTGCCAACCACATCCGAGTCGACTGAGTGGGGAGGAAATTCTTGGGTCACGTGCGACAGACCGTCATTTCTCCCACGTGGGTGATATTTTGAAATTGGTTCCTTGGTGAGGGTATCTTGGCCTCTCCCGGCACCCAAAGCAAGAACATCGGATTAGATGCATGGAGATAACACATGGCGCATCCATCACCAATTGGGTTTTTTTTTAAAGTAATAAAAAACTCGGCTCCAATATTAAATGCTAACCGGGCACGTGACGCCTTGAACTTGAACTTGGAGATTACCACTCGAGGACCACTCACCGCCGCAGGCCACCGTCCGTCATGACAACCTTTCGCGTATTCTTGCTACACGAACACACCCCCGAGTCATACATATACCTAAAATCCTATCAAGTCGAAGTACCGGACGAGGAACCTGTCACGCACTTCAAACAAACTGCTCTGGAGTTCATCAAGTCGCACTCGAGCTTTCGGCATATGAAATCGTTGGAAGTGGCCGAGCCCGAAATTTATTTGGTGAGGTGGTTGTGTGGTGCTCGGATTGCACAGAACTTCATCTCAGGTCTTGCAGTGTTTGGAGCCGCTCAAGGGTCAGTCGCAGCAGGAGAAGCGGAAACAGGCAGTTGCCATCGCTAACCGCGGCGAGTTAAAGACGGGGAGTTTCTCACTCCTCGAGGATGATACCTTCGGGGAGACAACGCATCGTGATCTCGTGGTTGTCTTCAGTAAGTTGCTCAGGCCACCCGTGAGCGGAAGCGCTGAGCGGTCGCTCTAGAAACCTTGCATTTCAACTTTGCGATGTTCGAACAGAAATCCAGATCCTCCTACGAAAATTTTGGTTCCGAGAGTGTGGTGACGTTTCCAGAAGACTCGGCACAAACGATTTACGACGTTGCCCGCTCCCTTATCACAGGGTCGTTGAATGTTGAAGACCCATGGACCATTGCCACCATCGACAGCCTCTCCTTGCACGAGGTACGAGGTATTAAAAATCTTTGTTTAACCCTCCATGAACACTTTGCAGCCGAATGATAGACACCAGGAGCGCTATAAGAAAGTGCTGGAGACGGGGGAGCTGGGACCTGATCTACTGGGGAGGAGTTCGTCGGCCATCCGTTATGCTGGGAGCAAGCTGGGGAACATAACTTCGAACCTCATCTTCGTGTTCAGTAAGTTTGGTTTTTGGTCCGCCTTCGCGAATCGCACTGAAACAACCATAGCTGCGACGCGGAAGCCACGAGATCGCCCGCTCCGGATCCCGTATGCCTTATTCTGCCGTGAATCTGGGTCTTATCAGTGCGTTGGTGAGAATCACGTCGATGCTTCCTCGGAAGATACCGTGGAGCTCCTCCACGGGGGCATCCACGCACATATTAGGGCCATTCCGCCATATAATGAGGAGACAGGGCACGAGATCATTGTGTACGAGGTACGACGACTGACTGCTGTCTGGCCCGACTGCTGATGCACCGTAGCCGAAAGAAGCGTTCGAGTCGGCCTATGACAAACAACCGAACGAATTGAAAAGTTTAAAATTAGAGAAGGAATCTTTTTCCGATGGCAACTGCTCCGTGCTCCTCCCTCGGAATAAATTATCAGACTGGAGGGTAGGCCAGGCACTGATCATTGTTTTCGGTAAGTTTGCCGTGATCCCTGAACGAATTAGATTTTGAGTCCATTCCCAGGGATCCCGGTCCAACCCCAACCTTCGCCTATTTCCACCAGTATCCTGGATAGGCTTCGTCACTTGCACATAGGAGAGGAGGCTCCTTCGGTGGCCGCCAAGCTCGAAAATTATGCGAAGACACAAAAGGACGCCGAATGGAGAATCTTGGACGACCGCCCCGAGAAAGACAATCTCATAGCCCCCATTCCTCTCCTTTTCCAGCCCTTTGGTTACTTCCGCGACATCCGTTGCGGAGTGGAAGTTCCTGGAGAGCAGGATATCCGTGAAGACAAACTGTGGGGAAAAGTCGACGCTCTCGCAGACGCGATGACCCTATTTCACAAGTCCGGAGAGGAACGAAGTTCCAAGTTCCTCAAGCATCTGGAAGGCATTTTCGATGTTCCTGCTGGCTCCATATGCTCCAGCAAAATCCCCGGCGGTCAAACCATATCGGACGGCCACATAAACGGAAACACAGTGCTATGGTATTCTGTATAGAGTGCAAGAACGAACTGTCGGCTGCGTCTTGCGAACCCACCGTCCAGCTTGTCTCCTATATCGCTAATTCACTCAAGAACCGAGGCGATCCCCATTCAGAGCTCTTCCAAAGGTGGAGAGTTCCCGTCTTGGGAGTGACACACATTGGTGAGTTCACCCTGTATTTCTCGTCCGCACTTCTTTATTGGGACGTTTAGGACCGAATATCCAATTTTTTGGGGTTGTCTGGGTGGGGCAAATGCGCGCCGTTCCCCTGACACCGTCGCTGCCTATGGTGGATCCAACTGGTGAAGAGTTCCGATGGGACCTCTTCTTAGCGTTTAAGGCTGCCTCTATCGTTTTCTCCAAGATCCGGACCGATGTGGATGATTTTCTCCAAGTGCTCGAGGGTCCACCCACGGGCTGGCCTCCCGTGGTGACCACCGAGACATGCCGCTTCCCAGGCGTTACCGAGATCGATGTCGAAATTGACGCCTTCCCCAACTCGCAATTGAAGAAAATTAAGTTCGTCCTCGAGTCTCGGCACGACAACGTGGAACACCGCCACCTGTACCACGCTCGCCTTGTTTCGCCAACCTCACCGGACAAAGCCATATACGTCAAGTTTTCACAACGCTACTCTGTGGACCTACACAGGTTCTGCGTTTCACGGAAACTCGCCCCGAAGATACTTGGGTTCCAGCAACTGAGCGGAGGATGGTTCGTGGTGGCGATGGAGAAGATCGACATTGTGGATCCCAGGAGCATCACATCCTTCCCCGAGGCTGAGAGGTGGAAAGCGGATATCGGGACGTTGGTCGATGGGTTCCATCAGGAAAACTTGGTCCATGGCGATCTGCGTCTTGGGTTCTCGACAGTGTTCCATCGACACACGCAACCTGAGGAGCCCTCGGATATCGCGGCCTTGAAGGACAAATACCTTTTCGAATGCATATGCGCGTTATAGATCGCCACCCACTCGTTGGATTAAGTGCACAATAACAAAGGGAAAGCATCGCCATCGGCAACTTTAGTCTGAACACCTCGGTTTCCATTATCCTCTCCGACGAACTGGTTGGGCAAGCGGAAGACTTCATAGTTCCAGTTAAGCAGTTTCCGTGATTCAGAACCCAACGGCCCTGGGATGTAGTGTGGTCGCGTAGGCCATGATGGAAGAGGAGGGCCCACCAACCGACGACAGCGGGGATTGGAACGAGGATGATGGCGAGGTTGCGAGCGAGGTGTGCATCTCCATTCTCGTTTTTGAGAACTCGTATGGTAAGATATCAGAGCGGCTGTGATTGAAAATCTGCAGGTTCGTTTGTCGGGCATGTCGCATCCAGAAGGGCAAATACGTCAAGTCAACGGTACCGTTGGAGTCTTGGACTTCACTAGCCGAAGGAAGTCTGAGACATCATAGCCCTCGTGTAATATCTCAAGATTACGGTTCCAAGTGCACGAGCGAATATATCGCGCAGGCGACACACAAGGGCAAAACCCGATAGAAACAATAGACAAGGCGAAAGCTAGCTACTCGGAAGTGGATCACATTTGTCAGAGACGTTCAGATCCGAGACGATCCGGCAGCGGAGTCTCTTGAGGAATTCACCGCATGCATCGTTTGAAACGGCGAGAAGGAGTCACTACCAGCCTCGTTTCTTTCGCGGCACCGAGACTGAACATACACCAATCCACGCCTCCAGGGCACCACGAACTGGGCCAGCTCCGATTCCGGGAAAAGAGGACCCTTCCGATCCATCCAACGAGAAACAAAATATTCGATTGTGGGGCGTTCGGTCACCAGTATGGTGAGGTAGTACACATGGACACGCCATTTCGTTCTCCAACAAACTACAAATCGTCTCTATCAGTGCTGATGCTGATATCCTTCCATTCGTCGAACTTGGTGATCGCCTTGGTCAAGACACTCCTGACGCCGTTGTAGCAATCGCTACCCAGCAAGACAACCGGGGTGAATTCTTTATCCTTAGCGGCCCCTTCGCCCTTGACGACATCCACCATGATGTTGACACCCTTCTTTGCATCTCCAGGCTGATTGTGGTTGTAGGCTAAACGGATCGTCAGCCATCAAACCTAAAGTAGACCAGTAATTTCGCCAACCGTCAAGTCCTTCCTGTCTCGCACGCATGATTGGCTCGTAATCGGGGATTTTGCCGCCATAGCTTGCGCGATTGTCCGCCGTGAGGAATTCTGTACGGAAGTAACCAGGTTCAAATAACAAGCTGCGAAGTCCCAAGGGGGAGATTTCCTCGTGGAGGCTCTCGGAGATACACCTGATGGCGTATTTGGTTGCGCAGTAGAGTCCGATTCCACTACGTCCGCTGCAGAAAGGGGCGGCCAGGTTATTTTTGATCTCGCCATCGTTCGTATAGGTGACTGACCTATATCCTCCGATGGATCCAATCCAAACGATAGTTCCAGTCTTGCGGGGGCGCATGTAAGGCAGGAAAGCGCGAGCGACGTTCAACCCCCCGAAGACGTTTGTGTTGAACTGGTCGTAGGTTTGCTCTGGGCTGAGAAAGATAGGGGCAGGGTAATAAGCGGAGTGGAAGCGAGCTTTTGAGATAGTGACGTACGTGTTTTCCTCGAGAACGCCGGAGATAAGATATCCAGCGTTGTTCACGACGACATCGATGTGTCCGTAGATCGCTACAGCCTTGGCAGCGACCGCATGAAGCTCGTTCAATGGAGCAGTGACGTCGAGTTCGAGAGTCGCGGCACCCTTCTCCGTAAGCTCGGCAAGTTTTGGGAGGGAACGGGCGCGGGCGGTCGAGATGACTTTATCTCCACGGGCTAGCAAGGCGAGAGACAGCTCTTTTCCGAATCCGGACCTGGATAAAACACGGTAAGGAACAAAGAATCAACGACTCCTCGATCAACGGATGGGCAGCGGTAGCGAAAGCATACGAGGTTCCGGTTATGAGCCAGACGAGTTGATTGGACATTGCTCAGACACTGAGAGGTAAGTTTTCGAGTCTGGGGAGGATGGCCGTTGAGTTTCCGAAACCCTGGCACTCCCCCCACCCTCTTATACGTTCAGCAACAGGGGTATCTCCTTGGCCCTATCCACGATCCTGATTGGCTCTGTGCTGATATCGTGCTGAGCTACGGCGATTATGACAAAGCCATGTTAGGTTGGCGCGTTACGTGGGAACATATTGGGCCTGGAAGCTTCACCCTGGCTGAGTCACCCTGGACGATCATCACATGGGACGCGAAGTGATTGTCAGCTCAGACCAAGCGGCCGGCAGGCCGCAAATTCTCCGTATTGACCAAACTAAACTAGCGCTTGGGGGAACACCCAAAGAGGGGAACTCGCGAGGACCCGGGGTGCCAATTTCGAATATATGATGTCATGCTTACAAATAATCGTGGACTACGAGACGGAGTAGGACAAGTAGCGAATCCGATAATGTCAGTAACTATATGCCCTTCGCTTTTTTCGTGGGGGTGGTTGGGGTGTCAGAGTTCACCGGAGCAGCTCTTTTCTTCATAGGAGAAATCAAAATGACCTTATCGCCCGGTTCGCCCTTCTTTTTCTTCGCGGGCATGGCTGAGATGTGTGAGGTGTCCAAAGCATGCTGGCCACGTTTTTTCGGCCTCTTTGATAGCGACGCTTCTGCTTCGACTTCCGACTTGAGCGAAGATAGCTCTGTGTCACCCAGAAGGAGGGAGTGTTCGGTGGTGTGAAACTCCTCGATGGACTCCGGTGTCAACTCCATCTTCTCCTCTTCCCGACGTGTGATCTGAATGTCCAACCGGAGGGTCTTGTTGAGACCCCGAGAAATGAGACCCGAGTGCATGGCTCGGATGTGACCAAGGGCATTGTACTTCCATATGGTGAGTTTGCGCGACCCAGAGTCGCAGTGAGGGCAGTGGATTGGAATGTTGGTACACGACGACTTCTCCCCAACCGCCGCCCCATAACGAAAGGGATAGTGGTATCGGCAGTTTGATTCGATAATCCGACGGCCACGTTTGGACATGGTCATGGTTGTCGTGCATTCGTCCCCGCCGCAAAACCCGCATGCGTGGTTGCTGACCTAAAGGTGTCGTTAGCATAAGAGGTGATACTGGAATCCAGTACTACATACTTTGTGTTTCAAATCGCCATCATTCATCCCATACAAATGGCGTATGATGTGATGCCCTGTGTGCGCGCGCATATGTATCAGGGGAACAGAAACACCACATAGGAGGCATTCAACGTGGGAATGCCTGTCCGCCGCAGATCCGCTTGTCACCGCCCTGACCCCATCGACTACAAAACAAGCTGTGCCTGGGGATGTGGAAGAAGGTTCAGTGGATGGTAGTGCGACAGAGGGAAATGGCTAACCACTTTGATCCTTGTATGGCAAGGCATCCGGGTTCTCGATTGAAGGCAACATCCCCACCATGGCCGCTATATCACGAGTACCATCTAACTTCAACTTTTCCCAGATGTGTTCTGTGAGCATGCTGAGGTCCTCCCCAGAGAGAACCCATGTTCGGCCTGGCGAGGAACTCGGAATAGATGCAGGCCCATTATCCGGGAAAAGGTCGCTAACTACCCGGATGTCTGGGTTCACTGGAAAACAAAGCCAGCCTGGGCATGTGATAGTGAAGTTGTGGATAGTGGGTTTCGAAGACGGTTTTTTTGGTTTTGAAACCATTAGAAACTGGTGGGGGGGCCACGCCCAAAGGGAGTTGGCCTGCGTGAGTTGAATGGCCTGGGCCTGGACTGAAAAATCCAATTCCCGATCCTGCAAAAGAGGTGTTGCGGTGGAATGGAGTGATAAAGATTTCTTCCGTATTGTGATCACCTGGATGATCGCCAAGCAAACGGAGGAACCCGAACGGACCAATGTAGTAGCGACGTCTCCGACACAGAAGCGGTCTGACTCGGTGATTTCGGGTTGAGTATCGGTAGAGGAGCGCTTGCGTAGATCGTCAAGTGTTAGGCCTTGAACCCGAAGAGTCCGCTCTACGACTTTCTTGGACCGATTGGCTTTTAGGCGTTGTGCCACAATGGATGACTTGCGGTGCATGACACCGTCGACTTCCAGCCAATCCCTTGGAACATCGTTCAAAATTGGATCTCCAATGATGTCTGGCAACAGCTCCTCCAGCTCAGTAGTGTCTGGCTCCTCGTCACCCGCCACCATTCCTTCGGGTTCTACCGCTTCCGTTCCTTCATCTTCTCCAGAACTGTCTTCCTCATGAGCCATTTGTTTGGGTCCATTGTCTGGTTTTTCATCCGAGGGGTCCACGTCACCAGAGAACCCGACATAATCCCCAAACGGGCGGAGGAGGTCACGGTTGGGGTGTAAAAAGGTGCTGGAGGAGTCTTCGAGTTCGTTTGGGGGGAAGACAGAAGACAGAAATGTGTCTGCACTGGCCTTCCCTCTCTGCCAACATAGCTGCAGTGAGACATTGTCCACAATGACGTCGCCGACCCATGACTTCGGGTTTGCATGATCAACCCCAATTGCCCCAGTCAGGTTGAGGCGTCGGGAACCTGCATCCAACTCGGGGTGTCGAATATAAACAGAGCTGATCAAAGAGGCCATGGCGAGCTTGTAGGAGAGTTCAAGGATGTCGAAGTTCCTGTGGTGAGTTTGGGTTCGTGCGTTACAGAAGCATGCCTCGAGGCGATCGGATCCGACGTGGATGATGTAGAAGGGCTTTGATGAATCCAGCAGCTTCTGTTTGGCAACACAGAAGACGATGTCTTTGACCGTGGCCTGGCTATCAGAATATAGTGCAGAAGTCATGAATTGGGTCCCGTGTTTCCGGTACATGAAGAACGCAAGGTGGGCGTATTTGATGAGGGAGGTGAGTTGGTCGGTGAGGGTCATTTGGATATTGGTAAAGGGACGCATGAATGAGTTGAACACTTCGCCCAGAATCACGAGTGCACGATGCTCTTCAAGTTGGGAAGGTGTGTAAGATGACGTGTTGAGATCACAAAGTTGGCCGAGGTGCTGGATCAACGCGACTGCCTTTGGCACGTTCTGTTTATCAACAGGGTCAATTAGGGATTCGACGACCCTCTCGCTGATGTCTTTGAGCTGAATGAGGTGGGACCAGAGGTGGTTCTTGTTGACAACAGTGGTGCGGACAAGTAGGCCTTCACGACTTCGCAAGAGGGTTGCGAACCCTATGCTCATGTCAGCCTTTTAGTTTCAAGATATATAATTCGTACGTACTCTTGAAAATGTGCTTTGGGTCACATGTCATGGTCACATTGTTTAGACCAGTGAAGAGATTGAGACCGGGGAGATAACGAAGCATGGGGTAAAGTGGGCTCAAAGGGGCAAGCTCCTGGGACATACAGACTTGGAATCGGCAGGAACGCATGGTGGACTCTCCGTCAGTGGCAACGGACCAAAGGGGGCCGTGTCTCTTTTCACCATCCTCATTCTCCCTCCATGCTCTGATAAGCTCCCTGAGCCACAGAGCCATCCCCTCACCAGTCTCAGCCTTGCAACTCCCCGAGAGCGCAACCGGGATTGCAGAATACGATGAATTTCGGAAGGGTGCGACGGCCGCCACTGTTGCTTCACTAGCGTAATGTGCCCGTGGGTTTTCACCATGTAGTGCGTCCTCGGCATCAGCGAGAGATTCTTGTGACCGGACACGGAGGTCAAGTGCAGATCCATGCTCCCTACAGACACCGACAATGCTGTCAGAGGATCGTAGGTACCGGCACTTTTCTTCGAGTGCGACGCCGTCGACAAGTAGAGAGTGGCCACAGGTGGATGTGTTTGGTTGTTGATGATCACAGAAGAAGTGTTCGACATTCGCATTGACCTCCAGGAAAGAGGGGCTGAATAGGCTCGGAACCAACACTGGGATTGTTTGTCGTCGCATGAGAGATCTGTATGATGGTAAATTGAAAGATCTATTCATCGCAAACAACAGTCTGGGTCCTCCGATTGATTGGGTGAGGTAAGCGAGATCGATGTCGAACTGACTGGGGGTAGGGTGGGGGGTGTAGATCCCGTGAATGGCGTTGGACAACTTCATGACCATGGCAGATGGAGACGACCCGTTCCTCATTGCAACAGAGAGTACAGCGGCAACATTCTTGTAGTCAAAAACAGAAATGTGTCGCGCGAGTCGTTCCCAGTCACTTGACTTTCGTGAGATGGCCCGGTTCTTGGAGCCCAATGATTCAACCTTGGGGAAACTCTTTAGACACAGGAGCGCACATTTAGTTACCAAGAACTCAAACCTTTGATCGCTCCTTTGCAAGGAGATCACCTTTCTCCCGCGTCCTCCCTGCCATTTGTTCCCAGCTGAGTTTGTCATAAGCACGGTGCCTGGAGTCATTTTTTGCACGGTCTTCAACTTGCTGATATCGGGTGGATGGCGTGATTTCAGCACAGGAGTGACAACAAGATTGTGAAGGATCGCATACACTGGTGCAGTTGTCAGACCACAACCGGAGCGACCCAGGACGTTCCCCAACCGCTACTGTCCACGGCAATTTGATGGGACTCTTCAGGTCTTGGTGGTGAAGGTTGAATGGATATGTGGTGGCTGGGTCGCCAGGCTCCCATAAGACGAGAGAACCCGGGCACATTTTCTGTGCAAGCGGGGGAACTGCGGACCACTGTGGGCACCACGCGGATTCGAGTGCGAGGGAAGGAAGGGCAGTGTGGCTGCGAATGTATGAAGGGGTGGAACAAATTTGAGGTGAACCTGGGGCAGACCACGAAGAAGTCCCAAGTGATGGGGGAGGAGGATCGAGAGCGATGAGGTGTGGTGGACGTGACCCAGGGGTTAGAGGCAAGGGGCCAGCCAGCGAACAGGGTGCAGAAGGGATAAATTGATGAGGTAGGGAGGTGAAGGGCCCTGGAGCAAATGGATAGGCCAGGGCCAAAGATGTGGGTGTGGTAAAGGGGGACAGAGGAGATGTCGGCACCTCGGTGTAGCTTGTGGACTTCGATACCGGGCGGGTGGCGACCTTCTTCTCTCTCTCCTTTGCACAAGAAGTCGAATTAACGTGGAGTTGGAACGACCACTCTCCTCCCTTTGGCCCAAGACCAATCCACCTGCCACACACTGAACATTGTCGAGATGTTGAGCCATTTTCGTGCCGGTGATACATGTTGCCATTGACCAGGTATTTGGGAGGGGTGGGAGGGTGGTGCATGTTCTGAGACGATTTATCAGCGCGATACATGAGATGTGTTGATAAAAGGGGGCATGCGGTTCACAGGTAAGTGGTTTGACGACGGAAATCCGATGACACGATAGGGGGAGACTGGGGACCGGGGATGGATCGCCTCGTGACCTGACTGCGGAACATTGGATCAATTCGGCCGGTCTCGCAAATCCAGAAATTCTGTTTTCTTCCTTTCCTTTGTACTGGCCCGACATTTGGTGAAATGGCTACCTGAACGAGTGCCCGCCCATGGTATTTGTGAAGTAATTAGTGGAAATTCATCATATTCTGCATCTCTGCGCTCTAAGTTTTCGCCGATCGCAAAGTAGACGACGGCTTGGCCCCCGGACACCAACCAGAACACCAACACCACCCGTGTCGATATGCGGGCGCTTGCGACCTGCCGGTCGCTTGGCTCAGACCGAGTTTTCTCCCACATCCTGCTCTAGGGATTGATTTTTCAAACCCGAGCTCGCCATCCACTCTTTCTTGGCCGACTAGCTAGCTTCCGGGTGCTACGTAAACCTCATGGGTTAGACGATGCTGGCTCAGTCGTGCCTTTGATTCCCCGACCGCGCGACTCTCGGGTTTCGGCTCCGGCGAACACCAGGACTCCCCTGCATGAATCCCGCAATCGATTCCAGTGACCGACCCTTTTGCTGACCACATCTCGGAGCTACGGGTTGTCTCTTTCGGCGCCGCAACTCAAGTCTTTCCACTCATCAACCCTTTCGATCGACCCGTTCGGGATACCCCGGACATTCCGATAGTAGTCGCCTCCAAGCAACACTGGGAGAGAATCCGAGGTCAACTGTAAGGCCTTCGCCTGTTACTATGTCAATGATGGTGTTTGCACCTTTCTTTTCATCTCCGATTTGGCTTTGGTCAGTACATGCCACTCGGGCGCGGCTTCACGGAACTGGGAAGTTCCTAGCGCTTGCTGGCGGTGACCTCTTGGGTTGTTCTGGCCACAGGTCTGTAACCTTGGATCCTGCTGTGAAATGGTCCACAGTGAGCAGGTCCGTCTTGAAATGCCTAGGTTCCATATAGACGTTACGAAGTCCAAGCGGTGCGAGTTCTCGATGAGGGCTCTCAATCCCTGGTCTCTCGATGCGAGCGTCCCCCATGGTAGGGGTCACCGTACGACACTCGATCTCGCTCAGGGTATTTGACGCGGAATACAAACCTATCCCCCGGGTTCACTTCATAGGATCGATTATTCCTAATCTTGTGCTGCCGATATACCATAACGTGTACCCGCCTGTTGCCTGCGAGGGATCTAATACAGAAAATCATGCCTGTGTTCCGAGGACGCCTATGCCATAGAAACACTCGAGTGACATCCAATCCTCCAAGGGGTTCGTACTGAATTGGTCGGGGGCCACAAGCTGACGAAGCGCATGTATTCTCCTCCAAGGCTTCGAACGTTGATTTTCCTGTAGATTCCTACCGCCTTACCTCCTGGAGTTGGGCGAGGGGAGCTATGAATCTAGCTTGAGGAATTCTCAGCCACTCCTTGTGGGATGTGCGACGTGGAGGGTCTCTCGCGGTAATACTTGAATTGGATAATTGGCCGTTGTGTTGTTCTGGTTCGGCCGCTACACTAGGGGTGGAAAGAGTTACCCAAGCCAAGTGCGATTGGTCGGTGAGGCCTTGAGGCAGGGGCCTTGTACTGTAAACTAGAGCTTCTTCCGCTGTCGATGGGCACCGCGCACACCTCAGTTGAAGGAACATCCGCGTAGTGTTGCCGTGAGCTGAGCCGCTGCTGTCAACTCAGATCACGACTCAGAGAAGATTGATGGTTCAGCTCACTTTTCAACTGAGCCTGACAAATCGTTCCCATTCACTCACTCGTCTGTGACAGTAAACCGCAACCAAGAAATGATTTCTGCCACGTGCCACCGGCGGCTGTTTCTGGGAGCCATCAGTGAGCCGGCTCATATTCAGATCAGTTCAGATCAGCTCAGCTCAGTTCGCGGCAACACTACATCCGTGTGATTGAAAATACATTTGTTCCTCCCCTCACAATCACCGTTGACTCGGACGGCACCCCTGGGCAACATGAGAGCATTTCAATGACACTGCTTGCTGCTTGACATATCTGGGGTGGCACAGCTCCTGGCAAGCGCCATAGACCATCAACTTTCGCCACACGGGGTATGTGGATTCCCAGCACATCAGTAAAGTAGGCACTCAGCTTATTTGATTATCGGTCTTATTCGAACTTATTTTTGACAGCCCCCTGCCATTTCGACCCCCCTGGGTTGTATAATTTTTGGACCTA
>Ga0307517_10006748_pt1 | contig 16892 bp, 12 predicted proteins | sample 23_EM_MG_FD_194515 | JGI IMG/M metagenome (GOLD analysis project Ga0307517, IMG submission 194515) | Populus trichocarpa ectomycorrhiza microbial communities from riparian zone in the Pacific Northwest, United States - 23_EM | ecosystem: Host-associated > Plants > Roots > Unclassified | place...
AAGCACCGGACTGGGGGTACCCCCTCTGGGGGAGCTGAATTCAGCCCGTCCGGCGCTTGAGGACGGAACCGGAGGCCGGGCGGGCCCGGCGAACCGCTCCGGTCACCACGCCAGGGCCTCTAGGACCTGTCCGCCCTAGGCGCGAGCGCCGCCCGGTCGGCGGCGGCCGTGCCGCGCTCCCAGCCCTCGGCGTCGCGGCCCTTGAGGCGGTGGGTGGTGGTGGACGGGAACATGCGTTCGGCGGCGGAGGCGACGGCGACCTCGCGGGTGGCGAGTACGGGGAGGACCTCGGGGGTCGCGGCGGCCTCCTCGTCGGTGGCGGCGGCGAGGCGGGTCCGGATGCGGCCGGCGTAGGCGATGAGGAAGGACTGGCGGAAGCTCTTGGACTTCGAGCCGCCGCGGTGCATCGCGGCGTCGGCCTGGACGAGGAGCGAGGTGTAGAGCAGCTCCACGGCTTCGAGGTCCGCCTCGTAGCCGACGACCGTGGAGAAGCCGAAGGCGGAGGACCAGACGGCCTGGCAGCGGTTGGCCTCGGCGACGGCGTCCAGCAGCAGGGCCTTGGCGCCCTCGTACGGGCGGTCCACGCCGATACGGCGGGCGGTGGGGCCGTCGGCCGCGGCGGCGGGCAGCAGGGCCTCGTCGATGCTGTGCCGGGCCATGAGGTGCTGGGCCTTGGCACTGAGAGCCTCGGCCTCCTCGGGGAACTCGGTCGACTCGGCCTTGGCGAGCAGGGCCCGGATCCGGCCCAGCATGCGGTGACCGCCGGTGGCGGGCCGGGGATGGGCGGCAGCGGGGGCGGCCAGGGGCGTGATCGCGGGCAGCCGCCCGTACAGGCCCAGCAGCTCCAGGACGACGGTGGCCGTGCCGAAGCGGTCGAGCCGCTCGCGCCGCCCGTACGCCTCCAGGAAGCCCGCCGGCTCCGCAACCTCCGCCAGCGCCTCCGCCAGCCGTACGTGCTCGGCGCCCAGCTCCCGGCGGGCCATCCGGACCAGGTCCGGGTCCTCCCAGCCGCGCCTGCGGCAGGCCTGCGTCAGCCGCCCGGCCAGCGCGACCACCTCGCGGCTGACCGCCGCCCACTCCCCCGCCGCGAGTGCCGAGGCCCCGGCGTCGGTATCCGCGTTCGCGCAGGCGGCCTCGACCGCCGCTCTCAGATCTCCCACGGCAGCAATGGTCACACGTCACCCACCTGGCGGATCACCGCGCGCCCACCGCCGATCACCGCTGATAGGCAGGAAGCAGCGAACGCCCGGAGACCGGGAGACCGAAGCCGAGGAGCCCACCGTATGCGCCTGTCCCTGCGTCGGACGATTGCCGCCGCCCTGCTGGCAGCCGTACCCGTGCTCACCGCCGCCGCAGCCTCACCGGCCTCGCACGCGTCGAGCCCGGCACCGCTGCGTACGGTCCGCAACGCCATCCCGGGGGACTACATCGTGAGCCTGACCCCGGGCACGGACCCGGCCACCGTCACGGACCGGATCGGGGTGAAGCCCAAGCACGTCTACCGGGACGCCCTGACCGGCTTCGCGGCCCCGCTCACCGATGCGCAGCTCACCCAGGTCCGGGCGCTGCCGGCGGTGACGGCCGTCGAGCAGGACTCGACGGTGACGGTGTCGCCGGTCGAGCAGCGGCCGGTCCAGGTGCCCAAACCGGTGCCGGGGCAGCGGGCGGGCACCGGGATCCCGTGGGGGCTGGAGCGGATCAACGCTCGGGCCCCGGGCGGCTCGGGCTTCAACGTGAAGGCGACCGGCGCCAAGGTCACGGCGTACATCATCGACAGCGGAATCGACTTCGCCCACCCGGAGTTCGGCGGCCGGGCCACCCTCGGCATCGACCAGATCGCCGACGGGCGCAACGGCGTTGACTGCGCCGGGCACGGCACGCATGTGGCCGGCACCGTGGGCGGTGAGCACACGGGCGTCGCGAAGCAGGTGAACCTGGTGGCCGTACGCGTGCTCAACTGCGAGGCCCGCGGCCCGAATTCCGGCATCATCGCGGGCATCAACTGGGTCGTCGCCAACGCGAAGAAGCCCGCCGTCGCCAACCTCTCCCTCGGCGGCAACTACTCCGCCACCATGAACGCCAGCCTCAACGGCCTCGCGAAGTCCGGCGTCTTCCCCGTCGTCGCCGCCGGCAACGGCGACGCCAACGCCTGCGTCATCTCCCCCGCGAGCGCCGCCCAGGCCTTCACCGTCGCCGCCATCGACCAGTACGACCGCAAGGCGACCTTCAGCAACTACGGCTCCTGCGTCAACATCAACGCCCCCGGCACCGGCATCACCTCGACCTCCCTCAACGGCACCTACGCCGACATGAGCGGCACCTCCATGGCCACCCCGCACGTCACCGGCATCGCCGTCCTCTACAAGGACACCTACGGCGACACCGACTTCGCCACCCTCTCCAAGTGGCTCACCGACAACGCCACCCCGAACGTGCCGATCGGCGCCCCCTGGGGGACGCCGAGGCTACTGGCCTACACGGGCGGGCTGTAGAAGCTACAGAAACCGCAGAACAGGGCAGACGCAGATCAGACCCGCCGCTCCACCACCATCGGCAGGCGGTCCGGGTGCGGCATGGCCGCTATGGCCTCGCTCGGGACATGGCCGGGCTCCGGGCGCAGCCGCCACTGGGCCAGGACCGTGGCCAGCAGGATGGGGATCTCGGTCCAGGCGAAGGCGTCCCCGATGCACTTTCGGGTACCGGAGCCGAAGGGGGCGAACGCCTCACGCGGGATGTCGCCGGAGCGCTCCGCGAGCCAGCGGTCGGGATCGAAGCGCTGGGGATCGGGGAACCACCGGGGGTCCTGGTGGAGGGCGTAGAGACTGAAGGCGATCTCGGTGTTGGCGGGGAGGCTGACGCCGCCGATCTCGACGGGCTCGATGGCGCGGCGCATGAGGAGCGTGACGCTGTGCAGCCGTACGACCTCGTCGATCACCCGCCGGAGGTATTCGAGTTTGGGTACGTCTTCGAAGGTCACGGGCCGGTCGCCGACGACGGACTCGACCTCGGCCACCACCTGCTCCTCAACTTCCGGATGACGAGCAATCTCGAAGAACGCCCAGGCCAGCGTGCTCGCGGCGGTCTCGGCACCGGCGAACAAGATGGTTCCCAGCTCGTCACGGACCTCGACATCGGACAGAGCCTCACCGGTGTCCGCGTCGCGGGCGGCAAGGAGCAATGACAGCAGGTCCGGTCCGTTGATGTCGCCGGAGGCGCGGGATGAGGCGATCACGGAATCGAGGACCTGGTGGAGTTCCAGCTTCGCCGCGTCAAAGCGGCGGTTGGGGCCGATCGGCAACCGGTCGAGAAACTTGGGGGAGACCGTCCGCAGCAGCAAGTTCTCGATGATGATGGGTACGTTCCGGCGGACGGCCTCCTCAGCGGGCCGTCCTATGTCGCCGGAGAACATGGTGCGGGCCAGAGTTCCGACGACGAAGTCACCAACCGCCTCGTCCACCGCCACGGTCTGCCCGGACGTCCAGGACTCGGTCATGGCGCGCGCCTGTTCGCTCATGATCTCCCCGTATCCGGCGATGCGGGCGCGGTGGAACATCGGCTGCATGAGCCTGCGGTGCCTGCGGTGTGTCACGCTGTCGGCGGTGCTCAGCCCGTCGCCCACCAGGGGACGCAGCCGGTCGAAAAACCTGCCCTTCTCGAAGCTGCGCCCCTTGGTGACCATCACCTCGTGCGCCAGTTGACCGGAGTTGACGAAGTAGACAGGCATCGTGCCGAGATCGACCCGGACCAAGTCGCCATGCCTGCGCAGGGATTTGACGAACTCGTAGGGTCCGCGCCACAAGGACACGGCGTGGCCGAGGAGCGGAAGCCCGCCAGGGGCGCGCGGGACGGCGCTCAAGCCTGCACTCACCTGTGGGCTCCTCATCTTCTTGGATCTCATCGTGGAATTCATGCGGTTCGTGTTGCCGACCAGCCGGGAAGGGAGTTAACTGGTGCGCCCTGGAACGGTTTCCGGAGGAAGTTCATCGACTCCTCAGCAGAGCTCCGGGTTTCGGTGACGAGATCCCACCACCATGAGATCGCCGGGATTTCGAGGGGATCGAGACTGTCGTCGGTAGGCGTGTCCGTAAACGTCGAGGGGAGGTCAGCCGGGTCTTCCGGAGTGATGTAGCGAAGTGAAGTGACTCCCCAGTCCTGGGCTCCTCGTATGAAAGACCCGAGGCTGTTCAGGTACTGCTTCAACTGCGGAGTGGCCGAGTTCGTCAGCTCTGCGCAGAGCCGCAGGAAAAGGCAGGTGACGCGATCGCGTTGGGCTATGGCGACGACGAGTGCCTCATCCGGGGGGAGTCCGTATTCGTGCTCAAGCACGCGCAGTGCGTTGAGGTAATAGTGGGGGCCCCGACTCTCCTTGTGATATGAGAAGATGTCGTTGTCCCAGGTAATGATGAACGAAGCCATTTCGGCCGCCGCACGCACTGACGTGCTGTCGCGTTCGCTTGGATGCAGTTCGTACCCGTGCCCCATTTCCAGCAGGGGCAGCACCACTGAGGTCGCGCCGTCATAAATGCGCATCAGGGTGTAGTCGTTGAGATCGGGAACGGTCTCCGTACTCCGGTGGTGGGCCTCCCATACCACCGAGAGAAAATACTCCCTCAAGGCATCTATCCAGCGCGCCACTTGGCCGGGAGTGGCGTACTCGGATATTCGGCCCCGCAGATCACGCAGCGCCATGGCCAGAGGGTCATCGGCGAGCATGGGGGCTTCGGGATTCTGGGCGACACGCAGCAACCGCGAAAGCACACCGGCGAGTTCGCCCGGACGAGTGCCGAGTTCGCCTTCTTCGCAGTGGCCGTCATCGACACCGAAGAGCCAGATGACGAAGTCGGCGAGGACGGCCACAACCTCTTCGCGTCCTTCGGGGAGAATACGTGACGCGAATGTCCCGATATCCTGCTTGACCAGCTTCGTGCGGAGCTCATCCGATCCGAATCCGAAGGTGTCCGCCCAAGCAGCGGTCCGTCGGTCGATCGACTCATGGAGAGGATGGATCGCGGGCGGAATCGGGGAAAATATGGGGGGGACTTTCAGCCCGTGCGACACTGTCGTTCACCTCAGATTGTCCCGGGGACACGTCCCCTACCAGCGTAGCCCCAGCAAATCAGCGACGGCGGGGACGCTGAACCGATCAAATAAGGCCAAGATCGATCATGTGGCATATGACCCTAGCACCGCAAGGGCGCACGCCTGTGACACGGGGGCGCACACCGCGGGCACGCGGGCGCACAAACCAGCGCACGGCGACTGGGCGCCGTGCGCTGGATGTTGAGCTTCGGTCAGTTCAGCAGCTGGGTCAAAGCCGTTGCTTGAGCCACCCCTTGAACGCTCCCCACCACGTCGTGCGCTTCTGGACCGGCTCCCCGGCAGACCCGTGAGCCGCCGCCGGCACGGCCTCGGGCAGCAGCGGAGCCTGCTCCGGCAGCGGGGCCGCCGCCCGCCGTGTGGTCTCGGTGCTCTCTTCCTGCCGAGGCTTTCGGGGCGTGAACTCCACAGGCAGGGCGACAAGGTGACGGGACATCCAGGTTGATGACCACTTCACCTCGTCCTCAGGGACTGCCAGCCGCAGATCGGGCAGACGAGACAGCAGAACATCGATGCCGGTGTCCGCGATAGCGCGGCCGATGTCCTGGCCGGGGCACTCGTGCGGGCCGGCGCTGAATGCAAGGTGCGAGCCGTTGCCGTGCATGGGTACAGAGAGATCCGGGCGGATCGCGGGGTCGGCGTTACCAGCCCGGACACCCAGAAGGATCATGTCACCCTTCTTGATCAGCTGACCACCGAGTTCCGTGTCACCGGTGGCGTAGCGCGCGGGCACGACCGACAGTGGCGGCTCGGTCCACAGCACATGCTCCAGCGCGTTGGGCAGCGTCATGTGACCGCCGGACAGGTTGCCGCGAAAGCGCGGGTCGGTGAGCACCATGTGCAGCATGTTCGCGATCAGGATGGACGTGGTCTGGTGGGCAGCGATCAGGAAGTGCCGCAGATGCTCCGTCACCTCCTCGTCGCTGAGCTGGGATTGGTGCTCGATCAGCCAGGACGCGAAGTCGTATCCTGGCTCTCGGTGCTTGAGCTGAACGAGCTCGCGCAGCACGGTGCTGATGATCTCGTTGCTGGCGACCGCGGTCTCGGTGCCCTTCATCAGGTCTCGTACGGCGTCGACCAGGCGAGGACCGTACTCCTCGGGCAGACCGAAGAGCTGGGTCACCACCAGCATGGGGAGATGCTCCGCGAACTGGCTCACCAAGTCCGCGCGACCGGCCCCGGCGAAATCATCGGCCAGCAGATGGGAGAAGCGGGTGACATAGCGGCGGATGCCATGACGGTTGAAGCGGGCCAGGCTGTCGGTGATCGCCCCGCGCAGCCGCTTGTGCTCCTCGCCGTCGGAGAAGTTCGCCATCGGCTGCCAAGCCACGATCGGCGCCAACGGGTGCTCCGGCCCCACCTTGCCTTCCTCCACGGCGCGCGAGCGCCGCGAGTCGGAGGAAAACCTGGAAGGCGTACGGAGAACATCCAGGTTCTCCCGGTAGCCGAGCACCAGCCAGGCTGGGAGGTCACCGTGCAGCAGGACAGGCGCGACCGCGCCATGTTCGGCGCGCAGCCTCTCGTACAGGCCGCTCGCGTCGTTCTCAGCCTCAGGCCCGTACAGCCGACGGATTCCGTCGGCGCCGAGACCGTGGGCAGGGCACTCAGGGGGTGGGGTGGTCACGATGCCTCCGCTTTCACGGCGAGATGGTGCAGATAGCGCATCAGGCTCATCAGTACGTCACGACTGGAGTCGCGTTTGCGGGCGTCGCAGTTGACGATAGGAACGTCATCGGGAAGGTCCAGGGCGGCCCGAAGCTCCTCAACGGGATAACCGGGAGCCTCCGGGAAGGTGTTTATGGCGACGACGAAGGGCACACCGCGCTCCTCCAGCCGACCGATCACATCGAAACTGACCTCCAGGCGGCGGGTGTCGACGAGTACCACCGCGCCCAGCGCGCCCTCGAACAGGCCGTTCCACAGGAACCAGAAGCGCTGCTGGCCCGGTGTGCCGAACAGGTACAGCACCAGCTCGCTGTTGATGCTGATCCGGCCGAAGTCCATCGCGACCGTGGTCTCGGACTTGCGCTCGATCCCGTTGATGTCGTCAACGCCGACACCGGCCTGCGTCATCGTCTCTTCCGTGGTCAGCGGCCGGATCTCGCTGACGGATCCCACCAGGGTCGTCTTGCCGACCCCGAAGCCGCCCACGATCACCAGCTTGACGGCGGTAGCCGCAGACGACGGCAGTATGTCCTCGCTCCGCGGGCCCACAACCGTGTCAGAGCTTTTGAAGTCCATTCATCACCGCCTCGATAAGTGCGCGTTCAGGAAGAAGGGCCTTGGGGACGGGCGCGCGCGCCTCGACGTTCTTGTCCGTCAACAGGTCCGCGAGCAATACGGTGATCACACTGATCGGTACGCCCAGGTATGCCGAGATCTCGGCCACCGAGAGCGGGGACCGACACAGCCGGAGGATGGCCGCTGCCTCCGGCTGCGTTGTGGGCTGCGGCTCCGACCTGGCCACGATCAGCGTGACCAGGTCGATAACCGTTTCCTCTGCGGTCCCGGTACGGCCCTTTGTGATCACATAGAGCCGTTCGGGGTTGCTCCCGTCCGACCCGTGGTCGGCTTCGCTCATGCGGTCTGTCCATCGGTACGGGGAGGACTGCTCAAGTGCGCACCGATGCGTGCGACAAGGTCACGCATACGCTGTCCCATCAGGCCGGCATCCACCCCCTCATCGGCGAGGACCGCCAGATAGGCCCCGGGGCCGGCTGCCATCAGGTAGAAGAAGCCGCCGGACATCTCGATCACGACAAGCCGCATCCGCCCGTCGCCGCGTGGGAACTCACTGCCCACCGCCGCCGCGAGGCTCTGCAATCCGGCGCAGGCCGCGGCAAGGCGGTCAGCGGCATCGGCGTCGCCACCGTACGTGGCCATGCGCAGACCATCGGAGGACAGCACCACCACGTGTCGAGTCCCCGGAACACTCTCCGCGAGATCCTTGAGCATCCAGTCCATGTTGGCCCGCTGCTGAATCACGGCTACTCACTCTCATCTAACGACTCGTCACGGTTCTGGCTGACAGGAGCAGTCGTCGACGTCTCGCCACTGGGCGTTTCCCCATTGACGCCGCTCGTGAACGCGGCCAGCCACAAACCGGGCTGCACGGGCTCTTCGGCTTGCGCCCGGTCAGAAGAATCAGTGACGGTGTCCGTCGACTGCGGCGTAGCACTCGCAGACTCGGCCAGGTTGCGACGGCGCCGCTGCGGCAGCCCGCTGGGGGTCCGTTCGGTCACCACCGGGATGTCATCGTCGTTCGTCGCGACGGTTGCGGGCGGCGAGGGCCGCGGACCGCGGATCGGTGCGGGCATTCGACTTGGGTCGGGCTTCTCTGCCGGGCGGGACGTGGAAGCCGCGCCGATGCCATGCGCGACACCGGTCGCGGGGGCGGTCGTGATCAGCTCCTGCGGCACGATCAGCACCGCACGTACACCGCCGTAGGCTGAGGCGCGCAGTGAGATCTGGAAGCCGTAGTCCCTGGCCAGGCGACCGACGACCGCAAGACCGAGTCGCGGGGTCTCGCCCAGGTCCTTGAGGTCAATACCCGCCTGCGCCTCGGCAAGTGCCTGCTCGGCCCGCTCGCGGGCCTCCTCACTCAGACCGACGCCACCGTCCTCAACCTCGACGGCAATACCGGACTGCACCTCGACCGCGGTCAGGTGCACCCGGGTATGCGGTGGCGAGTAGCGGGTCGCGTTGTCCAGCAGCTCGGCGAGCGCGTGGATCAACGGCTCGACGCCGGGGCCGACGATGCCGACCTGGGTGACCGAGTGCAGGTCGACCCGCTGATAGTCGGTGATCCGCGACATGGCGCCCCGCAGCACGCTGAACAGCGGCACGACCTTGCTCCACTGACGGCCCGGTCGCGCACCGCCGAGGACAGCGATGCTGTCGGCCAGGCGACCGATGAGCGCGGTGCCGTGGTCGAGCTTCAGCAAATCACCGAAGACGGCCGGAGCACTGCCGTGCCGGTCCTCCATCAAACGCAGGTCGGTGGCTTGCTGGTGGGTGATGGCCTGGACACGGCGGGCGATGTTGACGAACGCGCGCTGAGACGACTCACGGATGTCCTCTTCCGCCGAGACCGCTTCCAGCGCCGAGCGCAGCATCGCCGCGCGGGCTGCCGCGAACTCGGGGGTGAGGCCCTCGTCAAAGTACTCGATGTCCTTGAGCACGTCCTCGACGAACTCGCCTTGCTGGAGCCGGCTCACCGCGTGCGGCAACTGCTGCCGCGCGAGGCGTATCGTCTCCTCCTCCTGGCGGGCGAGGCTGTGGCGCATTTCCGCCGTCTGGCGGCCGATGCGTTCACGCAGCGATTCGAGAGCACGACCGCGCCGGACCGCCTCCGCGGCGACCACGGCCACCGCCACCACTGCCACAACTCCGGTCCAGGCGACGGATGTCCGTGCGCCACCAGGTGCGACCGCCACGGCGATCGCCGCTACTGCGGCTGTCACCCCGGCGGGCAGTAATCCCACGAGGGCAGGGGCGGATCGCCGGTCTCCGGGAGACGAACCTGCACGAACCATCAGCATCCTCAGCGATCGCGAGACTACGGGAATGTTGAACGGGAGGGCGTCAGCGGAGTCTGAGCAGGCAGGCCTGACCTGGCGTAATTGCGACAACACGCTGAGCCGCAAGTAGCATAGCCGGTTCCGCTGACCGGGGAAGCCGCACCCGAGCATATGCCGCTGTCCCCAAAATGCTTTCTAAGAACGACAGTTCGGACAACCCCCGGCCTTACCCCTACCGAGGGTAAGCCCCGTCCTGAAAGTGACCGTTTAATGCGCCCTTAAGGCACCAAAGGACACCAAGTGGCACCATGGGGCTCTTCTTTGACCCCGGCTCACCCCGGCGCGGGCGCGCCCCGCCCGCTTCGGATTCAGCCCTTCGGATTACGCGCTCCGGGGCAGCGTCTCGCGCAGCTGCCGCAGGAACGCGGCATTGCTCGGCGTCTGCTTCATCCGGTCGAGCAGCACCTCCAGCGTCGCGCGGGTGTCCCGCTCCTGCAGGGCGCGGCGCAGTCCGCGCACCGCGGCCAGTTCGGAGGGCGGCAGCAGCAGCTCCTCGCGCCGGGTACCCGAGGGGGTCACGTCGACGGCAGGGAAGATCCGCTGGTCGGCGAGGGTGCGGTCCAGGCGCAGTTCCATGTTGCCGGTGCTCTTGAGCTCCTCGAAGAAGTAGTCGTCGGCGCGCGATCCGGTGTCGACGAGCGCCGTCGCCAGGATGGTCAGCGAGCCGCCCTCCTCGGCCAGCCGGGCCGTGCCGAACAGCTTCTTCGGGCCGATCAGCGCCGCGGCGTCCACACCGCCGCTCAGGGTGCGGCCGCTGCTCTTCGAACCGCCCTTGGCCCCGGCGTTGTTGTTGTACGCCCGGCACAGCCGCGTAAGGGAGTCCAGGAGGACGACGACGTCCTCACCGAGCTCGACCAGGCGCTTGGCCCGCTCGATGGCGAGCTCGGCGAGGGCGATGTGCTGCGCGGGCGGCCGGTCGAAGGTCGAGGCGAGCACCTCGCCGCGTACGGACCGGCGCATGTCGGTGACCTCTTCGGGCCGTTCGTCCAGCAGGACCACCATCAGGTGGCACTCGGGGTGGTTGTCGGCGATGGCGTCGGCCAGCTTCTGCAGGATCACCGTCTTGCCGGTCTTGGGCGGCGCGACGATCAGGCCGCGCTGTCCCTTGCCGACGGGGGCGACCAGGTCGACGAGCCGCGTGGCCAGTCCGGCCGGTGTCGTCTCCAGGCGCAGCCGCTCCCTCGGGTGCAGCGGCGTCAGGTGGGCGAACTGCGGCCGTGCGCGCAGCGCCACGGCGTCGGCCGGGCGGCCGTTGACCCGCTCGATGTCGGCGAGGCCGGGTGAGCCCTCGACGAAGTCGCCCTTGCGCAGGCCGTACTGGCGGATCCGGGCGGCCGGAACGGCCATGTCGTGGGGGGACGGGAGGAATTCGGAGGCGCGCAGGAATCCGTTGGCGCCGTTCACGATGTCAAGGACACCGGATGTTTGTTCGATAATTTGGGTGGTGGTGCTGGGCATACAGAGGGTCCTTTCGCGAACACGCGAGGAAAGAAACGCGACCGCCGAGTCATCAGGCGATGCGAGGGAGAGAGATGAACGAGCACCGGCGCCACAGAATTAGGCGTACACGAGTGCTGGTTGCATGGTAACACACTGCCCCGACCCTGTCCGGACCGGGGGTGCCGAGGGGCGGTCAGGGGGATCCCGGTAAGCGGAATTAACAGCTCCAGCAAGGGTTTCCCCGCTTACGGCGGGGCGCCCGGCATCCCTATGTTTGGCGGCATCCCGGGCTCCCGAGCGGTGCCTGGCGTCCCCCACGCCCCATGACATGAGGTCAGCCGTGACGTCGCACAAGCATCGCAAGTCCCGTAAGAAGACGGTGGCCGTACTGGTCGCCATGACGGTGCCCGCCGTGGGCGCCGCGTACGGCTTCAGCGCCGCGTTCGCCTCGCCGGTGAGCGCCCGGGTGAGCGCGCGGGTCGCCCTCGCCAGCGATGTGGTGCCGGCGGTCGTGCATTCGGCGCAGACGGGGAAGGTGGCGGCGGGCAAGAGCGTCAGCGCGACCGTCAGCTTCACGCCGCGCGACCAGGCGGGGCTCAACAGCTTCCTGGCGAAGGTGTCGGACCCGAAGGCCAAGGAGTACAAGCACTACCTGACGGTCAGCCAGTTCGCGGCCCGGTACGGGGCTACGGCGGCGACCGTGGCGAAGACCACCAAGTACCTGAAGTCGCAAGGGCTGACGGTCGGCGCGGTCTCCGCCAACCACCTCTCCGTCGGGGTGAGCGGCAGCGCGGCGAAGGTCGAGAAGGCCTTCGGCACCCACCTCGCGAACTTCCGCGAGAAGGGGAGCAAGCACACGTACTTCGCCAACACCGCGGCCCCCACCCTGCCGCGCGACATAGCCGCGCAGATAGCCGACGTCGCGGGCCTCAACGACTACGCGAAGTACCACAGGAACACGGTCCGGCCGAAGGCCACCAGCAAGGCGGTCTCGGGCCTCACGCCGGTGAAGGCCCGCAAGGCGTACAACCTGACCTCCACCATCAGCGCCGGCTACGACGGCACGGGCTCGACCGTCGGCCTGGTGGAGTTCTCCGCCTTCAGCCAGTCGGACATCAACGCCTACGACAGCCAGTTCTCGCTGAGCCCGTCCACCCCGACGGTCGTCAAGGCCGCGGGCGGCACCACCGACAAGTCGGGCCAGGACGAGGTCGACCTGGACATCGAGGTCGTCCAGGCCCTGGCGCCCGGCGCGGCGATCAAGGTCTACGAGGCCCCGAACAGCGACGCGGGCGAGACGGCCCTGTACGCGAAGATGGTCAGCGACAACGTGCCGGTCATCTCCATCAGCTGGGGCATCAACGAGGCCGGTGAGACCTCCTCCAACCGCACCGCGCTGAACACCGACTTCAAGGAGGCCGCCGCCCAGGGCCAGTCCGTCTACGCCGCCTCCGGCGACGACGGCTCCGACGACGCCGGCGACGGCGGCACCTCGGTGGACTTCCCCGCCTCCGACCCGTACGTCACCGGCACCGGCGGCACCAAGCTGACCATCACCTCCACCGGTACGTACACCAAGGAGACCGGCTGGACCGGCAGCGGCGGCGGTGTCTCGACCCTCTTCGCCACCCCGAGCTTCCAGTCCTCCGTCAACACCGGCTCCAAGCGCACCGTGCCGGACGTGGCGGCCGACGCCGACCCGGCCAGCGGCTGGGCCGTGTACAGCGGCGGCTCGTGGGGCGTCATCGGCGGCACCAGCGGCGCGGCCCCGAACTGGGCTGCCTTCACCGCCGTCTACAACAGCGAGGTGTCCGTGCCCTTCGGCTACGCCAACTCCACCATCTACGACCTGGCCTCCTCCTCCAGCTACAGCACCGCCTTCCATGACGTGACCAGCGGCAGCAACGGCGCCTTCAGCGCCGGCACCGGCTACGACAAGGTCACCGGCTGGGGCTCGTACAACGGCGCGAAGTTCATCGCGGCCGAGCTGGGCTAGAGCTTGTAGGACATAAGAAGGGGGACCGGGCAACTGCCCGGTCCCCCTTGTCAGTTCAGGGTCGGTACGGCGCCGCCTTCGACCACCTCGGCACCGACCCCCGGCAGGTTCGCGGCCCACCGGTCGGCGATCCCCGCGAGCCCGGCCGCGTCCGGCGGGTTACGGCCCAGGCCGATCGCGTACCGCGCCGACGCCGGGCCGGACTCGAAGGGGCGCGGCCAGGCGTGGGCGTCCGCCACCCCGGCGTCCTCCAGGGCGGTGAGCAGTGCCCGTACGCGGCCCCGGGCGCGGCCCAGGGTTTCCTCGAACTCCTCGGCACGGGGCGGGCGTACGGTCAGGACCAGCCAGGCCGCGTGGCGACGGTGCAGCGGCGGCGGGGCGAACAGCCCGGGGCGGGCGGAGTCCGTGGCCGTCTCCAGGATTTCCCAGGCGCGGTAGAGCTCCTGGGCCAGCAGGTCCCGGTAGCCGGGGCCGACTTGCGCGGTGCAGGAGCGCACCGGGTGGGTCGGGGTCATGACCGCGACCGGCGTCGCCGACTGCGGTGCCGTGCCGGCGGGTGCGAGGGCGATCGGCTCCCGCCAGTCCCAGGCCGCCCAGGTGGCGAAGAAGTGCCGGAGCAGGTCGGCTGAGGGCAGGTGCGGGGCCTCACGGGTCGTGCGCGCGGCCAGTACGGACCAGGCCAGACCCGGCAGTCCACCGAAGGGGGCCGAGTCGAGGCCGCGGGCCTTCGCCCAGGCCTTCACCTGCCGGGCGAGCAGGGCGAAGGCTGCATGGTGGCCGCCCACGGCGGCTCTTACGGCTTCGGCGTCGGTGACCGCGCTCAGCGCGATCGCGGCCGCCTCGTCCCGCCCGGCTCCGACCAGGACCAGGTCGATGTCCAGGTCGCCGGAGCGCAGCCGCAGGCCCGGCACCCGGGCGCCGGTCACCTGCCGTACCCGGGTGGCGCCGGGCAGCGCGGCGGCCACCCGGGCCTGGACATCCGTCATGTCGACGGCGGCACCGGGCAGTTCGGCCAGCAGGTCGAGGTCGGCCCCCGGCAGGGCGCAGCCCATGCGGCGCGATCCGACGACGTGGAGGGCGGCTTCGGGCAGCGCGTCCGCGATACGCCGCAGGGTGGTGTCGGCGGCCCCGTCGTCGGAGGCGGACGGCGAGGGCGACGGGGCCGGGGCCTCGGGCAGCCAGCGCACCTCGCCCGTGCCCAGGGCGACCGTGGCCCGTGGCCGCATCGGCTCGTCGCCCCGGCGGGACAGCAGCACCAGCTCACCGACGGTCGCCCGCGCCGCCGCCCATCGCACGGCGAACCGCTGGGGATCCCCGGTCCGGCCCACCGTCAGATGCGGGGTGAAGCCCTCGGCGCGGCCCCGGCAGCGGGGGAAGTGCCGTTCCAGCGCGAGCCGCAGCGCCGCCCAGGGCTCCCCGCCGTCCGCCGCCGGGTCGAGCCATACGGTGGCGTCGTCGCGGTGGCCGAAGGTGTGGACGCCGTCCAGCCGGGCGGTGAAGGCGGGGGTCCCGGCCGCCGCGGCGGCGAGCAGCGGGGCGGCCCGCTCGAAGTCGGACTCCGGTACGAACCCGAAGAGCAGGTTGACGTGCGGCGGCCAGCGATCGAACCCGGGATCGTGGGCCCGGCGGATGTCCTGGATCGCGGGCCACAGCTCCCGGGGCGGTATCCAGGCCACCGCCGTACGGGCCGTGGGCGGCACGTCGAGGACATCGAGGGCCGGACCGGCGGCCCCCACGAGGCTCAGTTCCGCCTGCACGCCGTAGTGGTCGGAGGCGTAGAGCCCGTCCGGGGCGGGCGTGTCACCCCGCAGGACGGCGGCCGTCGTGCGGAGCCCTCCGTCAGCGCCGCCGCGCAGCAGGACGCGGTCCAGGCGGGAGGCGCGGCCGGACAACGAGGAGACGGCGGCCAGCGGATTGAGGCCCGGGTCGAAGGTGGGGGTCCGGTCGGCCGGGCCGTGGGCCTGCGTCCAGGCGTCCTGGAGGCCGAGCGCGGCGGCAGGTCCGTCCGGGCCGTCGCGGCCGTCGTTGAAGTCGCCGAGCAGGATCAGGTCGCCGTCCACGGCGGCCAACCCCCGCCCGAGCCGGGACAGTTCGCTCTTCCGCCGGGCGGGGCCGTCTTCGGAGTGGTCGCTGCTCAGGTGGGTGGCGGCCACGACGAGCGGGTGGCCTGCGGCGGTGTCCACGGCGACGGCGGTGACGGCCTTGTGCGGGCCGAGGACGTGAACTGCCGCCTCCCGCACGGGCAGTCGGCTGAGCAGCAGCAGCCCGCTGTCCTCGATGTCCCGCCCCGCCGGGTCGGTGCCCGCGGTGTAGCGGTCGCGCACCCAGGGGGCGCGCATGAGCATGGCGGCGAGGGCGGGCTCGACCTCCTGCAGTGCGATGACGTCCGCGTCGGCCTCCTCCAGGGCCGCGAGCAGCAGGGGCCGCCGCCGGGCGGTGTCGATGCGGTCGCTGTCGTAGCGGTCCCACAGCGTGTTCCAGGTCAGCACCCGCAGCTCCGCCGTCGGCGCGGGAGCCACGGGAGCCACGGCCTGCGCCGGGCGCCAGCTTCCCGCCGCCGGATCCCACGCGTACGGCGTCCTGGCCGTGAAGAAGGGCGCCCGCAGCTGGCGCGGGTCCCGGACGCGGCCCGCGTCGGTGGAGTCGATGCGGTCGGCGCCGGTGGCGCGGTCCCAGACGAGCTCGCCGTCCGCCTCGACGAACAGCACCCGGTGCCACGGGATGTCGCCACCGGGTACGAAGGCGGGCAACGGGATCCGCTTCGGGGCGGCGGCCCGCTGGCCGATCCCCAGCACGAAACGGGCGGGGTCGAACCGGGCGTCCCAGCGGACCCGGTGGTAGATCTCCTCGCTGGTGCGCATCACGCCTCCCCCTTGTAAAGGGCACCGTCGGTGTCCTCCATCTTTCCGTCCGCCCCGATGTACCAGGTGCGGTGCGCCTGGCCGGGGTAGGGCGGGACGAAGCGCCGCACCTGCGCTTCGAGCACGTCCGGCGGCACCGGGTGCTCCCGGGCGGCGTTGCGCCGGGCCAGCTCGTCCTGGCCGGCCAGCAGGACGGCGTGGGTGGTCAGGGCGTCGCGGCGGCGGGCCACGCCGTGCACCAGGGAGCGCTGGTGCTGGTTGAGCGATGTGGCGTCCCACACCACGGTCCCGCCGCAGGCCAGGGCCGCGTCGAGCCGGTCCAGGCCCTCCCGCAGCACGTCACCGTTGGCCCGCTGATCCGCCCGGGAGCCGCGGGCCCGGCGCAGCTCGTCGAGGCCGACGTACGCGTGGATCCCGGGCAGGCGGCCGGCGAAGGTGCTCTTCCCGCTGCCCGACGGCCCCACCAGATGGATCAGCCGGGGGAATTCACCGGACCGCCACCGCCAGCCCGCCGCCACGGCCTCCTCAACGGTGCCGATCCGGCCCTGGGCGTACGCCTCCCGGGCCTGCGCCCAGCACCGGTCGGCGGCGTCCGCGCCGAGGCCGCTCAGCGCGTCGCGCAGCCCGGCCCGCAGCGGGTCCAGCGGCGCTTCCCCGAGCAGCCCGGCGTCCTCGGCGTGCAGCGCGGACCAGTCGGCCTGCTCCCGCGCCCCGGGGCCGTCCGCCGTCGCGCGGGCGACGGCGTGCAGCACTCCCAGGTCGGCCGCGAGCGACATGCGGGCCAGTCCGGTGCGGCGCTCATCGTCGGGGTAGGGGCGGTGCAGTGCCGCCTGGAGGCCGACCAGGTCCGCGACCCGGCGCGCCAGCGGCATGCCCAGCGGCCCGGCCAGCCGGGGCGCCAGCCATGCCCGGCGCTTC
>Ga0307517_10006749_pt1 | contig 16892 bp, 9 predicted proteins | sample 23_EM_MG_FD_194515 | JGI IMG/M metagenome (GOLD analysis project Ga0307517, IMG submission 194515) | Populus trichocarpa ectomycorrhiza microbial communities from riparian zone in the Pacific Northwest, United States - 23_EM | ecosystem: Host-associated > Plants > Roots > Unclassified | place...
CAATATTTTTAAGACTAATATCTTTAAGAGCAATATTTTTAAGACTAATATCTTTAAGAGCAATATTTTTAAGACTATAACTACAAAATAAAGTATTTTAACTAGTATAGTTTTTGATGATCTCCTGGGATTAAATATGCTCAGGAATAGTGTTTGGTTATTTAAAAAATAAATGATCATATATTCATGTTAATATTTTATTTCTATATACATAAAAAGTAGAGGATTGGTGGTAGAATTCTTAGTTCTTGCAAAATAATTTTTTTTTATAAGGTTTAAAGATCCTCTGACAATTAAGTAAATAAATTTAAAGTAAGAAATTGTACTAAATGAAGGGAAGAGCATTAAACTCTAAAAACAATAACACTTGCTTTTTTTTTTGTGTAATAAATGCTTTTAGAATGTAAGATAAGAGAATAAATATCATAAATCCTTTTACTTGGGTGGTTCGAGTTAAAGAACCATCTCAACCCAATAACTTAAGCTGTCATGTGAGGTTTCAAGATATAATTTATATTATTCTATAACACACTTCTTCAAGTGAAAGCCCTTTGAGCTTGAAACTTGCACAAGTTCACATTATCTTGTACTTAATTTTTATAAAGTAAATGAGGATAGTGAGACTCGAACTCGAGACCGCTTAATCATCAAGGCTCTGATACCATGTCAAAGAACCATCTTAACCTAATAGTTTAAGTTGTTAGGTGAGGTTTCAATATATAATTTATATTATTATCTAACAGTTTGGAGGATATTTATAGCATTTATACTTTGAGCTTTGTTGTTTTGCTTAAGAAGTCAAAAGTTTTTTCTTCTTGAATATCTTAGTAAGGAAATAGTTCATTGCATCAACACTAATGTTCATGAAAATATCTTTTACACAACAATAATGTTAAAGAGAATTACCCTTACACATCATTGTTGTTAATGAATAAACAATAGAGCTATAAAAAACTTTTATACCTTATTTCGTACACAACATTTAATATCAATGAGAATAACCCTATCATAACATTTATGTCGATTGAAGTATAGTCGGTTCTTATTAAAACTTTTATACATATAAGGGTGTCTGGGAATGATTATCCTAGGGTTTGACATCGTGTTAGATCCACATGCACTTAGATCAAGTGTGAACTTGAGGGATTTGAGTGTGGCGTCTTATCAGATTCATAAGCATTTAGGCTTAACATATAGCCGAGCATGAAAGAGTTGACTTTGGTATCTTATCAGACCTATAAGTATTTGAGTTTAATGTATGGTCGAGCCCAAAAAAAGGTTGAGTCTAATATCTTATCAGATTCACAAATATTTTGGCTTAGCATGTAACTGAGCTTAAGGGTAGTCAGTTTAAAAAAAAAACTAGCCCGCCAAGTTTAATATTCTATCAAGCTTATGCATGTTAGACTATTACCCAGATTTCACCATTTTATTCCTAAGCTATATTAAACTAATAAGTTGTGTATAAAATATTTCAATCCTTCAGCTTTGAGCTAACTTATTTGTGTAGAGTTGAAGTTGAGTCAATCAAGTACTGGTTGAGCTACTGTATCATAAAAGGACAAGTCATTGACAACATTTTCCCTGTGTCTACTAAAAAAAAATATAAATAACATTTTTCCTTCTGTAAGCTTTAATTAATTAACAACGAGGGGAGAATATTTGAAGCTGGAGCTAGCGCCCAGCCCACAGTAAACGACTCTAGCATTTGAAGCTTGGACCCAAGTTTAAGCCCATCATTGATATTAGATTGGTTTCTAACTTTCTATTGACCGAAGCCCGTCGAAATCAAAACTAAGCAAATCACTAATGGGCCTACACTTGATTGTTAGCTCAGCCCACAAAATAACCCAGCGACCAACTGTACTGTTCTCTGTTAAGAGTTAAAACTCCCCGCCCTTTCATCATCCAATCCTCTCCAATCACACAGCGCCACATGTGAAAACAATCACCAATCCCCATAAATATCCCTCCCTCCAAAACTCAAAATATCCTGCTCTCCTTCCCTATCTGAAATGTGGTGAAGGAGCACTAACAATCTCCCTTCCTCACGGCAGCACCACCACCACCAGCGCCATGAACACTACTAGAGCACTTCTCTACTCTTTCACCGACCGTCCTTTTCGCCCTCTAAAATCACTTCCCGATATCTCGTGCCCTAAAAGACCTAGAGAGGCGCTTAATTTCCGAGTCCGGTTACGCACTGATCAAAGGTGCTGTATCTTTCGGGTCTCGGTGAGGAATTCGGGTCGGGGTGAGACGGGGAAGGTGTATGCTGATGTTAAGTCGGATAGGTATGAGATCTTGGAGTCGGTTCCGGAATCGGTGAAGTTGGAGGAGGATGCTTTGGACGATGCCGGTCTGGATAGTACGGTGCCGTGGTGGGAAGAGTTCCCTAAACGATGGGTCATTGTGATTCTCTGTTTCTCGGCTTTTCTTCTTTGCAATATGGATAGAGTACGTTGTTGTCATTCCTTTCGTCTCTTTCGTCTCTTTCATATCTGCTTTGATTTTCCTTTATATGTTGAATTATCATAAAGAGGAGAGAACAGTACTCTTAACTCTGACTATGGAGAAAAATTAGAATTCTTGAAGTTCATAATTTGTTTTTTAATTTTTCTGGAGTAATTAAGAAGTAAATTATGAGCAGATGCTGTTAATCAGGTAAACATGAGCATTGCAATACTACCAATGTCAGCCGAGTACAATTGGAACCCAGCCACTGTCGGTTTGATTCAGTCTTCTTTTTTCTGGGGCTACCTGCTCACTCAGGTAACTTTAACAAGCTCTCTCTCTAGATTACTATACATTTGCTTACTAATAATTTTATTTTATTTTCTTGTTATGATTGATAGATTGCTGGTGGCATTTGGGCGGACACAGTGGGCGGGAAGAGGGTTTTGGGATTTGGCGTCATTTGGTGGTCCATTGCCACGGCTCTTACTCCTGTTGCTGCTAAAGCTGGATTGCCCTTCCTACTCGTTGTTCGCGCGTTCATGGGGATTGGCGAGGTAAGTTATTTAGCTAAACTATTGATTGACAAACAAGCGTTTTTGTCATATTCTACAGTGGATGTTTGTTTAATTTAGTTTGGTGCTGTTTCAGGGGGTTGCGATGCCTGCCATGAATACCATTCTGTCCAAATGGGTTCCTGTATCAGAGAGGAGTAGGTCATTAGCGCTTGTGTATAGTGGGATGTACCTTGGATCAGTCACTGGCCTGGGCTTTTCACCATTCTTAATACATCAGTTTGGATGGCCATCGGTCTTTTACTCCTTCGGTTCTCTAGGAACAGTTTGGTTTGCTGCATGGCTCAGTAAGGTAAAAAATGCTGGTTGTACTTTGTAGACTATCATTATTTTCATTTAGCATGTTTCTTTTCAACTTTTGGACAGAGATGGTAGATTCAAATTCCATTCCTATTACAATTTTGTTTAGCCTTTAATTTTTCTGTCCATGAAAACTTTAATTTCTGATTTAAATTTTGCTTTTAATTAAGGGTTCTCTTCCCCTATAAAAAAATGTGTCACCTTTCAAGATGCTCATTCTTCATTCTTTATACCTATAGGCACACAGTTCACCTCTTGATGATCCTCAGCTACGGCCTGAAGAAAAGAAGTTGATTTTTGCGAACAGTTCTTCCAAGGAACCTGTTAAATCGATTCCTTGGGGACTGATCTTGTCGAAAGGCCCTGTATGGGCTCTGATAGTGTCCCACTTCTGTCATAACTGGGGTACATTTATTCTTCTTACATGGATGCCAACATATTATAACCAAGTAAGTCTTTCTTTCCAACATGTGCTTGCATGATCTGGGTCTGTTGTATCATTTAAAATATATCTTATATGATATCTTGTGAATTTTCAGAGTTAAAACTCTTCGTGTGACATTTGGACCGCATTCTTGTTGTGCATGAGTAGCGGTCAGTAATTTTATCTTAGCTTGCTAATGGGTAGAGAAGTCAACTTAGAAACCATTAGCTACAAATAATGTACTGTCAAGATCTTCATAAATTGAAAAGTGGCGAGAATCAATGGGAAACCTTGTATCACTTGCATGAAAAGAGAAACTTGTTGGTGTTTTGACTTGCTACTATTGGATGGCTAACCTTGAAACTACTATGTCAAGTGAATCATTTGATATGAGGCCACCCTTTAATGTTGTGGATTGGCTTAGGATTTTAAAAACCTTGTTGATGTTATCTTCTCACATTGTAAAATGTGAGGTACAGGTAGAATTAAACCATAAAAAGGTACTTGTTATAAGATACACCTTTTATTTTCAGTTCAATCAATCTTGTACCTTAACCTCCATCTTGTCAAATTCTGTTAACGATACATTGAAACACGGAAGTACATGCTACTGTCTCTTTGACTTGCAGTTTTGCTATCATCTTGCTGACAAATTGTAGAAGACACTTGCAGCCTTGCAATTACATTGCTTACAAAAGCTACCTTTCTACTGTTAAAACCGCTGAGCGCAATTTCCTTTTGGCCATACAGGTCTTGAAGTTCAATCTTACAGAATCTGGGCTTTTCTGTGTCTTACCCTGGCTTACAATGGCATTTTCTGCAAATTTGGGAGGGTGGATTGCAGATACTCTTGTAAGCAAAGGTTTATCTGTAACAACGGTCCGTAAGGTATCACTAAAGGCGATGCTAAATTCACCAGTCCCTTTCTCTCTCTCTTTCTCGTTATCTCGGCTTTATTTGCTTCTAAGCACTATTAATTTCATGTTTTTTCTTTGTTCATTAATGCACTTTGCCCTCCTTGGCAGATCATGCAATCAATTGGCTTTCTTGGCCCTGCCTTCTTCCTAACTCAGCTGAGCCACATTGATTCTCCTGCAATGGCTGTTCTGTGCATGGCATGCAGCCAGGTTTGCTTCTTACATTAAGACATGAACAACTAATGTAGTTCTTGCATCCACTATTCGACTTTTTCAAATTTAAGTAGAAATAGACAGTATATGTATTAACTTGCAAAGAGGTTGCCCTGTTTATCATCTGTATATTTTATCTGTCTGCTCTTTTGGTTGTCTTGTAAGTTCTATTTATGCGACCATGTATGGAGTTCAGTTGTCCTGACTGAGAGAAATTTCAGTTTAGAGTTTTATTATTTTTCCTTTTTCTTTTTTGCTTGACTGAAACGAGAACATTTTTTCGAAATTCTCTGCTCTTAAACTAACTGCTTCTTTTTCTTCAACAGGGAACCGATGCATTTTCCCAGTCTGGTTTATATTCAAACCATCAAGATATTGCTCCTCGATATTCCGTGAGTATCAATCCTTGTAATGCTGTTGTCTGTTGATGTTCTAAATTTTCCTTGTTTAGTGGTGGGGGCTATTAATTGTGTTTTAATTGCTGTCATGAATCATCTACCATGAGGCGCCTTTTGAGGGGTTTGAGGGGTCTTGAAAATTTGATGTTGCATAGCTGTTGCTGTTGTATTGTTGTGCTGTCATTGCTTCTATTTCCTCGGAATGATAACTTAATTGTTCCTATTTTTTATTTCTAATTATCATCCAGGGAGTGTTGCTTGGTCTATCCAATACAGCTGGAGTACTGGCAGGGGTGTTTGGAACTGCATCAACTGGTTACATCTTGCAACATGGTAAGAACTCATCCTTGGCATTTATGTTGCTGGTAAGACAATTAAATCACTAATATCTGCTATACTATATTTGAAGAAAAGCTATTAAAAGGTTGAAATTTTCTACAAAGCCCAAGCTGTCCAAGTCACTCCTAGCTTAGTCATTCTGGTCTTGGATTTGGATCGATTTTATTTAAGCTTGAGGTTTTTGTTCAAATTACCCTTGGTATGGTTTTGAAGGCATTAGAATCAAGTCCTAGTTTTCAAGAGGACAATTTGGGTGAAAACCTAGATTTTTCAAATTGGAGGTCTCGTATTCAAATTCTTTAATAGGCTAGAGGATGAAGAGGGGTTGCCTTCCATTATCTAGTGTAAGGTTCAACAAACCATATAAAGCTAAAGGAGAAAAAAGGACTGCCTCCATTTTGTGATGTAGGAACAAACAGTTTTACTTATGTCACTACTAATGTGGTAACCTGTAATAAGGTGAAATGTTTTCTATTTAATGACATAATATGGCAGGTTCACTCTTTCGAATTCAGATTCTTTCATGTTCCTTTCTCTCATGTTCTGTCATGTTCATTAAATCTAAACCATCAAATTCATATGAATGGGCATGATTATAGCGTATTTAAAGATGACAAAAGTTAAACTACCTGCTATTTTTTTTAAAATCCCATCTAAGCTAGATAATTAGGCAATGTGACTGGTCATGTTCCCTTCAGAACATGAGAGGACTCAAGACCTACTCTTGAGGACCATTTAATGACTGTCACCCCTAGCATTACTCGACATAAAATGTAGCCTATTTTATGCTGAAGTTGCGTTCTTGGAGTACAGTTATTTGGGCATCAAGGTTCAATCCCTCTAGTTGTAAATTGTGATGTATTTATTTCAATCTCTAAAATAGAGTGCCAAAATGTCAGAAGCTAGAAGTAAGGCTTCCATTAAATTTTCTGATAAGAGAACTTCTGTGAACAGGGCCCTCATTTTATGAATGCAGAAAAAAGAATAGAGAAATGGCCATGCTGCCCTGCTTGATTCTTATTGCCTTAGTTAACAGCTGCCTTTGAATTCAAGCTCTTGTCTGCTTTAGAAACTTAGATTTACGTCAGCCAATTCCTGCACCACCTTTATTGAAATTTTACACTCTGAATTTTACACCATCTGATTCTTGTGCATTTCTTCTCTCCCTCGTTGCCATCTCAGGTTCTTGGGATGATGTTTTCAAGGTTTCAGTTGGGCTCTACTTGGTTGGTACAGTGGTCTGGAACCTCTTTTCAACTGGTGAGAAAATATTGGATTAACTTTCATGGAAGCCAACATAGGTTACGGCTCAAGCCCAGTGATTCCCGAACCAATGCATGCAGAAGGCTCAGATGATTGAATGGGAAAAGGTGAAATTGTGAACGAGATTAAATTGAAGAACAACTAGACAAATTTCATACGGGATTCTTGAGCTTGAGGAACTGGCAAAAGATTTTGAATGCCAAAATATAGCTCAAGTTTAGAGTTGCATGCATGTCTGGGGCTCCAGCACAAATGAAACAGTCGCATACATCTCAATGAAGAATGTACCTGTAAAGTATCTCCGACCCTGCTTGTAAATGTTACATTCAATACCTAATGAATCAGTTTTGTATTCGCAGTATGATTCTTCATTTCTTTTTTTGTCCTATAGTTATATTATTTAATTAAGTAAAATTTCATTAGGGCTTTCTTTTCCCGTTTATAAATATTTTGGCATCATCTACATTTTGTGATTTGTGACAGTGCACACAAAACTCTCATAGCTGTAGGGTAGGAAATTTCTCGCAGATTCTTAAGCGTTATATGTTGAAGCAAGCAAGATTTAGTAATAGTAATTAAAGCGTATAATTTATCTTCTATTCACATAATTAATTATTTGAAAGCAACATCCGCTGGTATGGAATATACAACATTACATGACAATCACTCCTAATTTTGAATGGCTCGTATACCCTCCTCCAATCTAGATGCAGCTGTATGTAGATTGAACCCATCAATGAACAAGGAATTTAAAGACGAAAACTAAAAACAATTTAAAATGACCCTTTAACAGAATTATGGGCAGTAAAGCCCCCATGATTGTGACTGAATGGCTGTATTGGCCCTGTCTCCTGTAAACGCCAAGCAATGCAAAGTTGAGCGACTCCAGAAATCTGATAATGTGGAAACCATTCCTATGCAAGATTACGAGGATGCAAGAATACACGAAGCCCATTCTTCATGAACAATGTAAGAGACATCTTCTGCTCTATGCAGTGGCCGGGAACCAGTGATAATCGGTAGCGCAACAGCACAGCAGAAGCCACAGACTTCATTTGCAAGTAAGCCAAGTCCTTCCCCAGGCAAGTCCTGGGTCCAGCATTAAAGGCCACAAACTTGTAGCCGTCTTTAGGTGAATCAAATCTGTCCTCTTCTGGTGATAGCCATCGCTCTGGTTTAAATTCCTGGCAGTCCTCGCCCCATATGCTCTTCATCCTCCCAACAGAATAAATAGAATATGTAACAGTGGAACCAGCTGGTACATATGTACCGTCAGGCAAAACATCGTCTGCTACTACGTATTTGAAATCTTGTGGTACTGACGGGTATAAACGCAGTGTTTCAGCTAATGCTGCTTTGAGATAAACCAATTTATCAGCTTCATCAAAGTCTAAAGGCTCACCAAGCCATTTCTGGTGATCATTTCCACGTGTTTCTGTGAGTATAGTTGATATTTCCTTGATTATCTTTGCTTCGACTTCAGGATGGTTCATGACTAGCCAGAAGAACCAGCTAAGAGCAACAGATGAGGTGTCACGGCCGGCGAGGACGAAGTTGAGAGCAATTCGTTGCAGAACAGAGATTGGGAAGTGGTTGCCGTCAACGTCTCTCTTCTTCATGAACCGAGATAACAAATCATCTGATGGGTTTTCTTTGCGTGCTGCAATGGCATCATCCATGTACGTTTCTACAACTTCGAGGCTCCTCTTTAATCTCTTCTCTGCTCCAATCCCTAGAAGCTTCTCCAGCCTCCATAAGAAACCAGGGTAAAGAAGCCTCTGAAGAGTAGCTTCAGTGGCCGTGTCAAAGGCAATAGAAAATGGATTATCTGACATTTCTAGAGAGAGAGTTACTGGATCTTTGCCAAATGTGAGTCCACATATGTTATCGAAGGTTAAGCGAAGCAATAAGTCTTGCAAGTCCACCGACAGCTTCTCTGTAGCCGCCTTGTCCAAAATGTTCCATAGACGATTCTTGATTGTCTGGTTCACCCACCGAGCCATGGCCTGCCGTAAAGTCCGAGTAGTGAACTCGAGAGCTGCGGTTTTGCGTTGTATGAGCCACGTTTCTCCATCAGTATTAAAGATCCCTTGGCCTAAAAGATCGTGAAAGGCAGTTTGCCAATCGGGTCCTTTGGGATAATTATCAAACCGGGTTCGAAGAATATGTTCCAAGTTTTTGGGGTGGCAGGTGACAGTGTAGAATCCTTGTTTGCGAGCAAAGAAAGGAAGTGCTATCGTGCACGTTTGGTAGGTTCCGGCACCACCAGTTGCACGGAGGTTACCAGCAATCCAGTCATGGATTCTTCTACGGTTCATGAAGAGATATGGAAGGCTACCCACTAAAGGCCATACTCTTGGGCCGGTAAGTTTACGAGATAGGAGATAGAACCATAGGAGATAAGCCAAAGTAGCAGCTGCTAGGGTGAAGAACAAGGGCAAGGTCTCCATCTCAAGGTTGGTGTATTGTATTTGTGACAGGGGCGGCTGCAGTGGACACTGGATGATGAGAGGGATGGTATAAAGAGGTGTTATATATATTGGTTGGCATAAAAAGAAAGTTTTAGGAGCAGTTGTTAGGAAAAAATTGTGCATTTACGTCGAGGTCGTTGCTGGGTTGATAGGAACTGTACGAGAGAATGCACACGAAAACCATGCAATGCAAACTAATTTTAATTTTACTGCTACTATTTCTAGTCATCCGAGTAGGTGCAATTTGCCAAATGCTTAGACATTGGTTAAAGCGTTGGTGCCTGGAAACCGACTCCAACAAGTTTCTAATCCAGCTAAATGTGGATTGCTTGAATATTTTTATCCAATTGTTGACGACTTTTTGTTCTTGATAATATTTATCAAGAAAGACAGGACAAGCACCTCTGCTCTCAGAATGACGGTGGCTTCTCTGAGAAAATGATAGTTTTTCTTTGACAGATGAGACAATAATTACTTATCTCTTATGAAATATATTATTATGTTATTGAAGGTTTGGAATTGTGGTGGTGGTGGTTAATTTTTAAAAGTTTTTTTTTGAAATAATTAAGTTCTTTTTGTTTTAAATTATCTTTTTATTTTAATGTGGTAATATTAAAAATAAAATTTTAAAAATAAAAATATATTTTTTTTAAAAAAAAACTTTAAAAGTAAATACCACTACTACAAAAATAAAATCAAGGATGCAATAAATGAAGAAAAGAAAAGAAAACAGCAGTCCAAAACCGCACTTAATTTTAGAAACTTGAGTGACATATTCTTGGCTTTCCCATGCCATTAATTAGTCGACCGTACGTGTGTGTTCTAGAAAGAGAGTCGTTAGAGACGGTTGACCCGCAACGAGAAAAATGGGCTTTCTCTAAAAGCAGGAAAAACAGACGCGAGGAAAAACAAGAGCCGAGACATGCAAGGAAGTTGATTCGACTCTCGAGTGCAGTAGTCCCGAGAGGACGAAACGTCGAGAGAGAGAAATTTAAGGGCCCAAAGGTTTCCTGTTGCCTTTTCTTAGGGAAAACTAACACCAACTCTTTGAATATTAGCAGACGTCCAACCCTTGATTACGCACAAACCAAATCGACCGTTTGCAGAAAGAAAAATTGTTTAGTGCACACAATGCTACCTTTAATTGGTCGCACTCTACTGCTATTTCCACAACAATCTCAACCATTCTGTGGACGCGCACTGCCAACGCAAGCCACTTGGCTATATAACTCGGAAAAAAGTGGGAAAATGGCGTTTCCTTGCTAAAGTAGCATAAGGGTCATCGTCAAGTACTTTTCCATTAACTTACAACTGGTCTAGGGAAGACGATGATGAATGCCAACTGGCTAGGTAGCTAGCCATAGCTTAGTTTATGCAGTTAATTGGATTTCAAGCGATTGACCTAGAGATCAAATTAACTGTATTCAAATTTATAATACAAGATAAACTGAAAGAGAAAAGGGGGGTAATATTTATTTACTCGAGCTGTCGCTGCATCTGTCTATTTCTCAACGATTTGGGGTTGGTTCGGGAATGCAGAATGACCCTAAAAAGTGATTAAAAAAAAACAATTGAAGGCAGCCGAAGTAGTAGACTAATTTTGTGTATGTTGCTTGAGTTTATTAGAAGGCCAGAGTCAGAGTTAGATCACCCACTTACAAGTACAGTACCTCTTGGCACTGCATAATATGGGCTGTATATGGTGTAGACTGTAGAGAGAAAACAATGGGTTTTACAACAACTTTGAACCATCCCAACTCAGAATGAATCAACAGCTCATAAATATATTGCCTTGTGATGCTTCGCACTTCCACTCATCGGCAATTATTTCGTGAGAAAGTGGATTTCAATCATCTAACATTCATATTTATTAGAAGTGAGTAAAAAACTAAAAAAACTAAGAAAACTGAGAAAATTAGAAAAAAAAAATAACTGAAAAAACCGAACCATAAAAAAAACCGATTAAACCGATTAAAATTTTGAAAAAACCGACCAGTTCAGTTTTATAAGTCTAAAACCGAAAAAACCAAACCGAATCGAACCGAACCCAAACCAAAAAAACCGAGCCAATCCAGTTTGAACCGGTTTCGGTTTGTTTTTTTTTTAAAAAAAAATTTGGTTTGGTTATTGTTTTTTGATAAAAACTGAATTGAACAAAAAAACAATCACCCCTAATATATATCACTATTTTTTTATTTTTATATAACACATTCTTGTATGTAATATACACAGTAAACAACTATTCTCTAAAATCAAACAATGAGAAATTAAGAGCTCATTAACTTGAGATTATTAATTAATTTTATATTTATATGCAGATTAAAAAATACAAGTAATAAGATTTAATCAAGATATAATCTCTTCTTAGTTGATTTATTATTTATTATTACTTGACTATTGTTGGTCGAGATAATGACTCACTTGCATCATGTATCGATTTTTGCTTATGGCTCCAAGGATGACTTGTCGAATTATTTTTTTATCTTCTTGAATGTCTTCTTATGCACAAATTAAATCGAGTAATAATTCCTTTCTAGCTTGGACAGAACAAGTATCGCCATGGATATTCTTGTTTTTTTTTTAATTAACGTGGTTGTCCGGGTTAACTTGCGTGTATCTTAACTAATCCTACGGGCCCTGAAGTTAACAATCATGTAAGTCTTCAATGACCATCATATTAGCAACCACATGGCTCAAACATGAAATTACAGGAAAAACAAATCTTTTAATCTCAAATTCTTATCACTGAATTACCTACTATATAGTTGGTTCCTTTTATTTTGTTTCCATTACATCTGGGGATTCTATTGTTTTTTTATATCTTATGGTTATTTCTTTGTTTTTTTTTGTTTTTTTGACAATCAGGCCCTAGGCCCAAGAAAAAGGAGCTGACTAAAATACTCCGACAAGACCTGTTCAAGGTTTTGGTAGTGATTAGGCTCAATTTTAATCTGTTCGAGTTAGTTTTGTGGCTAAGATCCATCTATCTGCTCTAATAACAGGCCGAGCCTTTGATATATTCTTTTTGGGCCCTTTGTTGATATTTCCCTCCATGCAGGATGTTATCCCTCGGGCTTACGCAGCCTACCCTCTCACATTAGTATAGTTGTAAGAATTGTTATACGGTTTTAGGTCATGGATTAACCAGTTAACTTGGTCTTATCTTCCGATAATATTATATATATTATTATTTTTAAATGAAATAATATTATTTAGATTAAAAAAAACTAAAACATTTTTATGGATAAAAACTAAAAAATATATGGAATTTATAATCAAGATTTGCTCATATAGTAAAATAATTTTTAAATTATTGGTTTTTCTTACTGCCACTAATTAGCTGAGTTCACATAACACTTGTAAGCATTTAATATTAATTCCCCCAATCCTTAATTTCCTAGTAGATGAAATCAAACAAAATGTCAAGATATTTGGATGTTCTACATTACAAAAACAGGTCTTTATTAGAATAGAAGAGAGTTAAAACCAAAATTGTTAACCTAACCGAAACCGACTCTTACGATGGATACACGGTTTTATCTGAGTTAATTAAAATAATATGAATTTATTTAAAAAAAATTAAAAAAATATTATTTTGATTTTTTTTTAAAAAAAGAGTAAAATAAATTTTGATCTGGTAAAAAAATCATTGGTTCATCAGATTTAATAGAATCAACTCTAATTTGTTTTTTAAAACTCAGTCTAAGCCACGTCCTAAACCGACCCAGCAAGCCCGGTCTAATAATACGGGTTAAAACCATACAAAAAGATGAGACAGAGATAGGCCACAAGAGCACTGATGATGATGAATCTTAAGGTAATGCAGAAACCAAATAATCATCAAATTGCATGGGTTATCATGCTGCCACGTGTCAAATCTCTATCCATATCTCCTATTTTTCTCATCTTTCGTTTTTTCCACCTGTGAGAAGAAAATCGAGAGCCAATAGAAAAGGGTTGAAGATAAGCCACTTGTGGAGAGCTCGCGCTCCAAACGCTTCCCACAACCCTCAAAGTCCCATCCAACGGCTAAAAATTCACATTCCCAGTAGCCAAGAAAAATATACTACCATAGCCATATAAACAGCTTGGTTCCACTACCATCCTTGCTTCCACATTTGTTTTAGAAATCAAAGCAAACAAGGGGTGCTAGAAGATAAGAAGATGGCTTCTCTTCCCATCGCCTTCGCTGTTCCTTCTGTTAGAGTGTACGCAGCCACAGCAGCTAAAGGAGCAGGGGGCGGCAAAGAGGAGAAAGGGCTTCTTGACTGGATTATTGGGAGTTTGCAAAAGGAAGACCAGTTCTATGAGACTGACCCCATCCTCAAAAAAGTGGAGGGGAAGAACAATGGTGGCACCGCCAGTGGACGCAAGAACTCTGTTGCTGTCCCCCAGAAGAAGAAGAGTGGAGGCTTTGGTGGACTGTTTGCCAAGAATGATTAAGTTTGTCTGTTAAACTTTATCTGTCAGCATTTGATGATTCTTGAACTCTAAGTTGTATGTTTCTATCTCTTGAACACTACATACTTTTTTTGGTTTCTTTTCTTCCATGTCTAAGAATTATGAATTCATTTCAAGTCACTTAACAGGTCCTTTGAAAATTATATGTATTAATCATTAGGCTAATGCCCCAGAAAATCCAATGAACACCAATTACTTAAACACAGATAGCAGCATCCTAGGATATCCAGGATTTCAGTACATTCTAGCCCGTAAAGGATAAGTTTGCAAATCACCATATATGTATCAGGACCGGGTAAAGAACCTTAAAATGATAGGAGAAGTTAATCATGTATATATGTTTCTGGGCTTTTCACCTTTGACATATGCATGTTAGGTTTAATATGATTCTCATTCAGTTAATTAGTTATACGTGATATATATATAAATTTTATTTATTTTTAATATTTATGTAATACTAGATTAATGAATTTAGAGTATAAATAAAATTCATGGAGCAAAAATAATTTGCAAAAAAATATTGTTTCTAAAAAATAAAGTTGTTATTATTATGAGATTTTTATTGTATTAAAATATTGTTTCTAAAATATTTATAGTCAATGCTCTTTTAAATACTAAATATTTATTAAAACCGTAAAGACTAGTACATGTTATGTTATTTTCTTATGAATGGAAGCAGTTGTTCTTATAAATTGTGGTATAAAAGAAACCTAGAACTAATATATAGGTATTTGTTATAAGACATGTACACCGAATTGAACCACATGAAAATTTGATATGGAGAAATCATCTATGTCTATGAAAAGGCTCACGTGACGGTTGTATAGGTGATCCTTAGACTTGAGATCACTGAGTCATCTTATATAGAGAATATTATACTTTGATCCTATTACATGTTATTTTAATGGAGGTAACATAAGGGCAGACATTGAGTATATCATGAACTATATGAAGGTACTTAAGCGATCAAGAGAAGATTCATCACCCTATATGAATTAAAAAAAATATTTCATCTTTTCTTAAATAGTATTGATTGAGAAATTCTTGGCCAGAGTGGAATGAGATTTGAAAAGAGTTTCAAATCTTATTCAAACTATCAATGACTATCATGTAGAGAACAAATATGACAAACATACCATATACTTTAATGTTAAACCAGAATATTATTGATGAAATAATATTAATTACACTGAGAAATCGGTCACTGAAAGGTTAAGTTAAACCACTAATAACTTTTCTAATATTTGGAAGATTATGACATGTTATTAGATGATGCACATAATCTTCAAATATAAATTAATCAATTGTTTGACTGATAATAAATTAAATTATTTTATTTATTTAATTATAATTATAATTTATATTTGAATCAACATATCATGAACCTAATGAAGCACACACAGTAAGAACCATTAGTTAGAAATTAAACTAAGATGATATAATTAAGTATGACTTGATTAAAATATATTTTAAAAATTAAGGATTATAATATAATCAATACATGGATTATATTTTTAGATCTAGAAAAATCAAGTAAGGACTTGATTGAGTTAATTTCTAAAATTATCCTAAATTAATATGTAGATATTATTTAGGATGGAAATTGATATTTTGCCAATATATAGAGTTTTTTCAGGTTTTCCTATAAATAATAAGTTATGCCTCTTATTTTTTATAGGTTGTCCGTTGAACAGAAAAACTACGTAAACACAAAATCAGAGCTGACACTTTAGGCATAGCAATCCGTCTCTCTTAAATAGAGATTTAAGATATTTTTCACTGGTAATTCGTGTGGATTACCGTTAGAGACTGGGTAATCAGACGACTTGTGGTTTGCGACAATCCAGAAAAATCAAGTAAGGACTTGATTGAGTTAATTTTTAAAATTATAATGAATTAATATATAGATATTATTCAAGAGACAAATTGATATTTTATCAATTTATAAGGTTTTTTAGATTTTCCTATAAATAATAAGTTACGCCTCTTTTTTTTATAGGTTGTCTGTTAAATAGAAAAATTATGTAAACATAAAATTAGAGCTAGTACTCTAGACATAGCAACCATTCTCTCCTAAATATGAATTTATGAGATTTCTCACTAACGGTTCATGTGAATTACTATTAGAATCTGGATAATTGGACAGCTTGTGGTTTGTGATAACCTAATATTTAAATAATTATTTAAAGTCGAAGAAATCAGATCTTCAAGTAATAAATTTCTAAATAATTCTAAACCTGTTTAACAAGATACTAAAAACTTTCAAATAATTTTATTTAATATTTTCTACTAAATGTATAATATTCAAGAAACATGCAATGTTTGATAAGGAATTGTTGACGGTTTGGAGAGGGATAAGCGAGGGGGTGGGCACTGTAGTGAAGGGTATGCTCGAACCCACGACCAAAATATATCCATCCCCGAACTCTCTACCCACACAATCACACAACAACGGTGCCACTATCATAGCAGCACGTGTACAAATTGTTTTTCCACCAATCCAGCGTCGAAGCCAGCACCACACGTCACTTGCGTTTTACCAATAATCATCCTTGTAATTTAGTATTTTAGTAATAGTTTGGAATTGTAGCCACGGATGTAGTTTAAAGTTTTTTTTATTTAAAATTTTTTTAAAATAATATTTTTTTATTTTTTAAAAATTATTTTTAAAATCAACATATTAAAACGATCTAAAAATATTAAAAAAAATTATAGCTTTTCCAAATCCTTTTTATTTATCTTTTGCTGATCAGCATGTCCTGGTTCTTGCTGTAGCTTTTTTTTTTTAGTTCTTTTTTTTTTCTAATATTGGCATAAAGATGTTGATTAGAGACTAGACAAAAGGGGTGGTGAGTACCATGTGGTTTTCCATTCTAAAGATGTTTGTTTGTTCATTGCTGGCTAAGTTTTGGATATTCATAGAACAAGAGGGGGTTTCTAACAGTAATTTAGCATGATAACAACAATGAATTTACTAGTTTAGTGAATAACTAGATACTTAAGCAGTTATATACACATGCTATTTCATCGTGTTTACATAGTTAAAAAAATTAAGTGAAAATAAAAAGTTTATACAT
>Ga0307517_10006751_pt1 | contig 16891 bp, 6 predicted proteins | sample 23_EM_MG_FD_194515 | JGI IMG/M metagenome (GOLD analysis project Ga0307517, IMG submission 194515) | Populus trichocarpa ectomycorrhiza microbial communities from riparian zone in the Pacific Northwest, United States - 23_EM | ecosystem: Host-associated > Plants > Roots > Unclassified | place...
AAATAAGGTCCCTTTCCATGCTTTTTTTTATCTATGCAAACCCAAATATTTATATAAACTTCTTCTTTTAGCTCGGTTAGTATCTACGCAATAATTGATATTATAAATAAATTCATAATATAAATTATTTATTTTGATACAAAATAACATAAATTATAATAAAAAAAATAAAAAATCCAACAAAAACAATATACTAATAAAGCTATAGGTATGAAAAAAAAAATAATGAGAATGTAATTTTATATCTATTGTCTATTCCATCAAAGATATTGTTGTCATTTCCTATTAAAACCTTTCTTTTCTTTCAAAATATTACAATGTCATCTTTTTTTCTTTTTTAAAAAGATGGAGAAGAAAACCTTCCCTTTCTCATTATTTGACCTGCTCTTTCTTTCTGTTATCTTACTTGGGAAGAAAAGCAAATGAAGTTTCTTTGACTTTTGCTTTCTAAAATGACCTCCGCTTGTATAACTATGTAATGCCAACGTCAATACAATTGTAAAGACAACAGACCATTCCAGACTCCACGTTGTCTGTAAGAGCGTGTGGTGTTTTGCTATGCGCGTATGGGGATAAGATTTATGTCGGCATTGACATAGCTAACAGAAGGATTGATTACCAAGGTTTAGTATTCCTTTCATTTTCAATGTATGAATTGTGATGCATTTCCCTCCTTAGACTACCTCAATTGACAAGGACGGTATGGATTTGATCAAGGACGGTATGTTATATATTCATAGCTTTTCCTCAGTTGAGGTTTACGTGATCTCCTGGGCCAGAAAGAGCTTACCTTATGGTGTTCCTTAGTGGGAAATTGTCGTCTTGAATTGACAGGAGAATGTTTCTTTGGGCTCCCCCCTGCATGCTGAAGGGCAGATTACTGTCCATGGGCTGTTTCTCTAGCTTCCACGTCCCAGCCACAGCCTCTATCAGAAAAGGGAAAAGGTTCGTATGGGACGCCTCCAAAGATCCAGAAAACACTGCGATATATATCGTCGATGTCAGAATGTCTATCTATCGGGTGGCCTTTTTTGAGCACCACCTCTGATACAATCTGACTTCCTGCTTCCTTTTATCATGAAAAACAAGACAAAACTGTTGAAATTTCAAACAAACGGCTTCACTAAGTTTGTGTTATAAATAGAATAAACAAATAACAAAATCAAAGGCAGCGGCAAAGCTGCCCGGTTTACAATTTCCTTTCCAAACCTTCCAATTTCTCTCCAACAAATTCATAAACAAAGAAAACTTACAAACGAACTAAATCAAGAGATTCAGCTAAAAACTTGCATCAGAATGCAAGGTAATGCAAGTTCAGAAGAAGTATATACAGGGAAGAGCACAAAAAAATACAGACGCAGAAGATTTAGTAATCACCCTTTCTTGGGTCAACTGAACCAGCCGGCAGTTTCTCCATAGATCAAAACTCCATTTCTTGAAAAACTTAGAATCACGTAAGAAAGCCATCCAAAACAAATTGAAAAGTAGAACTCGAAAACTGGCAATTTCTATTAATTAATCACTGTTGCACAACACATGCACTGACCAAAGAGGGATGTTCTGCGCTTATGCTTCTCTTTAGCTTTAGGTGAAGCTGATGCCACTTCCTTCGTACGTGAGTTCCATAAATCCTTGGCTGCCTTCTTTGCAGCAGCATGGTTATCCTGTTTCGTTGGTGTAACAAGAACATGAGCCTCTTCTTCTTTCAAGAAACCAAGAGATGGTGTTCTTGACTTCTCAGAATCACTTGTTTCCAGAGTAATCACTTTCTCTTCCACTGGCTTTGCTCGAAGTGATTCTTGATTATAGTGAGGAAGCAGACGTGGACTTTGCAGTCTTACTTTAGCCTGATTTGATGAGCTTTCAATTGTAGTCTTGTCTTGATAAAGCAGTGGAGTCTGATCTGACTCTTCACTCCTTGCTTCTATTCGGAGATCAAGATCAAAGCTTGGCGACTTTCGCATCTGTACATGGATGTTCAGATTGTCAGGATTTGATTCAGTGCTGAACCTCCCCACACTTTCTTGTGCCTCATGGCCACCCTTTGGAAAGATAGTTGTTTCAAGTATTTCACTTCGTTCAAAATCGAAGGACTTGGTTTCTCTCACAATTTCTGGAGCTGCTATGACATAGAATGAATCTTCTTGTTGAGGCTTGTCCATTGCCAACTCAACCGTAGAAGCTGAGTTCCCTGCAATATTTATGCCCGCGGCTTGGTCAGTAGAAGCCTTTGCAACAAGGAACTCCTTGCAACTCTCAGGCCTCAATTCCAGGGCTAACTCATTGCTACATTGAGCAACGGCAGATGCCATTACCGTTTCTTGTTGCTGATCTTGAGTCTGGAACAGAGAAGCCGGAGCCTTTGGGGTATATGCTTCTGCTTGTACCGAAACTGTTCTGGACATAAACTGTTCTCCGCTTTGCTGTTCTTCTGCACCCTTACCCACGGCACATGGAACTTCGGTCTTCTCCTTTATCTTTTCGACAATTTGCCTCTCTTCTGGTTTCTCTTCCCCCATTGTACAATCTGTTTCCTCTTCATTGCCTCTTCTGTTGGACATGGATAACTCTTCTGGGAGCATTCCAAGTTCAGGAACCATCATAGTGTCTCCTTCAGATTCCTTGCAGCTGTCTTCAAAAGCTTCACTCTGGATGCCATTGAACAAGTCAACGTGGTAGCCATTCTCATCAACCTTTGCCTTCTCAACTTGGCAGCTTCCGTTGCTAACAGGATCATGAGAAACATTAACTGAACTCTCCTCATTATTCTTGCAACTTGATCCGAGAAAAGAATCAGTTTGAGATGCATTTGCCAAGTCATTATCTGATTCTCTAATTGAATCCTCACGTAACTGATTCAGGTCGTAATGATGCTCGTTAGCTTCTATTTCTGATTCTTTTCTCATGAATTCAGTTTCTTCAGTGGAGACAAAGCATTTGTCTTCAGGTACAGATAGTTCTATATGGGAGTTTAGTGAGTTAGCCATCAGATTGGCCTCTGGATGTGACTCTGAGCAATTGTTTCCATAACAATCCATTTCACTGGTGAACTCTTCTTCACATTTATCTCTGTAATCACTTCGAGAATCTGATGATATCCTTGTTGCGTCAATAACATTTGTTTTGGCTGAATAATTTCCAACCTCAACTTTCTCTTCACTGAGCATCTCATCTTCTTGAGATGTCATTTCTTTCTCTGACAAGTCAACCCTTTTCTCCTCCACATCTAGATTGGTCCCAGAAACAAGAATTCCATCCAGATTGTCAGATAGGCAGGTATTCAACAGGTGATCATTCGCCGAAGTAATGCCTGCAATACTTGTTCCCAGGATATTTTCACTTGGTTTCGATGAATTAAAGCTATCTTGTGCAGATTGGTCAGCACAAGTTTCTGTTAATTCATGTTGATCAAACTTCAATCCCACAGAGTCTTGAGGTTCTGGATCATGTGATGGTGATATGGTAAAAAAAGGTGATGTTGACATGACCTTCTCTTCCTCTGTTGCAATTTATAGACAACATAAGGTTTAAACTAGGTTTTACTACACTTTTGTAAATCTAAGTTTTACTTCTACTTTCCAAATATTAATGAACAGAATTCTATCTAATAAAAATACAACATGATGGCATGTATTCTAGCAATCAGAATAGTGTTTCACAGAGTATCTGAGGGCAGGCTAACCTTTCTTGAAGGAAGCTCGCTTCTCAAGCTGATTGCTGTTTGCTCCCAGAACATTGCCCTCCAAATTGGACTCTGTTGGCTTCTCATGACCTTCCAATTCATTCGGCGAAGAAGCTGGTTGAGATTGATTATCTTCGCCACCCACTTCATTTGATTTCAGTTCTGCTTTAGGAGATCCAGCAGCTGGATGGACTTCGGTATGATCTATACAGGAGAAGGCATGAGTTAAGTATACAGATTTTTCAGCACTGTTTGTTTTGAACAGAATGGATATTGTTTCTTGGTGAAATCCGTTAACAGATTAAAATTACTCAGTTCAACTTAACAAAACCTTAGTGTCAACAACCAACAGATAAAATTCATAATGGATGCGTGCATTCCATATTGATATTGGTACGCCACAAACCTGACTCATCCGATGCCTGGTTATGATCATGAATATCTCCAGAACCCTTTGGATCGTCAGAATCTAACCCTGTAACTTTTTCATGATAATCCTCACTCTCTTCTGCAGGAAGCACATGATTTTCTTCTTTTACAACGTTGGCATTAACAAGTTCTTGTACAGATTTTCCCTGATCCTCATCGGCCATGGTATCTTCTTCTGCATACATTAGCGTTGATTAATAAACATCAGAATTAGCAAGTGAAAAGCTAAAGTAGATTTCAAGCCGTACCTCGCAATCCAGATGTGTTATTGTTGCCCATCTCATTTCCCATGCTCAATATTCTAAATCCTGCTATATAAATGATGCAGTAAGATCAAACATTCAACAGTTGTCTGCCGCGATGGCTACTCTTTTTGTGGCGGTATATGAAGTAAAGGGAGTTCAAATTCAAAGTCAACAAGTGTAAAACTACATACCATGATGATCATTGTTTTCACCTGCCTGTAGCCATAAGTATTTAGGACGGCTTGATTTCTGTGAGGCTGCCAGTGTTAATACATGATTAAACTGGTTACTCAACTTGTATTGCTTAAAGCATAAGCCTCATTTTCTGGTCACCTGTCACCTAAACTGATGCATCCCTTAAAGTACTGGCACATTTATCCTTTCATTCTCGTTTCCTGTTCCTTCTTTTTTGTGTGTGTGTGTGTGTGACATTGACATTCTGTGATCTGGAATTCTATACTATCCATGGGGCACTGTTAACCAATTAAAGTTCACTGTCGGCGACTAAATGTGCTTTGTGTAACCTGTCATTGGCCTGCCCATATGATTACAATGTGCTGAATTCCTTAGCACTGTTATTCCAACTTCCAGGTTAATCCAACCTAGCCTTTCTAGTTAGCAATTTTGTGCATGCATTGTTGCAGATGCTTGTGCAGTATTTACTTCGTAACTACAAGAATAATGCTTGGTAGGACATTTATTTTAGCATCAACCATATTTTAGCTGGTTGTTTATGAAAGCCTCCAGCTCCAAGTAATGCTAGGCATGTGTGGAAAATCATGGAAAGGTAATTCCACCTATCCGCAATTACTTCCATAATGGATGCGTTCAGATTGTAAAAAAAGCTAGGGTTTCAAGGGCCTACATGGATGGCAATAACCAATCCATATGGCCGATAGGGTTACTGGGACACGCATAGAATCCAAGATACAATTTACATAAAGTTAAGCACACATTTGAGTTATTGATTGATGATTTAATCCATTCTCAACTCATAAGATATCCATGCCATTATCTGATCATGTGGTTCAAACTCGAGGGCTCGAAACCAATGATTTGGCGGAAGCCACATGTAGATTATAGATTGGCCAAGTTCTGCCAGCAAAGTAGCAGACTGGTGTAGAATAATGGTGGTGGTAAGGCTTTGAACAGGGTGGGTCTGCTATTCAAGATTTCTTGGTCTTAAAGTTTATTCTACCCGCTGGGTGGCTGAAGACTGCTATTTTTTAAGGCCAGCCACATTATAGCTTTGCGTTGCTTTAGAACTCTCTACCTTTGCACAGGCTCAAAAGTCGTCGAATTGGACCCTCCCTCTTCTTTTTTTCTGGTTGAGAGGAACACGGACAATGTATCTGGAAATCATGTTTTTTAAAATTTTAAAATTTTTTTCTATTTAAAATGAAATTTTTTAATATTTTCAGATGTTTTAATATGTTAATATTAAAAATAATTTTTAAAAAATAAAAAAATTTATTTTAATATATTTATAAACAAAAAATACTTAAACTGGCACTGCTATTATAATTTTAAATATGCCCTATTAAAAAAGAAAAAAAAAGATGGGCCGATGAAAATCCACTGCCTTCAATTTTTTTAACAAAATGTGAGTCGCTAAAATGATGGTTTAATGAAGGTATTTATGGATGAAGTATTTTAAAGGTGATACAAGTTATTTTTTAAAATATTTTTTTTATTAAAAATATATTAAAATAATATTTTCATGATTTATTTGAAACGAAATTCCAAATTACATTTAAGAAATTTCATTTATATTTAAATCATTTTAGCATGTGACCCAACCAACCACCACCTTTCATATCGCCACATCGATCATGGGAGTTCAAGTAATTAAATTTCCCAAGTAGAAGGTCCCACTGAAAAATGAAAATGTTTGGTTAGGAATTAGTATCCATTAAGAAAAGTTTTAATTGATTCTTAAAAGAGAGGAGGGAAAAGAAAAGGAGAAGATTTGATTGGGCTTTTTCTCAAGCTAGCTGATGGGCTAGCTCATACTTGGGCTATCCTTAACAGAAAGGCCCAGAGCATGTCGGCATATACATTGTGGACTGACAAGTTTAAAAGTAAGCCTCGTTTGTTTGATTCCCAAGAAGAAAATAGATTACTCTCCAACTAAGGAAACATCATAATATAAAACTTAGTTACTTTTCAGTATTTGATTATATTATAAATAATAAATTTAGAAGTAATAAATTTATTAAATTTTAGTAAAAATATCTTAATTTTACCAAATATTGTTTTTGTTTTTGGTAATTTTTATATTAAATTGTTTTTGCTCTGAAAAGCACAAATATTCCTGCAAGATAGAAGAAAATAAATTAATTTCCAACCACTGTATAATTATATCATAACAATGAGTTAGAAATCATTTTTAGTATATAGTTGTATCTATTTTTTAATTGTATATTTAAAATTATTTTTCAATAGTTGGCTATATTATAGAAAGTAAGTTAAGAAAAATAATAGATTTTGAGTCATTAACTTTTCATAAAATAATAGAAAATTTTAATTCTATCAAACATTTCTTCTTCTTCTTACTCTTTTCTTTTGTGCACTGAAAAGCATGAAGCTTCCTTTTAGGAGGTTATTTGGGATTGCAATGAAAGATGTATTTCATGATTTTTTGTTTAAATGTTTTTATATTTTAAGATTGTTTTAATGTATTGATGTCAAAATAATTTTTTTAAAATAAAAAATATATTATTTTAATATATTTTTAAATAAAAAATACTTAAAAATTTTTTTTTACTATACTTCTATATACATTAAATAGAAATTTAATATCAAGAGGTAGTTTAATTAATTAAATATTTAGATATTGAGTTTACTCCACAATGATCACGAATTCAAGTATCTCAATTACTAAAATTTTATATATTTCTTAACTTTAAACCCGTAAAATTAATTAAAGTTAATGCAATAGCCGTAGCATCCCTTTTTTCCTACCGCGTTTGACTGGTCAAATACCGTGAAGCTAAGAATTGGACTGTTCCTCTGGGCTTGTTGGGCCTAAAAACCTAACCCACGAGACAATCCATAAACAGCAAAAATGCTAAGCTAAGCTAAGCTATTGGATACACAGACTTTATCTTTATCCCCTCTTCGTCAGCCACCTGCTTGTTGCAGAAACTACAAGCAAGGAACCACACCAGGAATCTAATTCTTCCTTACCGATTCATTTTACACTTCCTTGACGCGTTCACCGCCTAACAGGCTCCCTATATATAGAACCAGGCAACCAGCAACCATAAAAATCATCACAGCTACGTTTCTTCTTTATTGTTAATTACATCGATCTTTTAATTAGAATTGAGTGTTAATCTGCATTGACTCCTACATCCCCACGGAACGTAGGCCTCCAGCTACGTTTCTTCTTTGGTTTTTGGTAGGTTAATACAGCTTAATCCTTTCTTTAATTTGTCAAGTGTCATTTCTGTTTCTCCTATCTGTCATTATTCCATTTTCTGCTAGCTTTTGAAATTATACATGCCCCCCCATCTGCATGCAAACATGGTTTGCATTGAACGTTTACTTGATGTCCCTGCCACCCTTAGCAAACCCAACAAAAGATGGCATTTAGCTTTTGCAACTATCTATTGTTCTAGGACCATTTACTCTCTAGCGAAAATACCAGTTGTTCTGCTCAAAAGGCCCACCAACATTTCTTCCTCTCCGTCTTATACTTCACTAAACATTAATTTAGACAGTGAGCACTTCAAGATTCATCAATCAAGTCTTGCAGAGCTTGTTAACAAGAAAGACCTCCACCAACTTCAGAATTTTGGTGGCACTTTTGGCATCTATGGCGGTGCTGAGGACATTGCTCGCCGACAGCAAGCATTCGGTTCCAACACGTATAAGAAACCGCCAACAAAGGGCCTTTTCCATTTTGTAGCGGAAGCGTTTAAAGATCTTACCATTGCCATTCTTTTAGGCTGCGCAGCGCTTTCTCTTGGATTCGGTGTCAAAGAGCATGGTCTAAAGGAAGGTTGGTATGATGGTGGCAGCATTTTCGTTGCTGTTTTTCTTGTCATTGCTGTCTCTGCTATAAGTAATTATAGACAAAATAGACAGTTTGATAAGTTGTCGAAAATCAGCAGTAATATCAAAATTGATGTTGTGAGAAGCGGGCGAAGACAAGAAGTTTCAATATTTGAAATTGTTGTGGGGGATGTCGTCTGTCTAAAGATTGGAGACCAGGTTCCTGCTGATGGATTGTTCATTGATGGGCATTCCTTACAAATAGACGAATCCAGCATGACAGGAGAGAGCGATCATGTGGAAATCAATCACAAGAAAAATCCATTCTTGGTCTCTGGCACCAAGGTGGCTGATGGCTACGGTCAAATGCTTGTTACTTCAGTTGGCATGAACACGACATGGGGAGAAATGATGAGCCACATCAGTCGCGACACAGATGAACAAACACCTTTACAAGCTAGGCTCAATAAGCTAACCTCATCGATAGGTATGGTTGGATTGACTGTGGCTTTTCTTGTTCTTGTAGTTTTGTTGGTTCGCTACTTCACTGGGAATACACAGGATGAGAGTGGGAATAAGGAATTCAATGGTAGCAAGACCAAGGCTGATGATATAGTGAATGCGGTGGTGGGGATTGTAGCTGCAGCAGTGACCATAATTGTGGTTGCAATTCCTGAAGGATTACCATTGGCAGTCACGCTCACTCTTGCTTATTCAATGAAAAGAATGATGAAAGATCAAGCAATGGTGAGGAAGCTTTCCGCTTGTGAGACTATGGGCTCTGCCACCACAATTTGCACGGACAAAACAGGCACTCTTACAATGAACCTGATGAAGGTGACGAAGTTTTGGCTGGGTCAAGAATCAATGGAACAGAGCAGTCCTTCTATTTCTCCATATGTTCTTGAATTGATACAACAAGGGGTTGCTCTGAATACGACTTGTAGCGCTTACAGAGAAAGTCCAGAATCTAAGTTTGTTTTCTCAGGTAGTCCCACTGAAAAAGCAATTCTTTCTTGGGCTATCCATGAACTGAACATGGATATGGAGCAAATGAAGCATAGTTTTACGATTCTCTATGTCGAAGCCTTCAATTCACAGAAGAAAAGGAGCGGTGTTTTGTCCAGGAAAAAAGTGGACAACACAATCCACGTCCACTGGAAAGGAGCAGCGGAGATGATCCTAGCAATGTGCTCGAGTTACTATGATGCTTCTGGATTAATGAAAGACATGGATGTCGGAGAAAGGAATACATTCAAGCAAATTATCCAAGTTATGGCAGCTAATAGCCTTCGTTGCATTGCATTTGCGCACAAACAATTATCGGAGGAGCAATATGAAGATGGAAAGGAAGAGAAAAGGCTCCAAGAAGACAGCTTCACACTATTAGGACTTTTGGGTATCAAGGATCCAATTAGACCTGGGGTGAAGAAAGCTGTTGATGATTGTCAACATGCTGGAGTTAACATCAAAATGATCACTGGTGATAATGTTTTCACTGCGAGAGCGATAGCGATTGAGTGTGGAATACTCGAATATGGTGCAGAGAATATCAATGGAGCTGTGGTAGAAGGAGAAGAGTTCCGAAATTATACACACGAGCAAAGAATGGAGAAGGTCGATAAAATCTGTGTGATGGCAAGGTCTTCTCCATTTGATAAACTTCTCATGGTACAGTGCCTGAAACAAAAAGGTCATGTGGTGGCAGTAACTGGTGATGGCACAAATGATGCACCAGCATTGAAGGAAGCTGATATTGGACTATCTATGGGAATTCAAGGCACTGAAGTGGCTAAAGAAAGCTCAGATATTGTCATTTTGGATGATAATTTCGCTTCGGTAGCCACTGTTTTGAGGTGGGGTAGATGTGTCTACAGCAACATACAGAAATTCATTCAGTTCCAGCTCACAGTAAATGTTGCCGCTCTTGTTATCAACTTTGTAGCAGCAGTTTCAGCAGGTGAAGTACCACTAACAGCAGTCCAGTTGTTGTGGGTGAATCTGATTATGGACACATTGGGTGCTCTGGCTCTAGCTACTGAGCAGCCTACCCAGGAGCTCATGAAAAAAACCCCAGTGGGTAGGACTGAGCCACTTATCACCAACATCATGTGGAGGAACCTACTATCTCAAGCTTTGTATCAGATAGCTATCCTCTTGACACTCCAGTTCAAGGGAGAACCCATCTTCGGGTTGACTGAAAGGGTAAATGATACTTTGATCTTCAACATTTTTGTACTGTGCCAAGTGTTCAACGAATTCAATGCAAGGAAGCTGGAGGAGAAGAATGTTTTCAAAGGGATACACAAGAACAAGTTGTTTCTAGGAATCATTGGTATAACCATTCTCCTACAGGTGCTGATGGTGGAATTTTTGAAGAAATTTGCAGACACAGAGAGGTTGAACTGGGGCCAATGGGGTGCCTGTATCGGAATCGCAGCACTATCTTGGCCAATCGGTTGGGTTGTCAAGTGCATACCTGTTCCAGAGAAACCAATTTTCAGCTATCTCACTTGGAAGAAATAAACCGTTGAAGTCATATGATTCTTTTATTTTTTTCATATCTTTTCCACCCTTATTAGGGTTTAGAAAGATACAGATTATTAATTACTTATTGTCTATATTTTAGAACCTCATTAGAAGCTATATGGTTTCCAATTAGATTCGCATTTTGGTGAATACTGAATATATTTGCTATATTGCATCAGAAATGATGCTCTTAACATTAATAAAAGCGCATTTGTTACGTGTTTCTTGCTTTCTTATATGCTAGCTAGCGCGTGAAACTGCCCAACATGGTTGATCTTACCGAGCAGGGGATGTTAATCGGTATTTGTTAAAGATAGTCCCCAAATAGTCAGCATACCAAGCAGGGGATTGTTCGACCGTATAACATCCGTTATGCTGTTGTTATTCTGTAAGAGTCATTTTGATAATTGGATTTGTTATTTAGAATAAGGATATATTTCTGATCAAAAGTAGCGTAATCAATTAAAACAAAATATGCATGTGGGTGTAATAATTTGCTCTTCTTTTCAGTTGACCTCAATTTCATCATCATCATCATCTGTGAATGTATGATCTTGAAGTTCTTCAAGAACAGAAACAGCAGCTTGCAAATTCTTTTTCCAGAGATTTGTTTTGTATGTGAAGTCTCTATTCTGTTTCTTCTAGTATTGAGCTAGATTGATTTTGGTTAGCTTACCAATCGTCATCATTTTTCTTCAGTTTTCTTGTTTGTCCTGTACACAAAATAGACGTAAATATTATATGTTCACATGGTAATATTTTAGGGATCTAATTTCAAGTAGCAGTTTTTTGTCATTTTTCTCATGTTTTCCCCTCTGCATGTTTCCTATACAGAAGTTAGATATTAGCTGGTATTACAAATTCCTTTAGTTTAATTATAAAATATGTTGGGATATTTGTCAGGTACTTGATGTAATTGAGGTCTACTACTTCAGGACACACGGTAAAAAACAGTTCCAGAAGCGTACACTTTCCTCAGAAATTTTGTAGCTCAAGAGTCAAGACATTAGCATCCCTCGTTTGGGATTCTTTCAATTATGTGTGCTGTGGCTACTGAGTTTTCAACAAGTACCCAAAAAATTAAACAAACACACCATGTCTTTTACAGAATCACAACCACAGTATGATACAATGCGCCCAACACACATGCTAGTGTGCCAATGCGAGATGCCACAGCAGGCATCTAATTGCAAATTGAGGCAAGTTTTTTGTCCCTGCTCCAGTGCCTCATGATTTTATTAGATATCTGGACAGAGAATCTATACAAACGCTGGAGCACATGATGGAGATGAATAAGTTTTACAGTATCTCCCAACCAGATGGCATAACAGTATGGTACAACAAATCCTTAACTCCATTTAAGCTGGGACAGGTTCTGGGACTTTGCCATTGCCTGCCAGTGTCAAACTGTCATAGTATTCAACCAACACTTTCCAGCCACCAGGGCACATGAATCCATCGGGAGGGTTCTCTTTGTTCTTTGCGAGTGTTCGCATCTGCAGGATACAAGCAAGCGTTGTGATATGCAGCCAAAAGATCAACATAATTATATATAAATGAAAAATATGAAGTTTCTGTCCCACTCGGTCCAAAACTTCTTCCTCATATTTTGTTCCTCCGCTTGTTTCTAATATCTTTTAGACAATCACAGAATTGAAAAAATAAGGTGGCTACATACCTTTGTGCCAGATATAAAGAGGAAGTCTCCGTGCCTCGAGGGATCAAAGAATGCCATTTTACCCTGAGTCTTATCATATGCAGCAACCTGCATCCAATTACAATCACCATGAGTTTTTCAAATTAAGGTTACAAGAGCAATATCAAAAGACTTGATGATAAGAAGATACATACCCTGAAAGGAAGAATGTTTAAACGCTCCAGTCCTGGGGCCATACTCAACACTTTCTTCCCATGATCAGCATCATATAAATCTCTCTTCTCAACTGGATGGCTCATTCCAGCTGGATCCCTGCCAACAATGTAAAAGTTAGCTCCTGCATTAATCCGAGCTTTTGCATGCCACTGCACCTCAGTTGGACCAGCATATTGCATGGGAGATGGGAATATTGAAACCACAGTTGTTTCTGGATCAAGGACACCATCCTTAAGCACCTGAGAATGTATCATCATCATCAAACAAAATCAGTAAAATAAATCAACAACAAATGAATCTATGTAGAGAAAAGCAAATGGCAGGGAAGTGAGTTTAATTGCACATACCTCCTCATGTTGCTTCATTCTCCAGCTGAGTGGAACATCATCTGCTTTTGTGTAGCCTCCTAGTGGATGAAGCAAAAGGATGGGATTCTTATAGCCCATCTCAAGAAGCCGTCTGCGAGTATCTGTCATGAGTAAAGCATGTCCATTGTGCACGGGATTCCTGAGCTGGAATGCAAAGACAGCATCTGCATTACGCCTAGTGAATTCTTCACGGAGTTCTGCAGGTGACAACCGAAAATGATCAAGGCCATCATGATACTTGATTGGTTCTAAAACTTCCAAGTCCCCTCCAATCAGCCAGTTCCCAGACTTAGCTATGGTTTCTTCAGCGTAAGGTAAACCAGGAGCACTAGTTCCCCATGTTCTCGCAATCCGTTCTTCTTTGGGGTGCTTATAAATCTCTATACTGAAACAAACAAACAGATAAATAAATCAGGATATAAGTTAATCCATTAGTAGTTTCTTCATCATTGATAAAAATTGGATAGCATAAAATACACAATCTATGACTTGCAGAACAATCATCTAACTTGTATGCCTTTAGCAATTATGAACAATAGTGGACATATGTTACATTTCTGTTTCTGGTAGACTTGTCCTAGCATGTTCGGTAAAAGAAAGACTATCATTTATGCATAAAGTACACAATAAATCACATTAAAACTAGACTAAACCACGAGCCAGGACAATTTTGTTCATTCATCTATTCCTTTAGACATCATTGTCAAGTAACAAGGCATGGAAAATTTCCAGTTAGGGTTAAACACAGACCTTTGCAACAGTTGTGAAGGAATCATGCATCCTCAGTAAAGTAACCACCAGATGAGAGAGAATACAACAAGCAGAAATAGTTTGTACATTTGGGATTTGCAATGGTGGATCATAGAGGTACACTTGAAACAGTAAGTTTTTAGAAAACAATTCAAACAAGAAACAACGATTAATATTTGTTGAACTTCAATCTTAAATTGGACGAAATGAAAATTTACGGTATTGATAGCTTGAAATGGCAAAGGAAACAATTTAATTTGCTGATATATGAAATCAATAACCAAACCAAGAATATGATTTATATTAGACCATATAACAGAAGGACTAGAGTCAAATTAACAAAGAAACACCAGATCAGGGATAACATCTTAACCTCCAAGATTAACCGAGGTCATGTTATTTTATACCAGGAAATCAAATTCAATTAATCTAAAAACCATAAGCTGAAAAAATTAAAATTCCAATCCCCACATCTACACTCTGATTAAATTTTAAACACATATAGTAAAATCAATACTATATCTTAAAAATAAAAGGAAAGCACAGTCCATCACTGAAAATAAAACGGAACTTGGTAAAATAAAATTTTCATAAAACCATTATAATTTAGACCATTCAAATCAAAACTTTAGGTATTCATATTCATTATCACTTTCAAACACGAATATAGAACTTTGCCCTTCATGTTCGTTTTCCATCAATGCAGCTGAAACATGCAAATAGCATAAAATCCAACAAAAGAAAAGTTATTCTTACTCGTTGAAAATGGCAATGGTATTGTCATCAGAGTCAACAAGAGCGACCCTTTTGGACTCGCCAATACCCTGCTTCTGCAAATCATCAATAGCGAGCACAATAGGCACCGACATGTTAACAACCGACCCGTTTTCCAAACGGAGCGAGTTGAAATGAAGTGTTTGGAGGAACTCGGATTCTCTCATGAACCCGCGGAGAGGGCTTGCCCAGCCCTCGCTTAAAACATGCACCCATTGAATATCAATCTTTGTTAACTTAACTTTAGGCAATGAAATTGCCTCTTTCTTTTTAAGATCTTGTTGTGACTTTTCAGCGAATAGTTGAACAAGTTTCCCACCATCTGGGTCGATCAACCCGGCTTGAATCCTGACCCGTTTCCATTGGGTTTTGGGGGCAAATGATAGCTTGAGGGTAGGGCCAAAGTGGGTATTGAGTGGTTTTGGGAGAGAGTGAGAACTGTAAGAGGTTTTGGTGAAGAGAGTAGACATGGTAGCCATTGATGGAGAGGACCAAGAGTCTCTATCTGTGTCTCTCTTAAGTTATTATTTCTTGGAGGCTAGTTGTTTGATAATGAGGACGAGGGTATTTTGTAAAATTAGAAATAGTAAGAAGTGACAAGGAGATGTTAGGTAAGTGGAAGTCTGATGATGCAGAATTTGGCTTGGAGTTGGAGACAGAGAAAGGGATTGGATTCATATAGGAAATAGAGAGAGGAGAGTCAGGTTGTAAAAAAAATGGAAGGACCTGAACACTGTTTTCGGTTTCACTTTTTATGTTTGGTTTTTATTTATTTATATCTGGCTTGGAATCTGTTAATAGTTATTTTTAAAAAATATTTTTTATTTAAAAATATATTAAAATCATATTTTTTATTTTTTAAAAATTATTTTTAATATTAACATATAAAACAATTAGAAAATACTAAAAAAATTTAATTAAAAATAAAAAAATTCATTTTTTTCAAAAATAAATTTAAAATACAGAGCAATTCTCCTCCTCTAATTAAAAAAATTGCTTCTTATTTTTTTTTAGTTTGCTTTTAATAGGGTCACCCCGGTCTTATGAACCGGGTCATAGATCTGAAAGATTAACCCGAGTCAATTTCTATCTTTTTTAAAGTATTTTTTTAATTTTATTTTTTCCGATATTTTTTTTTGCTTTCATATTTATAGGGTCATCTTAATTTTATGTCCAAGGTCATGTGTTTGATTTGTTGATCTAGGTTGGCTGTCGGGTTCGCTTGAGGCTTTTTTTGTTATCTTTTGTTTTGCTTTGACAAGTTTTTAAAATTTATTTTTTAAAATTGGCTTGTAATAAATTTCTTAATATGACCAGATCTAGGATTTCATAGATTACAAGCTTTTTAAGATTTGACCATGTTTGGGATGTTTGTTCAGTTTTATTTAGTTTTTACAAATATTTTCAATTTCACCTCCTGTGATTTTTTTAATCTTTAAAATTTGATCACAATTCCTTTTATTTTTATTTATTTTTATCCAATATTATTTTTTATTTTTTCATTAAATTGCATCATTCCCTGGGTTTTTTTCTACCAAATTTTATCCTTATTTTTTTTGCAAGTTTTTTTATTAATATTTTTCTACAGATCTCATCCATTGAAATTAAATTGATTGAGAATTATACTTCTTAATTGAATATGGATAAAAAATTCTACAATATGCGACTTTTAGATATTATACCAAGTTTGAAAGCTTTGTTAGGTTTGCCCTGATTTTTTTCTTTTTCTAAATTGATGTTTTCCTATTTTTTATCCTTTTTTAACTTCTTTTTTTGTTATTTTTTCTGTTTAATTCTCTCTTTGTTAAACTTCTATTTTTATTTTTTTCTATTTGATTCTATTGGGTTAACCCTCGATAATTTTTTTCTACTTCATCCCTACTATGTTTTAATCTATAAATAATTTATCATATTACAAATTATTTTTAATTTCACTCCGTGTGATTTTTTAATCTTTCAAGTTTGGTACTAATTTTTTTAATTGCAATTTTCTTGTTTGGGATAATTTTTGTTTTCAAATTTCATCCTTATTGGGTTTTTTTGTCAGATTTTAGCTCTATTTTTTTTTGTTCCTTTTCTTCTTCAAGTTTTTTTATTAATAGTTTTTTCAACGATTTCATCATTCAAAATTAAATTTGATGATCTTCTTAATTGAACTCGAATCCATGATTTAACATGTTGCAAGTTTTTTGGATTAGATTAGATTTAAGAGGTTCGTTTGTATTTTCTTGGTTTTCTCTTT
>Ga0307517_10006752_pt1 | contig 16890 bp, 15 predicted proteins | sample 23_EM_MG_FD_194515 | JGI IMG/M metagenome (GOLD analysis project Ga0307517, IMG submission 194515) | Populus trichocarpa ectomycorrhiza microbial communities from riparian zone in the Pacific Northwest, United States - 23_EM | ecosystem: Host-associated > Plants > Roots > Unclassified | place...
CATGGCGTCGGGCGAGCAGCACGGGGGTCCAGGCCGTGATGCCGTATTGCATGAATGCGAAGCACACGTAGGCGACCAGCGCGAGCGCCACGGTGGCCGGATGCGCACGCAGGTGCGCGAGCATGGCCTCGACCGGTGACGGGCCTTCTTTTGGGCGGGCGGCGCGGCGCGGCTCGCGGACGGTGCACATCAGCAGTAGCGCCAGGACTCCCGGCAAGCCGCACGCGATGAACACCAGCTGCCAAGGGGCATAGGCCGCCCACCGCCCGCCGCCGGCGTTCAGCGCCTGGGCGCCCTGGAGCAGGAACCCGCCGCCGAACAGGGCCAGGCCGGCGCCGATCGGAACGCCGAGGGTGACCGCGGCCACGCCGCGTCCCCGATCGGCGGCCGTGAAATAGTCCCCCGCCAGGGAGAAGGCGCAGGGCACGAGGCAGGCCTCCCCGAGGCCGACCCCCGCCCGCGCGATCGCCAGGCTCCAGAACGAGGCGGCAAAGGCGCAAGCCACGGTGCTGACGCTCCACACCGCCAGGCCCGCCGCCAGGATGTTGCGCCGGCTGTAGGCGTCGGCCAGGGCCCCGATCGGCAAGCCAGCGAAGGCGTAGAGCGCGACGAAGGCCGGCCCGAGCAGGAGCCCCATCTGGGTGTCGCTCATGTGCAGGTCGTTCTGGATCGGGACCACCATCAACCCCAGCGCCTGGCGGTCGAGGTACGAAAGGGTGGTCACCAGGACCAGGACGCCCACGACGTACCAGGCATAGGCGCGCGATGGCGGGCCGATCTCCGCCGAGGAGGTTGATTGGTCCGACGCGTTCGACACCGTCGCCCGTCAGCCGCCGTTAAGGCGCTGCCCGCCATCCGCCACGACGGTCTGGCCGATCACCCACCTGCCGGCGTCAGAGCTGAGGAACAGGACGACGTCGGCGATGTCGGCCGGCATGCCCATGCGACCCGTCGGCTGGGTCGCGAGCATCGCGGCGTACTCGGGATCTCCCGCGAGACGCCGCGTTTCAAAAAAATGGCCCGGAGCCTCCGTCGACCCGGGCGCCACCGTATTGACCCGCACACCCTTCGAGATGAGCTCAAGGGCCTGGCTTCCGGTGTAGGCCACGAGCGCCGCCTTGATGGCCGCGTAGGCAGGCGCCTTCCGGGACGGCCGGAACGCCGTGATCGAGGTGACGTGGACGATGGACGCGCTGGGGCTCGCTTCCAGCCACGGCAGGGCCGCCCGGCACATCCGTATCGTACCCATCAGGTCGACGTTCACCGACGTCGACCAGCCGGCTTCATCATCGGAGCGGCCAAAGCCCGAGGCGTTGTTGACGAGCACGTCGAGGCCGCCCAGCGCCTGCGCCGCCTCGGCGACGTAGCGCTCGATTTGCTCAGCGCGGCTGAGGTCGCAGGGCGCGGCGTGGACGCGTCCGGCTGCCGAAAGCTCGTCGCGGGCCTTCTCCAGGTCCTCGGCGCCGCGGGCGCAGATCGAGACGGCGGCGCCGGCTTCGAGGAAACGCTGCGCGATGCCCTTGCCGATGCCCTTACTGGCGCCGGTGACAATCACCTTGGCGCCGGAGAAGTCGAAATTCGCCGCGTTGGTCATGTGTCCTCCCAAACGCCAGTGATCATGCGCGGCCGCTCGCGCGCGAGGGACAATTGCTGACGCGTCGATGAGGTCTGCTCATCGGACGCCCGCCTGGCGCCGCGAGGCTGGACCCGGCTCGCAGGCCAAGGATCGCGCTTGAGCGGCTCACTGTATCTGGCGCGCCGCGCCGGTTTCGGATGCGGCTTCGATCATATCGAGCAGGCGGTGAAGCTGCAGCCCATCGTGGAAGTTCGGGGAAGGGTTCCGGTCCTGCCGGATCGCTTGTTCCAGCTCGCGATAGAGATTGCTCACATTGACCAGGGTCGCGCGCGGGATATCGACCCCGGGATAGGGCGCACGCCCGGTCTGGCCCGGCAGAATGACCGCCGGATCATAGTGGTCGGGGATGGTCAGCGGCGCCAGCACGCGTTCGGGCAGCTGGGCGCCAAGCAATTGCAGTTCGCTCATCTGGAAGTTCAGACCGCGATCTGCGCGCACCGACAGGGCGCCGCGCTCGCCGAACACGTCGATGGCGATGCCGTGGCCCGCCACCACGCCGCCGTTGATGGCGATCGAGACGACCGCGCCCGTTTCGGTGCGGCCCGACACCAGGATCTGGTCGGGCGCATCCTTGGCCAGCCGCTCCCCCGTCTCGATGACCTCGATCTCCGGAAACTGGTTGGCGACCACGGCGGAGAGCCTGGCCAACGGGCCGACGCAGAATTGCAAGGCGTCGATGGCGTGTCCGCCCTGGATGGCCAGGGTGCTGGCGCCGCTCGCCTGGTGAATGACGTAGAGCCCCTCCTGGCTGCGGCGTGCGCCCCCGCCCGGCAGCGCGCAATTCATCCGCACGGAGATGATGCGGCCGAGATAGCCCTGCTCGATCAGGTCGCGCAGATAGACGAGCGCGGGCGCGCCGCGGGATTGAAGCCCCACCATGGCCCGCACCCCGCGGTGCGCTGCAAGGACGGCCATCTCTTTTGCCTGGGCGACGGTGGCCGCCAGTGGCCACTCGCAATAGACGTGCTTGCCAGCCTGGAGCGCTATCATGGCGAGCCGGTGATGGTCGGGCGCCTTGACCGCGATGACCACGAGGTCGACGTCGGGATGCGCCGCCAGTTGCGCAGGGTCTTCGAAGGCCAGGCGAGCGCCGAATTGCTCGGCGCTGCGGCGCGCGCTTTCCATCCGAGTGGTGCAGACGGCGGCCAGCTCGAAGCCAGGGAGAGATGCGAGCGCGGGGATATGCACCGAACTGCCCCACCCCCTGTCCGGGTTGGCGCCGATGATGCCGACGCGAATGGCCCCCATGATCCTGCACTCCGAATGTCGTCGGCTCATCGCAGCGTGAGCCCTTGATGCGGACCTCGGGAGAGCGGCGGCCAATCGGGACGCGCAGCTACCAAGGCGGCCGCGCTGAGATCAGGCGACGACGTCCAATCGTTCGCTCGACGGCGGCTCGAGCAGAAGGTCGACAAGGATCGGCCGGAACGTCTGGAACGCCGCCCCGGCGACGTGGGCCTTGAACGCCGCTTCGCTCTCGTAGACCTCGATGGCGCGGTAGCTGCCCTCATCGGCGCGGCTCTTGCCGAGGCAGTACGTCAGCGTACCGGCCTCCTGATCGAGGAACTTCTTCCCAAATTCGCCAAACGTCCTCTCGAACTGCTCGGCTTTGGCGGGATCGACCCGCAGTGTGGCGATCAAGGCGAACACGCTTGCCTCCTGATGGCGTTGAGCGAGCCGATGGGTTGGCGCCGGCGTTGGAACCCGCCGCCGCCGGTTCGTCAGAACATCGCAATGGGTCGGATGGGCGATCCCGTGCCGCCGAGGATACGCAACGGCAATGCGCAGAACATGAACTCGTAGGCCTTGTGCCCCGCGAGTTCGTCCAGGCACATGTTCTCCATGATGTTGACGCCGCGTTTGACCATCAGCTCGACGTGGGCCGGCATGGTCGAGGGTCGGCGGTCGTAGCCGAAGGTATCGGCGCCGGTCACGCGGATGCCCAGGTCGCCCAGCCAGGCTGCGGCGGCTTGGTCCGGGCCAGGGTGGCCCTCGAGCTGACCAACATATTTGCGGTGGTCGCCCCAGAAGCGCTGCCAGCCGGTCCGGATCAGCACCGCATCCCCGGCCCGGAGTTCGACACCTTCGAGGCGGGCGACCTCCTTTAGTTCGTCCGCGGTGATGTCGCGGGCGGCGGGCAGCGGCTCACCGTCGAACAGCAAGGTCGTGTCGAGCAGCACGCCGCGGCAGAAGATCGGCGCGACGGTCTCGATGCCGTGCTCGGAGTATCCCAGCAGGCGATGGCCCACCACGTCGGAGTCCCGCTCGGGATAGACCATGCCGCAGCAGCCGATGTGGTTCAGCGCGTCGATGTGCGTGCCGTTGTGGCTGCCCATGGCGAACATGTCGCTGGACACCGACACGTCCGAGCCGCCGATGCGCGAGTCATTGTGCATCTTGGTCAGCCGGAACATGAAAGGTGGATGGTTCGGACTGTTGGGGATGTCCTCGCACAGGACATGGGCGAGTTCCACGATCTCGCCGGTGGTGACGATGCTCACGAAGTCCTCGAGCCACGTCGCGGTCGCGGGCGTTCCGGCGATCCGGATCCGTTCTGCAAGTTCAGGCATGCCTCTGATTCCTCATGACTCTGGTCGTTTCGATCCAACCGACGCGGGGTGTCGCCGCGCGCTCATGACACCGCCGGGTCAGGCAAGATCCGGCCGAATTGCGCCCATGGCGCCCGGACGAAGCCCCACCGAGGCCAGAGCTGCTGCAAGACCAAGCAGGAGCTGTTGCGACATCGATCTCATGGGTCTTCAACTCAAGAGCAACGCAGAAGATCTGTAGTCCTCCAAATGAAGGAAGGACATTCTCGAACCCAGTCATCCTCTTCAGAAGAACATGGCCCCACAAGTTCACGCCACCGAAGATTATACGGTGAGCCCCTGGGGTTCCAGCGCTGCGGTCCATACTTTTTTGCACCGGGGCATGCGTAAACGTGGGGCCAACCCATACCTTGGAGACGTTCAACTGCAGCCTGCCGCTGTCGGCATCCCGGGCCGGCGCACGCTGACGAGGGTCGCGAGCAACGCCATCGCGGCCGCCAGTCCCAAGGCGAAGCTGATCCCCTGGAGGTGCATAAGACGCAGGCCCAAAGCGACGACCGCCGCGCCGCTCGCCTGGCCCATGGCGCGGCTGAGCGCACCCATCGCCGTGGCGTCGGCCGCCTGCGCAATCGGGACGGCCGTCACCAGCGCCTGGGTGTTCGGGATCTGGTAGAATCCGTAGCCGAGACCGCTGAGCGCGACGAGCCCCACCATGAGCGGGCGGGGTGCGCCTGGCGACACGGCAAGGCAAGCCAGACCCACCGTCATGGTCAGCAGGCCCGCGCCGCCCAGTACGCCCAACCGATATCGTCTGCAAAGGCTCGCCGAGATGGGGCCGATCACCAGAACCGAGAGCGGCCAGGCCGTGAACGCCAGGCCGATCGCTCCGGGTCCATAGCCGGCGCTGTGAAGCAGGAACGGAATGGCGACATAGCCGGCCGTCTGCGCGAAGGCGGCCAGGAAATAGATCGCGACCGCCGGCCGCAACAGCGGCGTCGTCATCAAGGACGTCGCGAGCAGCGGCCGCCCGCTGGCGCGTTGGTGCGCCAGGAAGCCCGGCCAGGCCAATGCGGCGGCCAACGCGCCGGCGGCCGCCCAAACGAGCGCCACGCCCTGGGCGACAAGGTTCAGTGTCACTACGGTCGCGCCAGTGGCGATCACGCTGAGCAGCATCCCAGCCTTGCTGGATGGCCGCGCCGACGGCTCGTCATGACCGAGCCACCGAAGACCGGCGGCGATCGCGAAAATCGTCACGGGAACGTTCACGAGGAAGAGCCAGTGCCAAGACAGCAGGCTCAGCAGTAGCGCCGCGATGCTCGGTCCGCCGGAGAGCGACAGCGCCGCCACCGCCGCATTGATGCCGACCGCCCGCGCCAGCCGGTCCGGGGGATGCAGCCGCCGAAGCAGGGCGTTCGTCAGCGCAGTGATGCCGGCGCCGCCGGCGCCCTGGACGATGCGTGCGCCGATCAGAAACGCAAGCGTGGGCGCGAGCGCGCAAGCGAGCGAGCCGATCCCCAGCAGGGCGATGCTGCCGATATAGACGCGCTTGAGCCCGAGCCTCGCCGCCAGCGCCGAGGTCGGCAAGATCAGCGCGGCGTTGGCCAGCTGATAGGCGCTCACGACAAGGATCGTGCTGGAGTCGCTTGCGCCGAGGTCGCGGGCCATGACGGGCAGCGCCACGACGACCATCACGCCGTCCATCACGGCGAGGGCGATGGCGGCGCCAATCGCCGTGGAGACGAGCCCGAGCGGCGGCGGTGGGCCGGAGGCGTCGCGCATCGGGCGACGGCGCGCGACCAACCCGATCAGCTGATGTCAGCGAAGACGGACTTCAACTCGCTGTAGGCCTCGATCGAGGCCGCGCCGAGCTCTCGGCCCAGACCGGATTGCTTGAATCCGCCGAATGGGGAGACCTGGTCCGTCAAGAGATAGGTGTTGACCCACACCGTTCCGGCGCGAAGCGCGCGCGACATCCGGTGCGTCCGACCCGCGTCGCGCGTCCAGATGGCGGCCGCCAAGCCGTAGTGGCTGTCGTTCGCGATCGCGATCGCGTCGGCCACGTCCGTGAAGGGCATGATGGCCACGACGGGGCCGAATATCTCTTCGCGGGCGATCCGCATGTCCGGGCGGCACCGAGCGAAGACCGTCGGCGGCACATAGAAGCCTCGACCTTCGAGCACCTCGCCGCCCAGCAGGACATCGGCGCCTTCCGCACGCCCCACGTCGAAGTAGCTCGTCACGCGGCGATGCTGCTCCTTGGAGACGAGCGGGCCCATTTGCGAGGTCGGCTGGAACGGATCGCCCACCTTTACCTGGCGAACGGCGGCGGTCAGCCTCTCGGCGAACGCATCGTGGATGTCCTCGTGGACGAGCAGGCGCGAACCCGCGACGCAGACCTGGCCGGAGAGCAGGGTGAAGGCCGCCACCGCTCCCGCAACGGCCTTGTCGAGATCGGCGTCGGCATAGACGATGTTCGCGGACTTGCCGCCGAGTTCCATCGTCACCCGCTTCATCGTGGCTGCGGCATTGCGGGTGATGAGCTTGCCGACATCCGTCGACCCGGTGAAGCCAATCTTGTCCACGTCGGCATGGGCGACGAGAGCGGCGCCCGCGGTTTCGCCGAAGCCGGTCACGACGTTCACGATGCCTTCTGGAACGCCGGCTTCGAGGATGAGCTCGCCCAGGCGCAAGGCGGTGACCGGCGTCTGTTCCGCCGGCTTCAGGACGACCGCGTTGCCACAGGCGAGCGCCGGCGCGATCTTCCACGCGGCGGAGCTGAGCGGCCCGTTCCAAGGGATGATCTGGCCGCACACCCCTATGGGCTCGCGAAGCGTGTAGTTGAAGATCCCTTCCGCCGAGGGATTGGTCTGCCCGTAGATCTTGGTCGGCCAGCCCGCGTAGTAGCGGAAGGTGCGGGCCACATCGTGGACCTGCGCGAGGGTGATCGACAGCGGGGTGCCGTTGTTCAGCGTTTCGAGCTCGGCGAGCTCGTCAGCGTTCTGCTCCACCTTGTCGGCGATGCGCAGCAGGAGCAGCCCGCGGTCATGCGGGCTCATGCCCCGCCAGCTCCGCTGCTCAAAGGCCCGTCGCGCCGCCCGGACGGCGGCGTCGATGTCCGCAGCATCTCCCGACGCCGCGGTGGCGATGACATCGCCGGTCGATGGGTCATAGGTCGCGAACGTCTCGCCTGACCGGGCCGGCGCCCACTTCCCGCCGATCAGTAGCTTGCCAGGCAGGCGGGCCAGGGACTCGCGGGCGGCGGAGCCAATTCTGTCCAGCCCGGTCACGTCGATGATCATCGACCACTCCTGATCAAATTCTTGTCCGATCGCGGCGCCAGACTCAGTCGTAAGGCGCCACCGGGCGAACGCTCTCGCCTGTCCCTTGAGCCTGCCTCAAACCAGCCGCGCCACGGAAGGGAGTTTTTGACATGAGGCCATGAGGCGAGCGCCGCGCGTGCGGCCCAAAATGGTCAATTGGCCACCGCGGCGGGCCGTGCGCCTCGCACCTCTGCTTGCGACAGCCGCGGGCGCATGGCGGGCCGCCGCCCGCCACCGCCCGCTCAGGATCCCGATTCAAAGCGCCGCCTCGGAGTCGCAGCCGGCCCTCTCAAGCGGTCTGAAGGTACTCAAGGTAGGTCGCGGCGGGTTTCTCGCCGATCGTCGCCATCACCGGCGCAAATGCATCCTTCGGCAGATGCTCGGCAGCGCCCTTGTGGGCCTCGATGGAGGTCCATTTCTCGACGAATATGAACCGATCTGGCGCACGTACATCACGGAGGATCTCGACGCCGTCGCAGCCCGGAGTCAGGCGGACCATCGCCGCGAGATCGCGGAGCGCGGCCTCCAATGCGGCCCCTCGCCCCTCGGCGGCGTTCAAGACATACTGCCTGGCGACGGTCACCTCGTGCTCCCCTCGTGAACGGTGCGGGCGGTCTCGGCGTCCCTCATCACCTGCCCGCGAAGGGCCTCAAGTCCATCGAAACGCCGCTCGTCGCGGATGAAGGCGATGAGTTCGGTGCGGATCTCCTGGCCGTAGAGGTCCTCGTCGAAGTCGAACAGCCAGACCTCCAGGCGGGGCTCTTCGTTTGGGACTGTGGGATTGAGGCCGAGACTGGCGACGCCCGCCACCCGGCGCCCATCCGAAAGCTCCGTGACGGTCGCGTAGACGCCTCGCCGCTGCGCGAAATCCTTGTGAACGGCCACATTGGCCGTCGGGAAACCCAGCGTGCGGCCAAGCCGGCGCCCGAGCTGAACCACGCCCCGCACCTCGCAAGGGCGCGCGAGCCGCGCTGGCTCACGCGCGCCGAAGACCACCAAGCTTTCGCCCGCTGGCCGGCATTGCGCGGCATCGATCGTTTCGAACTCTCGGTTAGACAAACGCCGAGCCCTCATGATTGGAATAATATTCAATATGTATGCCATATATCAGCACAACTCTGATCGATCAACGACTGGATGGACCGTGGCGATCCGTGCTGCGACCGGGCGCTGGAGCGGAGGCGGCGGCGCCCGTCAGACCCCGCTGAGGCGAGGCCATGGCTCACGGGCGCTGTGAAGAATACTCGCGGGCCATGACATCTAGGCGTTGGCCCCGTCGCGCAAAACGCGGGACGTTCAGACCTCCAGGCATTGAGCAAGAGCGATATGGCGCGCAACGATATCGAGGACCTGCAGCGGCGGATGGCCCAGCTCGAGGACGAGCGCGAGATCCGCTATCTGCTCGGCCGCTACGGCCACTACATCGATCTCGGCCATGAGGACGCTTGGGTCGGTCAGTGGGCCGACAATGGTGCGTACGACCTTGTCACCGTCAGGCGCGACGGCATTGGCTATGATGGCGCGGTGCGTTTCGAGGGCAAGGATCAGCTCTACGCCCTGGTCCAGGATCCGGCCGCCCGCAATTTGTTCGAGGGCGGCAGCCTACACATCCAGGACGTGAACCTGGTGGTCCGCATCGATGGCGACGACGCCTACGGTCATAGCTATTCGATCATCATGTTGCGTGATGGCGAGGAGGTGCAGATCCGCAGCGCCGCAATGGTGCGCTGGACCTTCAGACGAATCGACGGGCGCTGGCGCATCACCGAGAAGAAGCAGCGCAAGATGGCTGATGGGTCGGCCTTTACAGATACGCCCGCCGTAAGCGCCTTCGACGCCGCCAAGCCGGCGGCATGACCCCCTGGGGCGGTCATACCCTTGCTTGCACAAGGCATCGCAGGGTCGCTGATGTAATGCGCGAAGTATCCGGCCAATGAGTTTTTCTCCGGTGACGGCCTACACCTCGACCGCCATGATTGGTTCAGCAAATTTTTGATGCGCACGGGTCCCCGAGAGATCCACCGAGCATCAGAACGCAAAAGGCCACGGCCGATCCTAAACTAGGCTGATCTCCGGAATAGCGCTTGAGACGGGAGCGGTTCTTGCCCGACGTCGCCTTTGACGACATTGTAATGCAGAAGACTGCAGATCCGATCCGGCGATGGCGGATCGGCGATGTTAAAGTGACCAAAATTGTCGAGATCGAGATGCTGCGCTCGGTTAGGGGTGCGTTCCCCAACTCTGAGCCAAATCTTCTTGAGGGCCTAAATTGGCTTCAACCTAATTTCGCCACTTCTAGTGGTGAACTCAAATTCAGCTTTCACTCTCTGGTTATAGAAACTCCGTCACGCCGCATTATCGTTGATACGTGCTTTGGAAACGATAAATCTCGACCTGGACTTGATTTCTGCGACCACCTTCAGCTCTCGTTCCTTCGCGACCTTGAATCGGCTGGATATCCTCGGGAGTCGATAGACACCGTATTGTGCACACACCTTCACAGCGATCATGTCGGCTGGAATACAATGATGGTGAATGGTCGATGGGAGGTGACGTTTCCGGCTGCACGCTATTTATTTGGTCGTACGGAGATGGAATACTGGAGAACGGAACTCCGGATACAGGATGGCACGCCGCTCTCGGGTTCCATGGCCGAGACCTACGGAGATTCGGTAAAACCCGTGTTCGATGCGGGCCTTGCCGACATGGTAGAAACCGATCATCGCATCTGTGACGAGGTGAGACTGGTCTCGACCCCCGGTCATACGGCCGGTCATGTCAGTGTACGCATCGAATCTCAGGGCGAGGTCGGATTTATTACCGGCGACTCCATGCATCATCCCTGTCAACTCGTCCATCAGCATTGGTCTCCAGGTGTAGACCATGACGCCGAGGTCGCCACGGGCACCCGAAGGGCGCTGATCAATGACCTGGCAGACACCCCCACCTTGGTGATTGGAACGCATTGGGCCGGCGCAACCGCCGGCCGCATAGTCAAGGACGGCGGCACGTATCGATTGGCGCTTTGAAATCACTTCAGAGCGAGCGGCAGCCCGCTACGACAACGAATTGGATGCAGGATCTGCGTCCTATGGAGCCTATTCATGCCTGATACTACCCGGTTCAAAGAAAAGGTAATCATAGTAACTGGAGGCGGCTCGGGAATCGGCCGTGCAACTGCAATCGCTTTCGCGCGCGAGGGCGCGCATGTTGTGGTGGCTGATATTGTCGAAAATGATGGCTTGGAGACAGTGAGCCTCATTTCAAATGAGGGCGGCAGTTCAGTGTTTATGACCGCCGATGTCAGCCAATCTTCCAGTACAAACAAGCTGGTGTATTCGACGATCGAAAAATTTGGGAAGCTGGATGTCTATTTTTGCAATGCGGGAATATTTGATAACTTCACGTCGTGCATGGAGGCCTCGGACGAATTCTGGGATCGTTTGATCCGGACCGATCTCTCCAGCTGCTTCTACGGCGCACGCGCTGCGTTTCCGCACTTGTCGAAGACCAAGGGCAGCATTGTCATAACGAGTTCGGTTTGCGGGTTCCGAGCTTTGGGAGCAGGGCTTGCTTACACAACGGCCAAGCACGGTATCAGCGGATTGATAAGACACCTGGCCTGCGAATTCGCCCCGGCCGGTGTGCGTGTGAATGGTGTCGCCCCGGGGCCTATACGCACGAATATCGGGCGTGATTTACCTCAAGACACCGACTCAAGCGCTGCTGCGGAGCGCGTCCCGCTCGGACGATGGGGCAATCCGGAGGAAGTTGCAGAGCCTGTGCTATTTCTGGCCTCGTCAGCATCCAGCTATGTCACAGGCGCTACTTTGCCCGTCGATGGTGGCTGGCTTTCGAGATAGCATTCCGCCCGGTCAGGCAGGCTTCCACGGAGCCACCTGGAAATCGCCCCGGAACATCGACTTGTGCGGATCGACGAAGAATTCATAGGGCGACACCACCTTGATGGCGCTGGCCTCGTCGAGACGCGCGCGCAATTCATCAGGGATGACGACCGAGGCGGCCCCGAGATTTTCGCGGAACTGTTCGAGCCTGGTGGCCCCGAGGATGATCGAACTGACACCGGGGCGCCCCGCAAGCCAGCTCAGCGCAACTTGCGCCGGCGGCTTTCCGAGCGCCTCGGCGACTTCGTTGAGCGCCGCCAGGATGCGCCAGTTGCGTTCGCTGTCGCGTGCAAACAGCGGAGATCCTGCAGTCGCGTCGAGACGGCCGGCCGGCGCGGCGCCTGCCGCGCCGATAGTCTTGTACTTCCCCGAAAGGAAGCCGGAGCCGAGGGGGCTCCAGGTGCACACGCCGAGACCCAGCTCCTGGGTCGCCGGAATATGCTCGCGCTCGATGTATCGCGAAACGAGCGAATATTCCATTTGCAGGGAGATCGGACGCGCCTTGCCGCTCAGTTCCGCCAGTGTGTGCGCTCGGGCCAGATACCACGCCGGCACGTTCGAGAAGCCGTAGTGCAGAATCTTTCCGGCGCGCACGAGCCCATCGAAGGTGTCGACCACTTCCTCGACGGGCGTGACGGTGTCCCAGAAATGCATCCAGTAGAGGTCGATGTAATCAGTATTGAGGCGGCGTAGCGATGTATCGACGGCAAAGTGGATATTTTTTCGACCATTGCCACCCGTGTTGGGATTGTCCACAGCGATATTGGGCCCGAACTTCGTACCAATAACGATCTTGTCGCGAAGTCCACGTTCGCTAATGAACTTTCCTACCAAGGTTTCGCTCTGTCCCATCGTATAACCGATGGCCGTATCGATGAAATTACCGCCGGCGTCGACGTAATGATTGAAAATGTCGCGCGAAGACGCTTCGTCGGTGCCCCATTGATTGGCGTTCCACTGGTGCGCCTGACCGAACGTCATGGCTCCGAGACAAAACGGGCTGACGCGAAGACCTGAACGACCCAGGAGATTGTATTGATTTCCAGACATGCGGCCTCACAAAAGAGAAAGTCATAATAAGGTGAGACTACAGATCCGGACAAATGAGTTTTTCTCCGCCCACATTCGGCCCGCGCGGGTTACCCGAGCGGCCGAAGCCGTTTTCGAATGACCAATGGTCAGGCGCCCATGAGAAATTCTCTCCCCCCGCGGGGCTGTACTGCGTCTGTTTAGCTTTCTCTATAATGGGAGGAGACGGATAATAATGAGAGAAACATACGACGTGGGAGAGACCTGATATGTCGTCGATGACGAACCTGACAGCGACCGCGGACTCCGTGCAGGACGACATCAATCTCGCGAGCCCCGCTTTCTTCGGAACCGGGGATCCGCACCCGATCTGGCGGCGCCTGAGAGCCGAAGACCCGGTTCATCTTACGAAGACGAAGCTCAGCAGGCCGTTCTGGTCGGTGACCCGCCATGAGGACGCCAAGTTCGTCTTGATGAACGACAACCGCATCTTCAGCATCCAGCGCAGCGGCGCCCACCTGCCGGCCGGACCGGAGTTCGAGAACCCGGAATTCTCGCTCTACACCGAGCTCTCCCAGAGCGGGAAGCAACTCGCGGTGATGGACGGCCAGCCGCATTCCGCGCTGCGGCATTATTTCACCGGCCGATTCAGCCCCTCGGGCGTCAGGAGCCTGGAGCAGCTGGTGCGGACGGTGACGCATGAGGCGCTCGACGATCTGATCCAGCGGGGCGAGTGCGACTTCACGACGGATTTCGCGGGGCGCGTTCCGACGGCGGTCATCGCCGCCATCATGGACATGCCCAAGGATCGCTGGGCGGACCTGTACCTGTGGAACAACATGCTCGCGGCTCCGGATGATCCGGAGTTCAGCATCGGCACAGCGGTCGAGACGAGCACCTACAGCCTCAACAAGATCATCGACACCTGCGCCGACCTGGCTGAGGAGCGGCGCGGCAAGGGCGGAAGCGACCTGCTGACCGCGATGACGCTGGCCGAAGTCAATGGCCAGCCGCTGTCGCGCACCGAGATAGGCTTCAACAGCCTGATGTTCTTCGCCGCCGGCCACGAAACCACGCGCTCGTCGATGAGCATCGGCATGATCGAACTGATGCGCGACCCGGCCCAGCTCGACTACCTTCGCCGCCATCGGCATGACGAGAAAGTGCTGCGTACCGCGGCTGAGGAATTCGTGCGCTACAGCGCGCCGCTGTCCCACACGCTGCGGACCGCCACCGAGGACACCGAGATCGGCGGCCAGGCCGTAAAGGAAGGCGACTGGGTCGTCGTCTGGTTCCACGCCGCCAACCGCGACGGGGCCGTGTTCGAGAACCCCGAGCGCTTCGACGTGACGCGGACTCCGAACCCGCACCTCGGTTTCGCCATCGGCAAACATTTCTGCCTTGGCGCGCATCTCGCCCGGCTCGACATGCAGATCATGCTTGAGGCGGTGCTGGAGCGGATGGACGATATCGAGTTCGCCGGCCCGATCGAGATGGCGAGCTCCAACCTGTTCTGGGGGGTGAAGCACATGCCGATCCGCTTCAAGGGCCACACCAGCGCCAACGCGCCGAAGGCCGCCTGATGAGCAAGACGATGCGAGCCTATCAGCTCCGCCAGGCGGGGCGCATGCCCGAGGTGGTGCAGATTCCGATCCCCGAGCCGGGCCCCGGCCAGGTGCGACTTCGGACAGCGGGCGCCGGGCTATGCCACAGCGACATGTTGGCCATTCATGCCAACCCTTCCTTTTTCCCCTTGCCGATGACCATGGGCCACGAGGCCACGGGCTGGATCGACGCGGTCGGCGAGGGTGTCGAGGGGCTGCGCGCCGGCGACGCCTATGGGGTCTATTTCCCATGGGGCTGCGGACACTGCACGCCCTGCGCCAGCGGCGCGGAGAATATCTGCGACCGGTCGGCGCAGACGCCGGGCTTCGCGACCGGCCGTGACGGCGGCATGGCCGAATACATTCTCGTCGACAGCCCGCGCCACCTGGTTCCGCTCGGCGATTTGGACCCGGTGGCGGCGGCCCCGCTTATGTGTGCGGGCATCACCACCTACCACGCGGTCGGACAGGCTCTGGGACGTCTCGGACCCGGTTCGACGGCGGTGGTGATCGGGGTCGGCGGGCTCGGCCATATCGCGATCCAGATCCTCAAGGCGATGACGCCCGCGCGGGTGATCGGGGTCGACACCCAGGAGGAAAAGCTCGACCACGCGCGAGAGCTTGGCGCGGATCTGGCCTTCCTGGCGGGACCTGCCACGGCCGACGCCATTCGAGCTGAAACCGGCGGCCTGGGGGCAGCGGTGGTCTTCGACTTTGTGGGAAACGACGTCACGCTCGGGTTTGGCGCAAAGATCCTGGCCCAGGGCGGATCGCTCGAGATCGTGGGCGTCGGCGGCGGCACCTTGCCGGTCCGATTCATGGAGATGCCGCGCGACACCAGCGTCACCCTGCCCTACGCCGGCGCCATCGGCGATCTGCGAGGCGTCGTCGGCCTGTTCGCAAGCGGCCTGCTCCATCCCGACGTCATCCCGATCGGCTTCAGTCAGCTCGACGAAACCTATGCGTTGATGGAGGCCGGCAAGCTCAAGGGCCGCGCCGTACTGGTGCCATCGATGCAATAGGCAATATCAAGGATAGGGCGACCGATCTGTCGCTCAGGCGATCTATCGCAATGCTCCCGAACAGCCGCCGATCGGCGAACGTCTGTTTCACGCCATGTCGGGGCGTTGCCGACTAGTAGTCGGTGGCGCCCCCAAGCGCCTCCCAGCGATCCGCCTGGCCAAGGAGTTCCGCAGCATGCGCGCGCAATCCACCTATCGCGTCTGGCCCAATTGCGAAGCGCGTTGGCGGCTCGTCCAGGTCCGCCAGGGCTAGGATGGCCGCGGCGCCCTTTGCAGGGTCGCCGCGCTGCGTGCCTGTCAGCGAGGCGAGGAATTCCCGGCGGGCCTCGTCCGATGCCGCGTAGTCGCGAATATCGGTCTTCGCCGACCGACGCATGGCGCCGAGCGAGGTGCGAAAGGCGCCGGGCACAACGGTTGTTACCCGAATCCCGAATGGCGCGACTTCCTTCGCCAGGCTTCTCGATAAGGTTTCTATGGCCGACTTGGCGGCCGCATAGATAGAAACGCCCCCGCCTGGCTCATGCGCGGCATGCGAGCTGATATTGATGATGCGCCCGGATCGCCGCTTGCGCATCGCCGGCAGGGCCGCCTGCATCAGGTTGATAGGTGCGATCAAATGGGTTTCGATCAGCCGGCGTATCTCGCCAATGCTTACCGCTTCCACGACACCTTCCAGGCTGTAACCGGCATTGTTGACAAGCACGTCGATCGGACCTGCCGCCTCTACCGCCCGGGAAGCGGCGTCCAGATCCGTCACGTCGAGTATGACAGCCTGCGCGCGTCCGGGAGCTAGCGCTTCGAACGCTGTAGAATCGGCCGGATCAAGCAGCGTGCCGATAACATGATCGCCGTGCGCTAGGGCGGCCTCCGCCAGTGCGCGACCGAAACCGCTACTGGCGCCTGTGATGAACCAGTTGCGCATATCAACTCCTCTGAACATGGAAATCGCCGTCAATACTATGGCGGCCTTCCCATCGGAGCAGTCGGCAAGCGGCCGATCCAGCCTCCTGGGAAGGCCGCCCTTGATGTTTAGTACGTCAACCGTCTGGGCCTTTTCGGGAGGAGGGGCCCATACTCCCCCCGCCAGGCCGCACTCTAGAAGCGCCCGCCAATCGCTATACCAAAGGTGCTCGGCTGGATCTCGTTCCGCGTATACTTGAGCTGTAACAGCTGGTTGGAGATCACCTTTCGGTTCGTCAGGTTCGAACCATAGATGCGCACGTAATAGTGGTCGTCGGGCAGCGTGTAGGTCAACGACGCGCCAAGCGAGTCATACTCCCTTACACGGTCGAGAGGTCCGATACCGGTCTTGTACGTGGCTGTGCGGTAGTAGCTGGCGCTCGACAGGAGGGTGCCGCCACCGTCAAGATGGATAGTATAGTCCGCGCCGAGGTTGAAGGTCCATTTAGGCGCGAACAATCCTCGCTGGCCGCTTGCATCGACTTTGACTGCCATGCCGTTGCCATTGGCGTCCTGTGTGAACGCATTCGCGTCTTTGTATTCCTTATATTTGGCGTTGAGAAGCGCTCCATTTGCTCGCAATTGGAGATTCGGCGCCGGCTGAAAGATCAGGTCAAGATCAAGGCCATAGTTACGCTCGCTCGCCGCATTCTGCAGTGACGTGGGGCTTTGGGGATCCCCAGTGATAATATCAACCTGGATGTTCTTGTAGTCGTAATAGAAGGCAGCAGCGTTGAATTGAAGCCTTCGCTCGAAGAATTGACCCTTCAGGCCAACTTCGTAGGCGTCCAGCTGCTCGGGATTCACGGCTGCCTGACTGGGCGTGAAGCCATTGAGATTGAAAGTCCCGCTCTTGAACCCGCGG
>Ga0307517_10006753_pt1 | contig 16889 bp, 8 predicted proteins | sample 23_EM_MG_FD_194515 | JGI IMG/M metagenome (GOLD analysis project Ga0307517, IMG submission 194515) | Populus trichocarpa ectomycorrhiza microbial communities from riparian zone in the Pacific Northwest, United States - 23_EM | ecosystem: Host-associated > Plants > Roots > Unclassified | place...
AACAAAAAATAAAATAAAAAACACACTCTCTCTCTCTCATATATATGATTGAGCTTTTCCTTTCTCTTTGATTTTTTTTTTTTTTTTTTTGCGACTTTAGTACCTAAGATGAAGGTTTACTCGACAAGCAATGCAGTTCAAATGTTAATTATTAGTCTGCTAGGATCATTTTTGTGGTCCGAGTTTCGTAAGTTTGTTAGCATCAATTAATGGGAGAGGGAAACCTCTAGTGAATTTTGAGCTACCAGGACAAGTTAACTTCAAGAGATATATAGTTCTATGTAATGTTAAGAGATTGATTTAATGATTAAAGAAGCTTGATTTCTTTTCTTTTTTAGCTTTTTAATTTAAATTTTGAGATTAGTACTTGGAAAATATATTAAATTCATTTTAATGCATAAATTCATTTAGAGATGTTTTTTTTTCAAGATTATCTAGAAATAGATTCTATCTCATTAATATAATGTACATAAACCCGACTAAATGATATCTTTATTTCCCAAAAAAAACTATCAAATTTAAAATTATCATAAAAAATATTATACTTATTAATGGAAAGAAATATTTTATATTTCTAATTAAAAAAATCATCACACTAACCAAATAAAAAAAATGTTAGGAAATAATTTTAATATTTCACTTTACTAAAAGTGCTTGTATGTAAAAGAAGAATATTGTATAATTCTCACCATCTTTGTATGGAAAATAATAAAAAGCTTGCAAAAGAAAAACTATGGAGATTCTAAAAAATATGTTGTACAAACTTAGTAATACTTTAATTTTCTATAAAATTGGAACTTCTTTTTCGAATATAATATTTTCTCATCTAGAGTTTGAAAATATATTTTTGAGGTCCTTCGTATTTTTCTTCTTGTAGTTTTTACTATTTTCAAATAAAAAAGCTAAAATGATGGAAAATAAAATTCTTTTTTTATTCATGCATTTTAGCAATACAAAAGATTAATTTTTTAATTTTTTTTTTATATTTGGTTAGTGTTAGCGTCATAAATTTACTTTTATTGAAAATATAATATGAAAGATTCACTTTTTTTGAGTTAATAAAGTATAAATTTTTAATTTGAATAAATTAAAATAAATATTTTAGAATTCGATTATCACAAATACAAATATTAAGATGATTATTGGAAATTATTAGGGGTGTTCAAAATAACCGATTAACCGAGAAAACCGATAAAACCGAAGAAAAATTAACCGAAAAAACCGAACCGAAATTAAAAACCGATTAAACCGATTTAAAAAATCATAAATGTTAACAGGTCCGGTTCGGTTTCGGTTTTGACCCAGAAACCGGGCCAAACCGAACCGGACCCATTAAACAATTAAAAAAAAAGTAGTATAAATAGTTAAATTAACCTAATCGGCCTCCCTCCCTAACCCTAACATCTCATTCTCATCTCAGTTCTCACAAAGCCGTCTCCTTCCTTCCCACTTCCAACAGAAATTCCCAATCTTCCTCGATAATTAATTCACTATCTTCCTTTCCCAGAAACCTTCTTCATTTAAGCAACGACAGCAAGGTAAATTCCATCTTCTTTGATTCTTTGTTTCGTGGGTTTGAAAGTATATTTTAAGTCTATTACATCTTCATCTTCATCTTTCCCAGAAACCATCTCCATCTTCATCTTTCCCAGAAACCGTCTCTATCTTTCAGGCGTCTTTATTTTAGCAACAACAGCAAGGTAAATTTTATCTTCATCTTTGATTCTTTGTTTAGTGGGTTTGAAAGTTTATTCTAAGTCTATTCCATTTTCATCTTCATCTTTCCCAGAAATCGTCTCCATCTTTCAGGCTTCATCATATATTGCTTTAGATTTCAAATAATCTGTTGAGTGTTGACTGTTGCTTTAGTTGCTTTAGTTTGGGGCTCTAGATAACGTGATTTCAAATAACCTCCATGTTTTCCTTTGTTGAACATTATACTACTATACAATTCTGTATTGGTTGCATTCTGTGGGGATTTGGATGTTTCTCATGAAAACTCTGCCATTACATCATATGTGATATGTTATCTTTGCATCGTAGGAGATGGCTTAAGTTATTTTAGACTCTGCATATTAGATTCAGTGACTAATGAGTCAATTGGTTGGAAGTTGCTTAATTCCAATCTTGGTAATGTTGTCATTGGCTTGTTACGTGTCTTTTCTCTATGTAGTGTTGCTTGTAACATTTTCTAGAAATATACATGACAAGCACTGGCACCACGTATTGTTATATATATCAGTTGTGAATTCTATACATGTCCTGAGAAAAAGCTGCAAGAGGTTTACAAATGTTATTCTTCATTTGTGATAGTTTGTAAACATGCTATACCGAAGTATCAGAACATTTTTTGAATTATTCCAGACAAACAACTGAATCCATTTATGATTTTTTGCTTAACATATAGATGGTTGTTACTCAAACTTAACGTGAGTGGGTTTATTCCAAGTATCTTTTGTTTACTGCTATGTATTGCAAAATATATCATAGGCTTTTTTTCTTCCTTTTAAAATTTTGCATTGCTAATTTTTTTAATAGTCAAACTGTAATATGTTGCTAATTTGCTAGTGTTTTTTTTAGCATTATCCTTGTTGGATCTTTTGGCTTTTGCTGTTGCTGGAAGTTTTGGATGTTGTTGCTGGTGCTGGATTTTTTTCTTCAAATTATACCGAATGTTTATGATAATTTATTACTTGTTGCTATTTGCTAATGTATTTATTCGCTAATGTAAACTTTTTTAGTGTGAACACCTCTTTTAATTTGAGGTGCCCAAATTTGATCATGCATCTTGCATATTGCATTGATTTGAATTTTCATAGCTTATTTCTTTGCATATTAAAGATAGGAAGATAGAACATTTCAAATTTATTGTTACTATAAGCATTTCAAAAAAATTTCATTTTATTAAAAAGCTTATAACAAAATTAATCAAATTACAACATTTTAAAAAGTTTTGATTAAAAAACCTATAAATTTAGCCCAACAAGGAAATTTAACAGCCCAATTTAATTTAAACCCATTAAAAAATAGTAAAAAAAACCCATTAATTTAATGATTAGGTTTCCCGGTTTTTAAGTTGCAAAACCGGATTCAACCGAACCGAACCGGTTCGGTTTGAACCGGAATCCGGTTCGGTTCGGTTTGAATTTTAAAAAATATGAGTTACTTGGTTCGGTTGGTTTTTATTGTTGAAACCGAACCGAACCGAACCGTGAACAGGCCTAGAAATTATAGTTTGATTGTTTTTTTTAATAATCATTGGGAGTATATTGAAAAGGCCATGAAGCCAATAGCTAAAGTAAAATACAAGGACATGACAAAAAGAAAAGAAAAGAACAGACTTAGAAAGAAAAAAAAAACCGATCTCATACAATAAAAAATAAAGAGACTTCTAAAGATTTTTTATTACATCACAATTTGATGTCATCAGGTGATCTTAAGAGGTCATTTTCTATATAAGTGAAGTTTGAATCCAGAATATACAACCAAATAGCAACTCGATGAAGGATGGAGGAGAAACAATAAAAAAAGCTTATAGTTCCCTCCTCAAAAACAATTTTGTTCCTTAACAACCAAATCCTCCAAATAGTACTATTGGAGATTAGTCTTCAAGCTAATCTTTGAAATTTGCCTTGCACCATTCTGCCCACTACAGAAACAGTGAATCTAGTGTGCTTGGTAAACAACATTGGATACCCCATCAATCCAAAACTTACATCCAAATACTCCTAAAAAAATTATAGTGTATAAAAAGGTGCTCTGAAGTTTTTAAATATGAGCTGCAAAAGACGCACAAAGCTTGTGTGGCAGGCAAAACATTCTAGTGATGGAGAAAAACTCTTGTTCTAACTTTGTTCTGGATTGCCAACTAGAGAAACACCTGAATTTTTGGAGGGGCCCCTTTAATTATGGTTTCATTGTTTTATGAAAAATAGTTATAATGTTGACGCACTTCATTTTTTAATGAAAAAAATTCTGAACATGTTTTTCAACTTTTAATTGGTGAAAAAAAAAAACTAGAAAAAGAAAAATGATTTTCTATTATTATTCAATTTTTAATTTAAGTAATGTTCCATAATTCATTTGTATTAAGAAAAAAAATGTATTTTAACATAAGGAATAAGATCTAGAACTCTTGACAATAACATCACTTTCAGGTTCCGAAATGCTTTTATATACTCAAGTTTTTTTTTTTTTTTTATGAAATACGAATGATTTATAAGCACTTATTATAGCCACTGAAAACATAACATAATAGAAAAATATAAATAGTCTGCAAAATCACGAAACTTACAACAAAATAAAAGACATGTAATCTTAGTCATGAAAAATAAAACAGAATAAAAGCTAAAGCTAGCTAGGATACTATTTCAATATCTCTAAAAAATCCTTACTTGGAAAGACTATATATCTGATTACATGTTGAAAATCAACAGCAGGAAGCTTATAATTACATACATTGAAAAAAACATTAAATGCAACTTGCAAGCACCAAGGAGGAGAATGACTAGCATGTTTGTCACTCCGTATATAACACTATTTAAAAAAAAGGAGGGTTTTCATTCTACCCCTCCTAATATAACACTATTTATTAAAATAATATTTTTTTTCTTCTTCTTTGTTTTTCTTTTTAATTTTTTTATTTTAATTTCATCTTTCAACATTAAGTTTATTAAAAATTAGACTTCATAATTTTTTTTCAATTTATTTTTTATGAGGTTATTTCAGTCTCATGACCTAAACTGCATGTTTGACTGATTAACTCGATAGACTCGAGTTTTTTTTTCTTTTCTAATTGACTTTTTTTTTTCTAAATTTCATCATTAAACATTGGGTTGATAGGGAATTAGATTTCTTGATTTGTTTTGATTATTGTCTATGAGGTTATTATCGTCTCATGATTTGAGTTGCGGGTTCATTCAAATTGACTCGAGTTGTTTTCTTGTGTTATTTTTTTAATAGATTTTACAATTTCAATTTTATCCTTCAACATTAGGTTTATTAGGGATTGAACTTCATAATTATTTTTCAATTTATGTTTTATAAGGTTATTCTAGTCTCATGATCTGGATCGCTGGTTTGAAGAGTTAATTGATCAGTTGAATCAAGTTCTTTTTTCCATTTTCCTATTTGACTTTTTTTCTCTCAATATTATCCTTCAACATTGTGTTAATTAGGAATTAGGTTTTGTTATTTGTTTCATTTTTTTTTCTATGAATTTATCCTCGTATCATGACTTGGATCACGAGTTTGGTGGATTAACTCGAGTTGTTTTTTTTTTATCCTTTTTATCAATGTTTTTTTTCAATTTCATCTTTCAATACTAGATTGATTTAGGATTGAACTTTATAATTTGTTTCAATTTGATTTCTATTGAATTATCTCGATCTCATGACTTGGATCGCAGGTTTCGCAGGTTAACCCGAGTTTACCCGAGTCATTTTTTTGGTCCTTTTTTAATTGATGTTTTTCCCAATTTCATCATTTAACATTAAGTTTATTGGAAATCAGGCTTCATAATTTATTTTAATTTTATTTTTATGAGGTTATATATCATGGTCTATGTCTTGTCATGTAGATTGGTAGGTTAAATTAGATTGACCTGAGTCGATTCAATATGTTGTCATCTCAATATTTAAAAAATATCATCTTAAATATTTATTTTTAGTCAAATTATATTTTTATTGGACCCGCCAAGTCAATCAGATCCCCACAAGGTTTAATATTTTTTTTACTGGAAAAAACATTAGTAACGTCTAGATATTTTTTATGTTAAAAAAACTAATTTAACTCGCAGCATAGTATGGACCAATTATCTAGTTTTATATTCTAAAACATATTGATACAAACAATGTACATAATCTCTTCACAATATTCTAGAGATAAATTGTATCTCTCTAATACAATTTTCAAGTTCATACTACATTTTTGTTCTCATGGATTTGTCAATGTTCCCCTTCTTTTCTCATAGTTTAAAATTTGTCCTTGTAGCTTTTAAGAATTGTACTTGTTGAAGTTTCAATTTTACCCACCAAATAAATCATTTTTTCCCCTCTCAAACCCGTACATCTATAATATCTCACAAAAACACTTAAAAACCTACAAAACTAAAGTGAGATTTTAATGGTAACGTTGCAAAATTTGAAAATGTGTAAGTAGAAACTGAAACAATAATGAATATATGAGAATAAAATTGAGCCCGGAAACAAGTTTGTTTCCGTGGTTGCTTCTGCTTTTAAAACCAACCACGAGAAACAAATGTTTGGTAACTAATAAAACTCAATTCACTATTCATGGGTCCCATCAATTTCTACATTGAAAACACAGGATTACTGAAAGCAACACAATACTGCTTTCAGCCGTGGAGAGCTCTACTATGCACTTAAGTGAACAGTGGAGAGTGAATTATTACTCTCTACTGTTCACTTAAGTGCACAGTGGAAAGTGACTCCACTGTTCACTTGAACAGTGGAGTATGTCTCCATTGTTCATATGAATAGTGGAGTCACTCTCCACTGTTCACGTGAATAGTAATGTATGTTCACGTTAAATTTACAATATTTAAATTAAAAATCATCAATATTAATATATATTTTTTAAATTATTTTATAACCTAAATTTCAAAAACATTCTTAACCAAACACATTAAACTATTTTTTATTCAATCTCAATTTTAACCACAGTTTTAACAAAATATACATAAATATCAAACCAACATCAACTAAAATTACTTTTTATAAAATAATTTTTTTTCAAATTAGAATCACAAAAACTATCAAAATACTAAATACACTCGAAGTTTATCCATTCAATCACAAAGGCAACTATTTTCTTCTTTCTTATCACTTGTACGTCGCACGTTTCTCTCTCGTTATTATTACGATGGATGCTAACAATAAAGCCAGTTATCAATTCAAGGAGTGACTTCGTCAAGGAGACTGGACATGCAGTAGAAAAGCAGACATCAGTGTTACACCATGTGAATTGTTTGTACTTGAAAATCTCCATGCATTATAACCGAATTGATTTGAACAAGATTCCAAGTACATATCTATTTTATTTTATTTTTTAGAATTTTGCAACTAATTATAATTATCTTATTAATTAATTAATTTACTCACTAAAACCAAGTACATCTTCTCTTCTTCTTTTTCCAATAAAAAAACAAATTGGTTTTTGAAGATGAGGTGCTGAATTGAAGTGTATAGCTTTCGAGTTAATTTTTCAACGCCTAGTTTTTATCTATTGATGCTGACTTCACATATATATATATATATATATATATATATATATATATATATATATATTGAATGGATTTATTCAGAAATAGAAATGTACCAACAAATAATTTTTTTTTTATTAACATGAGTGTCCGGGCCACCTTCATTATTTCTTAGTAAAGGTTGTTGAGGATTTATTTTCTCCTTTTGTATTCATAGACTTCTATACTCTTCTCTTCTAATTTGTTATTAATTATTCAATGGCACTAGCGTCATTAATTAAAGTCTTGATTATCATAGAAAAATACAACCACCATCAATTATTGCACGTGCATATATACTTATCATGGTATTATTTGTAGAAAGAAAATACAATTAAAAAGAAATTAATCCCATATAGTTATAAGTATATCATTATTATTTGCTTGAGATGAATGGACGATAATGAAGGTTCACCTTCTCTCTACAGATATAGATCTTCATCTCTATCTCACACGCAAAAAAATCAAACTCAAAATTAATAAATAGAAATAAAAATATTAATAGAAAAAATTTTATCTGTAAATTATAGTGAATTTTACTAATATATTTTAAAGAGTTGAAAAAAATTACTGAAAATACCATTGATACTATTTAATCCTAACGAGTTCATTATGTAGCTTATAATAAAATAAATTACTGATGAAATTACAAATAATGTTTTTCATTGGTGATATTCCATCTTTACTAATGAAAATACTAATGGAATGATATTAGTAAACTTTTTTGTTTGGTGTTTTATTTTATTTATAAATTTATCAGTAATTATATTATCCAATAAAACAAAAATACTCAAAGATGATTTTTTCATCAAATAATAACTTTCTGTAATCCCATCAATAGTCATGTCAATAAAATTAGTGACTAAATACCAACGGAATATTCCGCTGGTAAAATGCATACTTTTGATAGTGCCTCTGTGATTGCATATGTACATGACGTGTATGATCCATCAGTCAAAATCTACGTTATATTTGTTGAATCTGTGAAGGAAGAGTGATGATAGACGTATTTATCCAGCTTTGTGTACGTACATACATACTCTCTCTCTCTCTCTCTCTCTCTCTCTCTCTCTCTCTCTCTCTCTCTCTCCAGGACCAGGTACAAGACTACAACGTATTTATCCAGCTTTGTGTACGTACATACATACTCTCTCTCTCTCTCTCTCTCTCTCCAGGACCAGGTACAAGACTACAAGTAGTTGGTGCTGGTTCTTTATAGCAGTCGGCTGTTTTTATATCTGATGCATGTAAAGTGGTCCTCAGAAATGTTACCCAAGATTTTCACGAATGAATGTACAAGCCATTCTCCTCTATCTATCTAGCCCTGTTACAAGTACACCCTTTCTCTTCCTCTTTCTTTTTTTTAATACTTGACATTCTTTTTGTTTTTATTTTATTGTTTTTCATGTTCTAATATTCTCACATCATTTTTATGCCAAAATTAAATTCTCTTTATGATTGGATTTATCTTATACTAAAGCTTTTTTTTAATTTAATAATAAAAATATTATCGTCGATTTGATTTTAATTAAAGACACCCTCTCATGTATAGATTCAAAGTAATTTAATAAATATTTTTGGAATTAATCTCTAAATTTTTATAATAAAAAGTGAAGTACTAGTAAGGTAACAAACTTTCTTAATCATTAAACCAACTCTTTGAAGTTTTGCACTAGATCCTGCTTTTGAACTTATATATATCATCTATTAATTTAAATTTATGATGATCATTATCTATTTTGGTATTTTCAAAATTGCATTCTTTTCGTAATCTTTGTATGAAGAAAATAAAACAACCTCAAAATTAATTTTTTATTTTTCAACCTATTCTCAACTAGTACACCAAACTAATTTTTTTTCTTAATTGGCTACTTAAATTATTAAACATTGCATAATTCAGGTTCATTAATTTTTTTCATCTAAATTGCATGTCTACTTAACCTTAAAGTTATAAAACCCAACTCGAGTCATGAGTCAACTTGAGTAAACCCAAGTTAATTTAATTTTTTTAAATGATATTGTTTTGTAAAAAAATTTCAAAAAAAGTCAATGAATTGATGACCGGATCTTGACTAGATTCTCATCGAGCCAACTCTGGTCACAGGTCAATCATGGTTTTTGATAACGTCACCCATGTTTTTTTCTTTATATAAGCCATACATTATACCCAAAATAGACAAGGAGATAAAAAGTTAGTGTACAAATCTAGAGCAAAAACCAAAAAGACAGCTCTACTGACATCAAATAGCAAAACAGGAAACCTCAAAAAGTCCCATAGATTTTTGCGCCTAACCTTTCAAAATTTCATGGCAGCCCTTCAATTTGTTTTTGCTTTCAAATCTAGTTCCTATTATTCCAATTGTTATTTTTTTATTTGAATTATTTTATAGAATTTAAATTTACTTTTAATTTCATCCTCTAATTTTTTTAATCTATCAGATTAAGTCTCGATTCTTTTGATTGTTATTTATTTTATTTGAGATCTTTTTTAAATTTAATTTTTTTATAATTTCATCCTCCATTTTTTATTGCTATTTTCTTTTTACATTGAAATTTTTTTAAAATTGATATTCTTTTTAATCCAATTTCATCCTTCAACATTGAATTGAGCTTCCTGATTCAGCATGAATCTAATATTTAACATGTTGTAATTTAGAGAGATTAACCTAAGTTTATGAGATTCACCCTTTTTCATTTCATTTCTTTTTTAATTAAGTCCATTTTTTTAAAATTTCTTCCTTTAAAATTTGATTGAATTGGAGATTGAGCTTCGTTATTTTTTTTTAATTTTCTCATAGGATTTTCACTAATTTTTTTTAATTTAGATTTTTTAAAAAGAATTTTTATTTTTTAATTAAATTAAATTAATCGTTTAAATATAAGTATGGTATGCTCATTTCATGATATTTTGTTTGGTTTGATTTTATAGTCGTTGCTTAGGTAGTGCGTACGACCTTTTTCAGTGTTGTCATGCAACTTTTTACAGTGGCATTAGAATCATCTCAGTGAGCTCTTTATGTTAGTGGATTAGTGTCTAATATAGAGCAACAATGAGTCTCCAATGGATTTATGTATGATATTGGTGACTCATTTTTTATAGTTAATTATTGATATTTCTTTTGTTTGATTTATCTATTGTCATTGCTTTTTATTTATTTATTTATAATATTAGTAAATTAACTAGGCTTATTGGATCCAGCTAGGTCAATACCTTGAGTCTCAAATTGTTCTTGCTTCTTTGAAAACACTACCATTGTCTGAGCATACTTTGTTTTATTTTAGAAACAACTTGGTCCAATTCGCGGCGTAGAGCAAACCACCAATCTAGGTTAACCCGTGTAACTTTTTTTTTAGATTTTTTTTTTCATTATATGGCCTTTCAATATTTGGTTGATTAGAATTGGTTCTCCAATTTTGTTTCGATTTGGGTTCATGAGGGTTATCATGACTTTTTTGGGTTAACATTGTTTGGTTCAGGTCGATCCAGTATGTCATCATTTCAATATTGTTTTAAATAAATATATCATCCAATATGCCATCATCTTAATCTAGTGAGCATCAAATTTCTTACTTCCTAATACCTATATATTTTTTTAAAAGTTAAAAAAAAATTATTCAACCCGCAACATGCGGCAAGAATCTAATTCAATTCTAAAATCAATGCCTAACATATAACTAATACCAACTCTTTATAACTTGCACTAAGTTTGACGTAATTGTCAGATATATTAAAAATATAACGTAGCTTAGAGAATTTGAAGTAAATTAATTTTAGCCTAATTAAGGAATAGACAAGGAAATCCGAGACTGTATCAAAATGCAATTATCTAAAAGCCAACTATTAATTAAAAAGATATATACTTAATAAGGGATTTATTTCTTTCCTTCTTCACTCCTTTGAATATATAATTTGCGAGACCAGATTTCGATAATCGTTGTAAAGCTAAAAAGAGTTTGTTTTTTATGATTCTATGCTATTTTTGTTTCCATGGAGGGGTAACAGATTTCTGTGTATCTATAGATTTTCATGTGTATTAGCTGAACTGGTAATTCAAGAGTAATACTTTTGGATCTCTTTCTGCGAAAACAGTCTGCTTTATTCGTGCATGCTTGACTCGTTTTGCGATTATTCTCAACCTCAACTGTCTCACTTGTTCTTCATAATTCCACCTTTTCCAGGCCATCCCAGGACAAGTCACTGTCCCCTCCCCCTCCCCCTCCCCCTCTCCCTCTCTCTCTCTCCCTCTCACTGTGTATCTTGGGCATTATCATTAAGAAGATCTTTCTTAATTATAGACTACTTGAGCTGAGCCACATTTACAAATTTCATGTTTTGAATTTAATGGAAGTACCTTTGATGGATTGCACCATCTCACGGTGAGGGGTCCGCCGCACCCAACAACATGCCTTTGAAGACCCACATTTGCTAACCCTAAAGAACAACGACAACCCGCAAAGCTCTTCTTCGCCATTAGAGTCAAAATCACGTAGGTTTGTGGGTTGAAAGGGGGACCGTTTATGGGTTAATTTCAATTCAATGCATCTGCACCACGTCTATGCCCCCTTATAAAAGTATAAAATTATCTGATGTGAACCCTAGCTATATAGCACACTACCTGTTTTTCCTTTTCCTCATGATGTGGCCACGTCTCATACAATATTTTTTGCCATCAAATTTACCATTTGCTGGATGAGCCTGCATTTGCTAATCAATGGCTTACATAATACTTAACTTCCCTCTTATATAATTAATGTGATCATTCATAATATTTTAAACAATAGATTTTTATCAATAATATTTTATCCACAAAAATTTTCGTAGGTATTTTTAGTGTAAATAAGTTTTTTTATCGATGGATTCTTTTTATAGATAAATTTTGTAAAAAAAATGTTTGTTGGTATTCCATTGGTAATGCAAATAAAAAAAATATAAAATCCAAAAAAATTTAAAAAAAAATTTATTTATTTTTCAGTATTGTTATTACTTAATTTGTATTTCTTACATTTAAATTCAATGTAAAAAAAATCAAATTCACAAATCCATCACTTTTTATCACCATGAAACACAAGATTATAAACACCATACTATCATAAAAACAAAAAAAATATAAAATTAACAATGTCAACAAAATAATCAACCATAATATTATCTACACACAAAAAGAATTATTTATCAAGGAATTTATAAAGAGAAAACGTAAGAAAGAAGAGACAAAAAGTTGTTCTTCTAAAGTAATATTAATTGTTGGTTGGTAGATGAAGAGAATTAAGAATGAATTAATAATAAAGAAAAAAAATTAAGAGAATGAAGAAATAGGAAAGAAAGATAATGGAGAAGGAATAAGAGAGAGGAAGAGGAAGGGAACGGAAGAGACGTTAGAGGGAATAGGAGAGAGATATAAATAGAAGAAATTTGAGGGAGAGAAAATATTTTCGAAAGCAAGGGAAACCAATATTTTGCCTAATATTTGAATTATGAACAGAATTTATGCCAGCAATTTTATTTGTCAACATAAATTTAATTTTTTTCGGTATTTATTTTTTTTATGGACGGAATTCTTTGTTATTAAGTAATAATAATAAAAAATATAGTTCTATCAGACTTTGTTTTTAACCGACGGAATGAATTCTATAGGTTCTTTTAATCAACACAATAAATTCATTAAGTACACTCTATTTTTCTAATAATGCAGTGCTCAAATTAAGACCCTTAATTATATTGAAAAAACATTATATTGATCCGATAATTAAAAAGAATTACAAAATTGGCAGTACATAAAGCACTAGAGTTGATTGCTTCTAAAGAGGAATATTATTGAGCTAAATTTTTGTTATGGATGGGAAAAACAGGCAATAGACAATGAAAGTTTGTTAACTTGTTCCTCAACATATATATATATATATAACATGAGTGTCCGGATTAGTTTACGCGCAGCTCGACTAATCCCATGGATCCTGAAGTTAACGACTATGTAAGCCTCCAGTGGCTATCATTTTAGCAACCACATGGCTCGAACTTGAGACCATGGAGGGAGCAAATCTCTTAATCTCAAGCTCTTATCACTGGACCACCTACTAGATGGTTGATATATTTCAAGGATTCGGATTGTGTCTTTTTGTAGTCATGTAAGCTACGAAGGCAACTTTATGGCGGATGTCTTGGGTAAGCAAGGTGTGTCCATAGAATCTGAATTTGTTTCTTGCTCTGATGTATACGTATCGGTTGCTACTTTGTTTCTGGACTTGATAGATATTTGTATCCTTATCTTATTTAGTGACTAAAAGTCTAATTGGAAACGCGATTTAAATCTTGTTCCATTAAAATTTGATTTTTTTTTATTTAAAATTATTTTTATATATATTTTCATATCGTTTTGATGTGCTCATGTTAAAAATAATTTTTTAAAAAATAAAAAAATATTTTAATACATTTCTAACTAAAAAGTACTTTAAACTACAACCGCTACTACAATATCAAACACATCCTAAATATTTTGCTAGTTTATTGTTGTTTTTATGCAGCTCCTCGCTATCTCTTCTCCTTGTTTTGCATAATAGTGCTTATTTATAAATTGATCTTTGCTTATCAAAAAATTAAAAAATGCAATTATCCAATTTTAGAACCTTTCATTCATTACACCATAAGAAATATATATATATATATATATATATATAACATGGATGCATATAATTTAATTTTTGGCATATTTCTTTTTATTGTATTACTTTCTTAATTTTTTGAATTTATTAGTTTTATTTAATTAGGCAAGTTGTTTATGAGAAAATTAGTAATAATTCTCATGTTCTTTTTTTTTATTATTATTTCAAGAGTTGTAATGGCCTTTTAACAAAAAGACTTTGATTAATAAAAATTAAATGTTTTGGGTGTTTTCTACAATTATGGTGTATTTTTATCTTTGAAGATATTGACTTGTAACAAAATTTGTTATCTTTCACTATATATTGTATCAATTGGTATAAAAATAAGTTGACATGTTTGATAGATAAAGTTATTGGAAAAATCATCCCACCTCATAATGCGGTAGTCGAAGCTATCTAAGGCATTTTAAGGGCTTGAGATGCAATATAAAAAGCCCTATCATTTAGATTTTATTAGTTGGATAAACTACAAATAGGAGCCACAAACAAGTATTGTAATAAGAAGAGGGATGTGCCTAGAGACGTACCTCGATGCTAACCAAACCCTATATCTACTCCTTCAAACCTATATAGGCTTCATGACTACGTGGAGAGTAGTATTTACAACAGACGAAACACTAAAGACTTAATTGTTCCTATGATTCATCATTGTTAAAAAAAAGTTCACAAATCATAATCAATTGTTCCTAAGCTTGAGGTGAAAACTAAGAGACAATCTCAAGTTTAAGTATCAGATAAAGACTCATTTGATTTATAAGTATCAATAATTAATTTGATCTTGAATTTTTTTGGTCTTAGAAGTTTTTCCTAGGTTTAGAAATTCTACATGCATCTTTCTTTGCAAAAATTAGATTTAAGTTATTTAGAAAACACTATTTTGTGTATAAATTGATAATATTTTATCTTATAAATATTTGTTCTTTCAGAATGTAACAAATCAATTTTTAACAGTTAATTTGAGTACGAGTTAACTTTTCTCAAGTTGTAGAGCCTAACAAAGGATTGTGATTATGGTATTTGATAGGGATGTCACACATTTAAAATGAAAAGAATGTGATATCCCATATCCATAATTGTTTATGATAAATTTGAATAAGATATAGGTCACGTTTATTTGCTATAAAGTAGTTTTTTTTAGAAGTTGTTTCCTTGAAAAGTGGATTCCTGTAAAGTGAATTACTTTTTAATATTTAGTAGTGTCATGAAAAATGAGTTAGAAAAGATTTTTTGATATTTGGATAAGTCATGAAAAATAAATTATTAATGTTTTAAGTTTATTAAAAGAATTAGGACAAACTCTTATAGATAAAAAAAAAGTTAGAGGATGAAATTAAAAATTACATATAATTTCATAAATTATTTCAAATAAAATAAATCATAATTAAAATAATAATGACCAAATCTGACAGATATAAAAAATTAAAAGATTTTGAAATTAAAAAAAATACAATTTCATAAATAATTTTAAATAAAAATAAATAGCAATCAAAAGAATATGGACCAAATTAATATGATAGGTAAAAATTTTCAATTCATAAAATGATAAGAGAGAAGCAAATAATAATAAAAATATGAAGACCAAAATTTATATAAAACTAAAATAAAATCAAATTTTAAGAGATGAAATTAAAGGAAAAAAAAATTCAAAACAAAATATATAGCAATTAAAAGATTGATGATCAAATTTGTTATAATAACAAATTACAAGACATTTCTGAATTTTCCACAAATTCTGGAAAGTGTTTTTCACCAAAAATAAAAAGAAAACACTTTCATGAAAACCAAGCCAAATTTTTCTTTGACTAGTGTCGCTCATGCGCTCACGGAGTGACAGGACACCAAGATCGAGGAGTCGCCACCTAGTTGTTTGGTTTACGGTGCACTGGTGTTATCAGAAATTCCAAGGCAAGGGATTGGTTGTAAATAGGAAAGGTATTAGCACCCCTAACACACCTTACCTGAGGTAAGTTGCATTGTGTGGTCTGCATGTGATTTAAAGGTGTTGATGGTTCATCTATGGCTTAGGACAAAGATTTACGTTGATGAACAAAATTAGCCCTTCAAATTTATTATGGGCTTGTATGTCCAGATAAATCATTATAGGAAGAATCCATGTAGGTGTCCTGACAGAATTTACATATCTTAAAAGGCGAAAATGTTTTCCACAACTCATATATTGTGATGAAAAATACTTCCAATTAAAAATGTTGAATATTTAAAAAAATTCTAAGAACTTCGTAGTCAATTTCTAATATTTAAATATCAGCCTACTTGTAGTTTCATTATTTATACTAGAATGTTGACCATTAATTTTAAGAAGAAAAACAATTAGAGTTATTGAAATATTAGCTAAATCCGTAATGAATTTTACAAACCTATTGTAAATTCCATAAAAAATGCAAAGAAATACAAAACAATTTAAAAAACAATGCTAAAAAAATTTCTCTCTTTTTTTCTGAACAAAAATGCATTTTCTTTTAAGGATTAGGCCTTATGCAACAAATATAAATCTTTTTTTTAAGCCATGTTTTACAAAAACTCATTTTTCTTAAAAGAAAAACTATTTAAACAGACTTTTAGAGGGTGATTGCCCAACACACCCTTTAGCCAAAGAAAAAATTTAACAAAAACATTACCAACCAAACAGGGTCTAAAATTTTTACCCGATTAAGTTGACCCAAAACTTTTGGTCTGATCATAAACTGAATTAAATTCCATTGGTTTAACCTAAGGTTGTCAATTTCGTTTCAGTAAGTGTTTTTTTTTTTTCAATTGGAATGAAATGTTTAAGTTTCGGAGTGTTTTGACATGCTGTTTCGGGGTTGTAGTGTTCATATATATATTCAACAAACATAATTCAAATTCAAGATAAATTAATTATAAATTATGCAATACAAACACAATGTCAAACAAATATAATTTCAAAATTTAAAATATTTCTAAATAGTCAAGATTAAATAGATCTTTA
>Ga0307517_10006755_pt1 | contig 16886 bp, 19 predicted proteins | sample 23_EM_MG_FD_194515 | JGI IMG/M metagenome (GOLD analysis project Ga0307517, IMG submission 194515) | Populus trichocarpa ectomycorrhiza microbial communities from riparian zone in the Pacific Northwest, United States - 23_EM | ecosystem: Host-associated > Plants > Roots > Unclassified | place...
CATCACAAGAAAAGTTTGAACTTGATTACACTTTTTTAAGATGTAAAATAGGTTAATAGTATTTATACTCTCTATTACATTTTCTTTACAGTTTTCTGCTTCAGAAAACCCTTCTATGCACCCTGTGAGTACTCAAGCTCGTCGTTCTGAGCCTTGTCGTCATTCTGAAGCTCCTCGTCGTTCTGAGGATCGTCATCACCACCGGGATGGTCATCGTTGTCAAATTGGTTGTCGCGCCTGGGCTTGTCTTTAGGTATGAACCTGCCCTCGGTCATCGGGTCGTCCTCCTCAATCACCTTGTCCGCCGTGGCATTTCCCTCAACCACTCTCATCTTTCCTTTCTTAACCGATCGCAGGTGCTTCTGATGTGCCGAGGATGGACCGCCGGAATTAGTCAAACTAGGTGTTCGATTGTCAGATCCTCGATTCCTCTGCCCGTCGGGTTGCCCACGACCTCACCCCAGCATCTGACTCCCCCCGCCCTGGTTCCGTAGGTTCCTGTTTGTCGGTCAGAACTCACGACATTTAAACGCATCTCAGCTTCCTACCTTGATCTCACCCCAACCCCCCCTTGTCCATCCACGTCCATGTCATCTCTTTGCCTGCTTCTCTGTTTGAATCATCAGCGCTTGAAGCTCCAGATGCCGTCTCCCTTCTTACTGTGCTGCTGGGAGATGTGCCAGACGTAACCTCCCCTTCCTTCTTCGCTATCCCGGAGTCCAGCTCAGGAAGCACGTCTGCTCTGGCTTGGTTCTTAATCTCCTCGTCCGAAAAGGTCTTGAACGTTGATTGTGAATGTCGGTAGGTCGGGAGTTTCGAAAATGGATTAGACATGTGTTTGAACTCGGGTGCCGGCGGAAACCGAAGTAACTGCTGTTGGTCTATCGACCCTGAAGCGAACTGGTCCAAAGCTTCAGCACGAGGTCCAAGGATAAACCCCATCGTGTTGCCTACCTCCAGAAGCTTGTCGATCTCCATCTTTGCCTCGATGGAAATCACTCGCTGTGACGGTCCATCGTTCTGGTTGTTCGATAGAGATGGACACCTTGTTAGGAAGTCGCCCAGGCTCTTTAGGTTCTTCGCATCCTTGATCATCAGCTTGTTCACTTGCTCGGCCATCTCTCCCCGATAGGGCCCCTGTAGATCTTCTACCTCGTCTGGGCACCCATCCCAATACTGGAACTTCTTCAAATGACTAAAGACGGCAAACCCTGGCCCTTGCCACCCAATCCACAGGTTGATGTTGAGCCATAGGTCGAACCAAAGGTCCATGGTCCACTTCGACAACGGCGCCTTTCCCCTCACCTCGAGCACCGCCACTGATGACTCCTTGAGGCTAACTGCACAGATCTTTTTCAGTTGCTCAACTTTTGGCATGTTGAGCGACCTCCATGACGTGTTCAAGAGGAGTGCCCAATATGGACCAGGGTTGGGCGGTGTCTTCATCTTGCTCAGCTCCCCTGCCTCCCGGATTTTCTTGAGGAGCGATGTGGCCTCATTCCAGACGTCAGACGCCTTCAACCGCCCATCTATTGTCACGAACGCGTGATCTTGTTGATCAAATCAAACAGATCACGATTGAGATTCGTGACATAAAAGAGAGGAGTAAACATAAGATCGATTCATCAAACGAATCAAGTACAATCAATGTTCACAACCACACTCAGAGTGGTCTTCTACAAGATGGTCATGAAGAACATGACGAGGATGGTGTACACTACGTTGACAATACACAAAACGTCCGTCAACTACCTGACAGTATGAGCAACCAAAGACATTATGCTCCAACTCAATACCCAAGCCCAACAATATCCACCTCATCGACTCCACTGCCTCCTGAACTCCATCCCTCATCACCAAGTAGTGGAAATCCTGCAAAGCCTGTTTCGTCGACGACTCCTTGGTCAAGGAGGCCAAACGATCCCGCGTCTCTTGCAAACGAGGGAGACAACGTTGGCGGGGTGATGGGCGATCTTCTTTGCGGGACGAATGGGATGACTTCTGGCGGCGAGAGCGACGACGGTCCTTGCGATGATTGAAGGAAGGCGGGGGTGTAGTAGACCGAGTCGATGGAGGAGGAGGTGACGGACTCGAGCGAAGGGAGGGAGGAGTGATGGGAAGAATGATGGGAAGATCCATCCTCTCCCTTAAGGATAACTGCTGCATCTGAGAGGTCACAGGGCTCAGGGAGCGACGCGTCGGTGACGAGTTGGCAACCAGCGTATTGACCGATCTGTTCCATAAGACCAGCAATGGGAACCCAATGAGATTCCACGTAATGAGTCAATAAAGTTTGACACATTACTGACAGCGAATGGGACTCTTCCAACTTCTCTTCCATACCCTCGACCCTCTTACGCAGCACATGTAACACCAAACCCATACCATCCACCTGTTGTTCCAACTCGTGGATACGAGCAGCCTGGGCGTCCTGAATATTAATGGTGTTTGCATGAAGCTGCCCAGCAGTGATTTCATTCATGCGAAGACACAATATCTCCGCGGACACCTCAGACACAGAGGAAGGGGGATGTTGGAATACGCTCTCCCCAGAGCGATAAGACAAATCAATCTAACATGAGGTCAGCTTTCAATAAACCTTGAACGCTTCACCACACGTACCAATGGATCGGATCCATCGAAGAAGTCGACACTATCATGACCCCAAACCTCGTCCTGCTGACCCATAACGATGGGAAGGGAAAGGTTGACGTTGACAGTGGGAGCGGACATGGTGGTAGAGGGAAGAACTTTAAGAAGGGGAGGAGCAGACGATTGATGGGGGGGAAAAGGAAAAGCGAACTGAGGAAAGAAACCAGCCATTGACCAATCATTAAATAGATGGTAGGAACCCTAATCCTGAAACACCGAATCTTAGATTCCATCAGACTCTTCCATCAAATCTATCCAAAAGAAGCCATAATTAGAGGGGAGTTTTGGATCCGGGGATTTCTCCTTGAAACGCCACCATCAAACTTCTTAGAAGTTCAGTCCATCATTACGCAGCCTCTCCCATCAATCAGAAAGGAAGCCACCCCTAACAACCGAAGGATGTTCCGCTTATCAATAGAAAGTTCCAAACGATTCCTTATGACTCATTGTTATTAGATATGACTCATTCCTAGACGCCTCCAAGGGAGAGTAGAACTTAGCCATAGAAAGCAGTAGATCATGTGACCAGGATCTGGGAGTATATAAGGACGAGCTCCTCCAGCTCTCTTTTTCCCTTATCCTCAATCTTCTCTGTAACCCACTACTCCAACTAGTAAGTTGGATACTCTCCAATAAACCGCTTTACCCTTTATACTAAACATACTTAGCAGGAGTCTCCTGCTATTGTATGTTGCCACCCGCTCTCCCTAACCCCAATCTCCTCTCCCCTTTCCCTCTCCCTCCTATCGAAGACATAAGACCTTATTTGTGGAGTCAACGCTTGCTGACAAGCCTCAGTGTTAACCAGACCAGAGGCCAGCTCGTGCACTGTCCCTACTATAAGCCCTTTTCTTCATTAGATAGCGGGGCTCCTTCCCCACCATTCCTCGCCACCGCCGATCACTATTTTGAGTGGAGGTCTATTTACACTAACCAACCCCTTGCCATCATCACCTTCATAGTCCACCCCGCTTACTCGCAGAACATTCCCCAGGTAGATATCTACCCTCACCCTTACCACAAGTGTGAGAACTGCATCGTTAGTTGGTGGGATTTCCCTACTGCACTTCCTGGAGAAGTAGTTGCTTGGTTACAAGAACAAGCTGACCTCAACGCACAGGAAGAAAGCTTCTGGTTATTCAGCCACGCCCTCGCCGATTTCGTCGATAAGTTTTGGAAGCCAGTTTTCCCTTACGACCACAAATCACCCAACCTCCGACCCGATCGAGCTCCTCCTCTTCCCCTCACCCCAAACCACCCATCGCTTACTACACCTCTGGTGCCCTTTAACAAGTAAGCAGGCACCCAACCCTGACATCTATCTCTGATTTTGACTGGGGGGGGATACACCTGACGATCTCTCCAGAGATCGTGCTAAAGTGTGTCGCGTGGGCCATGATGATTCTTGAAACCTTCAAATCAACTTGGTCAGAATGTGCCCAAAGGATGACTCTCGAGGACCAACTGTGAGCATTAGGCGATCTGCACCCCTTTTGTCGAGGGGGCACATCTTGCCCAGTTTGTTCGCAATCATGTCAGACCATACGTGAGCGGACTGATCCTGCCCTTTGATTTCCATGATATGGCTTGTGAGGCCATCGAACCAACAGGCAACCTTTGGTAAGGTTAGGCGTGATGACGTCAGCATGAAAAGGAAAAATGCTTCGAACCTCAATGATGATGTTTTCGTCCGCGAGGATAAACTTCTTTAGATCATCCAGCATGGAAACCGTAGCGAGTGGGAGGCAGAGCCAACCATCTGCAATGGCAAACACAACCTTCAGGTTGATACCCGCACCTCTGATCCCATGCCTGTGTGGATCTCCTTTTTCATGCAAGCCCTTGGCGTCCAGTCTGAGCAAAGTCTCCTCTAGTTCCTTCTCGACCTTCACGATATACTCTGTGAGTCGGTCCTTGCATTGGTCGTCCCCAATGACGTTGAAGCACTGGAGCAGCGTGACCCCGTCATCTTCCTGGAAGTGTTGCCGGTATATTTTGTCCAGTCTTTTCATCAGATCGCTGTCAACATGAACATAGGAATGATAGGAGTCGAAATCCGTAGTGATCCCAGCTTTTCTGGTGGACTTGATAACTCTGTCTGTCACCTGAAAGGTCTGATCTATCGTTTTGTTGTATTTGTGTGCGTCCTGTCCCTCCACTGTAGTGGTCATGAGAAGGTGTGTTTCCTTACGCTCAAGGAGTTGGGTTTCTCTTACCTACAAGCCCACCGAGTAGGCTTAACTGGCCATTGATGTAAACTTTGTTCAATGTTGTTTTGAACCCACTTCATTTCTCCTTCCACTCCTGCAGGAGTTTGTCCTTTGCTACTGTCCACTTCCTATTGGTCTTCATGGCATCGGTTAGAGCCCCCTTATCCTTATTTCTGGGGGGCGCTGGTGCGAACAAGGTGGTCGTCCTCTTTATCATGTGGGTGGCAATGGTGGTGAGGATCTGCTCGAGGTGATGTGAGTTGATCTCTGCGGTTGAATGAACTTTGGTAGATTCACTCACCCGGAAGGCAGGATGTTTCGAAGCTTCCTTTATATCGCTGGCCCTTGTGACCCAAGACGCGAACAAAGCCTCTGAGAGCCTTACCGCCTCTGTGGACATCGTCCAGACGCTGTCTCTACCGGTAACGACTTGGACCGCCCTGTTGTCATTGGCGAGGAGGCTCCAATGGTCCCCTCCCCTTGGGCTCGTAAAGGTTCCTCTTGAGGATGTCGAATAGTCTATTGTTAGCGGTCCTCGTGGCCCTGGGTTCGGTGGTGTTCTCTGTAAGGAACCTGAGGAGGACTTCGGGGTCAAAAGGTGAGATCTTTTTCCCAAATCTTTTGAGGTCGTCTGTGCATTCCGTTTTGATTAGCTATGTTCATCCCTAGGCCTATGTGGAGGATCCAGACTCACCAATGTCATAAAACAAAACTGGCCATGATCTTATCATTGCCAGGGTCCCGTTTATGAACTCGATCTCGGCTTCAAGGACTCGTATTGTCTCTTCGTCGTGTTGGCCAATGCTGTTTCCGCCTTCATCCTCCTTGATGGCTTGGCTTTTTATGGTGTTCAGGCAAGCCTTGAGGCCGACTAACACTGATGTTGAGTCTTCGATGGCCTTCCTGGCGGCAGCCACTCGATGGTACCTGGCGAGGACGAAGGGGGTGATTTTGGTGACACGGATCTTTATATCCGATAGGATGGGGGTGTGTTGGATGACATCATAAGAGTCAGTCAAAGTATCAGTGTTGATCTCGCTTCGCCGGATGGCCACAGCCAGAGGATTTGAGGCTGATTGGTTGTCCCTGGTTTGAAGCATCTTGCAGATTTTGTTGATGAGGTCGTTTTGTCACTGCCTCGTTGGGTTGAACCTCTGGGTCTCCAGATGGATATGGGGGCCCTGAATGTCAATCTTCCCAATCCCCAAAAACACCCGCTGGGATTCCCGTGTAAGACGAGCCTCTCATTCCATTTCATCCTGCATCAAGCGAGCCATCTTGACCCTCTTCGTCGAAGCCTTAAGATATCCTTATCGGTGGGGTCCGCCGAGATTATTGAGATCGGTTGCTCACCTGGTTTGCTTTGTCCCACTTTGTCGTTCCTGCCATGGTGAATGTGGTTCGATGGCAAAGGATTGAGGGAAGATAGACCTCGATCTCTGTTCCTGTCGCGACCCCTCAATTTTTTCCTATCACGACCCCCCGATCCTTTTCTCCGATGACCCCCCATTTAGTTTGATTTGGATGTAATGGTCTCAAGCTTCCTTTGGTTCACACTGATTAGACTTATGCGCTTCTGGGGAGCTCAATACAAGTTCATCTATATACCATCGAGGTACCGCTGACTACAAAGAGCCTCCGATAAGGGTGGGGAGGTATACAGCATACGTGGGATAAAGGTGTGGTTCTACCTCGTGTAGGGAGGCTCTCGAGGTGGCTTAGTGTAGACCCGAGGCACTGGAAATGGTCTTCGAGGCTGACCGCCAATATCTGTAACATTTACTTATGGAGAAGAAGGATTACATGATAGAAAAGTAGAAAACGACAAAACAGAGCGGAGATAAAGCGTGTGAGAAGGAGGTGAATGGGATCGAGTACTTGAAGAGCTAATAGTCGCAAAAATTGGAGTGGGAGGACGGAACACCTAAGCGATCTGGAACTCCTTACAATACCAAAGCCACACCTTATGGAGGTTATACCCCGTCCTGTTGCTGTTCATTTTCGAGAGCCACGTGGCCCATTCCCCCTCCCTGCTGGCTTTACCAGGGAGAACTTGGCAATTGAGGGTTTCCGCCATCTTGGGGAATAGGTCCTTGTTGTACCAGACGGACCAAGCCGTACCCATGATCATGTCAGACCACAGGCATTCCTTCATGTCGTGTCCTGATCCTCGTTCCTTTAATGCTCTTTGTGGCAGGGCACATCCCCAGCACCAAACTCCTATCGTGGAATCATAAACCCAGGGCGGCTTCCCCAGGAGGTTAATGGGTATAACGATGATTAGAGCCAACCCTCTCACCGATTTCCGTCTCGGTTTGTTCCAATCATAAAAGTTCTTGAAGTGCTTTCCGCAACCACAGATATTCCAGGTTGCATGTTTCTGTCCTGTAAGCTTCTTGCCTCCAGATTCTGCGTGACAGATGGCACAGTTCGGGGAGAAAGCCTCGAGCAGCCGGATGCACTCCAGGGCTGTCTCTGTTCTGGCATGCGCGAGGGTCATCTCAACCAGGGAGTGGGTGATTACCTCTGGTGAGGCCAGTCGAGGCATGAGAGGCACCATCTCCAACTGCGTGGGATCAACGCCCCCCGGTGTCGGTCATTGTGCAGAGCGCTGCTCGAGGACATGCGTCTCGCCAAGTCTGATCTTATTCATTCGTTGCCAGATCTCCATAAGAGGATGGTCCCGACGGCATGAGTCGCAGGGCATGGCACCGGGTATGGAGTGACACTTGACCTCTTCTGTATCCATGCACGAGGAGATTGCCGTTCTCCTGCACTTGCCTTTGTCGGTCCATTTGACCATCTCTTGCCTACAGGACAGGTCATCCTCGTCATTCTTTGAGGGTGGGTATGAATTTCCCGAATGCAACACCACGACAAACGATTGCTCTCCATTCCTTCCTGCCCGTCCAGCACCCTGTATGAAGTCGATCATGCTGAAGGGCGTTGCCACAAACAACACGAAGTGGACGTTGTGGTAGTCCACTCCTTGTATGAGCAAGGTCGTTCCAACGATCCAACCCCCAGACTGACCGTTTTTCCACCTCTCAAGCGCCGAAGTCCTGGCCCATTCGTCTGTGATCTCGGCGTGGATGAATGCCATCTGTAGGAAGAGCCACATGATGGACTCTCCCATCTCCTTGCTCTGAACGAAGATGATCCCCCGTCTCTCACCATGGAGGTGCAAGGCAGAGGACATGATGACGAAGGCGACAGCATGATGGAGTAGCTTCTCTTTCATGGATCGAAAGAGGATATACTGGTGCTCGGGCTGGTTCGTTGTGGCCCTGATCATCGAGTGCTCATCAGGAACTCGGATTATTTCCTTTAGCGTTTTCTCGAGGCGAACGGGAAGCGTGGCCGTCAAGAATGTGACGGGGACTTTCGTTGTCATGAGGACCTCGATGGACCTCATCACTGGTCGGAAGTCTTGACTGGTGAGTACGGTATGGATCTCATCGATGACGACCGAACCGATCTTGGTGTGGTTGGCTCTTATCCAACTAGCTCCGACGTCAGTCTTGTTCTAGGGGGTCAAAGACATTCACTTACTCCAAGATCGGTTGTGAGAGGAGCGTCTCGAAGGCCACGAAGATCAGCCTCACGTTGTCGTCTTGAAGCATTCTGCTGGACGTGACAGTCCAGTGTTCGCAGGCCACTCCTCGGTTTTCGCAGTTCTGTTTTGCCTGGGCGGTTATGACCTTGTATGGAAAGGCGGCGATGGTCAATTGACCGCTACAGAGGGGAGGGAGTTCGTATGCCAAGGACTTTCCACCTCCCGTGGGAAGGACGGCGATCGTGTGCTTTCTCGACAGCACAGAGTCTATGAGCTCTCTCTGCGCAGATGACTTGAAATCCGCATAGGGTTCCCTTCGAAGGACCTGAAGCTTTTCGAGGGGGACATCCCTTTCCGGGTTTTGATGGTGTGGGGCTTGGAGGGTTGTCTGTTGTAAAGCCCGGTCGTGTTCGGGCTGAAGATCGATGTGTTCCGTTGCTTGCTCGGGTTCGAGGCGCATGGACGAGAGGTTGGCGATCACGGCAGGTTCCACTTCGTTGGTGTCTGGAACCGGAAGGTTGACGGGAATAACGGCTGGGGTGCTGGGCTGAGTCGGTAGTTGGTGGTCCGCATTTTGAGTTTCCTCCGCCTCGAGGTCGAAGTCTTGACTGCCGCTGGGGACAACCGTGGAGACCTCCATAGCTTCTTCAGGATGGGTCGAGGGAATACCAGAGCCATGGCGGATGAACACGCTCGAATGCAGATCGGTGCGGTCGCCGACATTCTCGCCTGGCTTTCTCTTGGACTGTGGCTGCTCGGCAGACTCGGACAAAATACGTTTGACTCGTCGGCCGGGTTCTGGGACCGGGGGAGGCGGAGGGGGGTTAGGAGAGCTTCGAACAGGGAGACTTTTGTGAGCCTGGTTTGAGGTGGTTCGCGTGCTTCGGGAGAGCCTCGTTGTGGAACGTTAGAAACATCTGGGCAGGCCATTTGAGCTCTGAGGTGATACTCCATCGCATGAGCATTTGCAGTCTGGAGCTCCTTGGTCAGGAATGGCTTCAGGTCCTCCATGACAGATTTGTAGGTCGAAGTTGTGAGCTCCTTTATGAGAGGCAGGAGCGCCCCAGCGGTTGTCAATGGTTCTCCGGACGTAGCTGTCGAGACCACCGAGCCCAGACGTCGGGCAAGCAGTCGCTTGAATCGAAGGGGAACAAGAGGGAGACCCTGATCTCCTAAGCCAATGACATCGTGGTAGGATTCGCACCACTCCTGGACGTCCATGAGGTAGCTTGTCGTGTAACCCTCGGGCTGTGTGTATTCGACGGTGTAATGCTTGTCCGCCGTCTTCGAGGAGTGGGAGGAAATCAAGTCACCGATGTTGCTCCCCCTTTCGACTCTGAGCTCCTCGACGTAGGCCCTTTGGACGGCTATCATGACGTGCCTGAGGGTCCGGAGGCTGAGACCCACCCCGACGTACTCCTTTGTGAGCTTTTCGAGGGTGGGGGAAAGCTGAGCGGAGGTCATTCTTTCCCCACGCCTGACGTACATGAAAAGGTTGTACTGTTGGACTTTTGCCTCGTCCTCGTACAGATGCTTGGCCATGAGCGTTTCAAGGGGCCGAACAACCAGGAGGTAATAGCAGATGGCGTCGGTTAGGCTCTTGGGGAAGTAACAGATGTTGAACGGATCAATCCCCTTCGAATTCATGTCTTTCGAATGACGCCTGATCGCCACCATCTGTCCAAAGCACAGATAAAGGGTCCGGGGTTGGATTCCGTTCCTGATCTGGTCCCGAACGATGTCCTCCCCTCGAAGGGGTGGGCCAGAACCCATGTTAACGAGCGTGATGATCAGGTCGATGATCTCGCTGGTCTTCTCCATGAAATCCATGCAGGCAGTTCTGTTCCAGGTCAGACTGCCATCTTCATTGACCCAAGTTAAGTTCCATCGACCCTCGAGGACCATCGCTCGCATCAGGGCATGCTCCCGTGGTTCCGTGTAGGACGCGTGCATCCAGGACTTCCCCCGCTCCATCGAGGCCAGATCGTCGACGTGTTTTTCAGGAATGTTGTACTTGACCGGCTTTCCACCTGAGAGGTCATGCATCTTCTTCTTCAAGGCTTTGAGCATCGATCGAACTCCTGAGACAAGGGCCTTGACCTCGACCTGGCTTCCTCTGACCTGCACAACGTCGAGATCGCGGTTCCAGATGGTGGTTGGAGCGATCGTCTGCTTAAACGCGATGCTCGAGGCGAGGTGCTGCAGTTGGACCACGTCATCGAAGACGGAGACTCGGCCTTCCGAGAGGTGTACCGAGCAGTGATTTTCAAGTGCTCTGTGCGAAACGGTGAGTCGACGCTCGAGGAATGGGAAACAAGGGGTTTGATGGTACTCACTCGAGGACAGAGCCCACTTCGTTTGCTTCAAACAGCTGATGGGCCTGGTAGAGGGCGGTGCACCTCAGCAGATACTGCCAGTTGGCCAACAGGGAGGTCAGTTCAGGGGCGGTTTTGAAGGTATCATCACTCTTGTAACCAAAGCACGCTATATACACCTGCACCGGGCAGGTAAACTTATCATCGTGGGGGGTCTTGATGATGCCAGTGACAGAGTAGAAGAAAAAGTCCTGAAGGCTCGAAAGGAGGCTCTCGGGCACCGGGGGTTTGTTTGTGGCATCTGGACTGTTGGGCTTTGACCGGTCGATCTTGATTGGGCATTCCGGAAGGAGCTCAGAATAGTTGCTGAGGTCATCGAAAAGCTTTTGAGCGAAGGGTTTGAGCTCCTTCGAAAGCAGAATTTTGCACTGGTGCAATCCTCAATGCAGGCTTCGAAGTCCTGCAGCCAAAAATTTGATCATGGTGGCAAGGTAGCACGTTTCTGACTTGGTGCGCTCGACCCATTTCCAGCGTTCTCTTCCCCTGTGGAACAATTAGCGTTTGTCCTATTCCTCTGAAAGCCTTTGAGGCGCTCACATGGGATATTGAGCCAGGATTCGATGAACGTAGCCGTAACCGTGTGAATGATAAATCTTCGTCTTATCCAACCAGGCATTGCAGACCTTTGGCAGGCCTACCAAGGCACGTTCAACCGTCTTGTCCTTACCAACTGCCCACTTCACAGTCTCGGTCGAAGGGAAGCTGATGAGGGCAATTACGTCCGGTGCATTGCCCCTATACGGCTCCAAGAAGACGTTCCATCGGGTAGCTCGAAGCAAGTTTGGCAACTCTGCATCCTCGATGGGTTCCGGAAGGTATGCGTCAGGGGGCTCGTGGACCATCTGTCTGACGAATATCGAATAAGGGTCCTGCGAACCCCCCAGGTTGGTTCCTGGGCCCAGTCCGGTCCTGACCCGGAAGAAGTGCCTGTGCTTCCCCGTGAACAGCGTTTGGTGGTCGCACGGGAAATTCTCCAGAGGTGAGAGGTCGGAGCGACGAGAATCGCCCTGGTGCTTTTGGGTGAGGTGAGTCTCGAGCGAGCTTGTCAACCCAACGGTGTGGAGGCATGGTAGCCCCTGTTCATCGAGTAGAGGGCAGTAGAAGCCTCTCTCGACCTTAATCCCTGGTACCGGAGCTCGACAGTCGGATTGCTCCTTAACCTTGCAGGGAGCGACGAAGTCGAAGGCCGAGAGGGCATCTTCGAGCTGTGTGGGAGACTCACGGAGGTACTTTTTGAGGGTTCTGCCCTTTCGCAAGTGCTTGCTGCTGAAGTGCGTTTCCACTGCTTTTGGTTCGTGTGAGATGGCGTGTTGACATGCCATGCAGATCAATATTTTCAGCTCCATGTTCACTTTGAACCCCAGCCGTTCCAACAGAGGCACGGGAGAGCGATTGCCGTCTGAAAGGCACCCGGTCAGAATAGTGAGAGAAAGCAGACAAAGGGGCAACGTTTGTTACCTGATGCATCTGCCGGAGTTTGGACAACTGGAACTTGTTCATCGTTATGGTGTGGGTCCTGGTCTGGATTTTGTCAGACTCGTCGAGGAATGGCTTCGAGGATGTACTGACCAGAAGGAAAAACCTCGTGATCAACGCCACCCTCTGGTACCGGCGAAGTGCAGATGTCCATTCGATCCTCTAAGTTGCTCGAGACTTCGATAAGGACAGGGCGATAAGCGCACTGGGGAAGACTGGAACTCGCACACCACACGGCATCTGAAACTCACCGTTCTTGGAATCAAATTCCTCATGTTCCTCACGCCCGACGGACATCTCAACATCTGGCGGATCTTGAGACACGAGAGTTTGGCTCGAACGTGGTAGGGCGCCAAAGGCATCTTCGATCCCACCTCCGGGTACATGGACGTCCCGATAACGTTGACTGGACGTGCTTTCGCGGGCTGCCAAGAGCAGCCATCACAGCGGGCTCAGCCTTCTTGGATTGGGGATCTGGGGTCACCACATACCTTGAAGACGACCTCTTGGGCTGAGAGACTCTTGGCTCGGAGTTTCTGGCTCAGAATCGAGGGCGAGTGCGGTATCTACGGCGTGCTGTACCAGAGCCTGCCTGCTGATGGAGACAGCCTTTCTGAAGGGTCAGCAGGCTGGCCCAAGTGACGGATCTATCTCACAAACCTTGTGTATGCCGGTCATGTGGTTGAGCATCCCTGCCACCGTGTTTGCATGCTTCCGGCAGCACTTGCTGTAGTAAGCTTTACGCCCCTCGACCGCAATGACTTGGATTTAAAATGAGCGACAAGGTATCCCCTTTCCAGAGTCGGGATCGCCTGCTCACCGGCTCCTCGGACAAGAAAACCTTCAACCTCATGAGCGTCAAGATGGCTGGCCAGGTCCTTCCTTGCGTTGAAACCGTGTTTGCAAGCGGGGCAACGGAGGTTCGACATGTCTCTCAAAGGGTACGGCAGACGATGGGTGTAGACGTTCGACGTGGCAGAGATTAGATCACCCCTGCTCGAGGAAAGTTACGTACAGTACCCTCGCTGATGACACGTGCACCAGGACGGACGTAAAGACGACATGGCGTTTGATGCGACTTACCTTTAGGTTGAATCAGACTCTTCTGAAAATTGTCAAGTGTAAAGATAACCTCGATGCCGTCACTGTAAGATCGTCAAGGGCAGAGAGATCTTGAGGTTGGACCGTCGGGTAAAAGTGCATCTTGAGGCTCGAGGCTTGAGGTGGAGGGCGGTGAGCCTAGATAGCACTTCGAGGGACGGTCGAGGACGACCTTTACGTCGTTTGAGCTACCCCTGTGCTGTTCCGAATCGCTCTTCACTCAAACAAGCCAAGGGAGAATATGAATGCCATTTGAATCTAATTAAATCGTTTGCTTTTTGGCTTTACTCCGTGCACTTTTCAACAAGTCATCTAGCCTACTGAACATATGCCTCGGCCGTTTCCACCACCAGAACGTGCTTTCCTTTGAGTCTCCCTTGGGTCCATGCCCATAGGCTAGCCAAGAGAACAAGCCAGCTGAAGCGTATTGGGTTATGGAAAGCCTGGTTTCATGCTCTCCTATGCTGGTGTTGCTGTGCATGAGGATGGCGGAAGGCAGGAAGATGGTGGAATATGGGGGAAATTGGATGACCAACTTGAGATCCCACAAGACCAGATGACCCCCTTTGGTATGATCGTAGGATCCTAGGCTGGTAACCGAACACCAGCCCCAGCTAAGGTTCTTCAAGTCCTTATGGGGAAGGGTACAAGTCCTGGGGCCAAAGTTGAAGGTCGTTGAGGCGAGGGGGTGGCCTTTGAATCGTCTCTTGAGGCTGGGGTCTCGATACTCGAGGACGTTCAAGCCAGTGACCACAAAGTTCCACAGGGATGGGGCATGCGTCTTCATGGATGCTAGAGGATTGGCAGTAGGTTAGGTTGGCAACCGGCTGATAGGCAAAAAACACCAACCGTTGACGAAGCCAGCCAGCCTGGCCATACCCACATGTCCCTCTAAGGTCCTCTATGATATTCTGGTCCCTCTGGCTACCTACCTTGAGGTGGCCTGGAGTCTGAGAAGCTCGAGGGTCACCGATGAAGGCACGTCAGCAGGCTCGAGGAACTCACCTTGCTTCCTCCTCCGTAGGATATGCCGGTGGATTTCATGGGGTACTTGCCCCTCCGGTGGTTTGAAGACTCCTCGTTGAAATATATCCTCGACCTCGCATCTCGCATGGAAGCCTCGAGGTCTTGTAGGTCTTCCAAGAAAGATTCCTCTTCGGGTCTTCCGGCCAGGAGGACAAACACCTCCCCATCCTTGCTGAGGATGGGGGTTGTGCTCCTGTAAAAGGAGTGATTAAAGACAGTTCGAGGCCGAGAAATAGTCCGAACTCACACTCCGTCCCGTTCCTCAACTTTGAAGCCCCTCTTTACCAGCGAACTAAGCTTGTAGATACGGGCAAGGCCGTCCTCAAACTTGAGGCCAGGTTTGAGGGCCGAGATGTCGATGTCGGTGGCAACAGACTTCTTCGAGGATTTTGCCAACCTCCCAGCAGTAAGATTTTCCTTCCTTGGAACGGCGTTGCCGTTCTCCTTTTTCCTCTCTCTGTTTCTCTTCCTTCTTCGGGCTTGCCCGGTCTGGCTGGGCACCCAGACAGGCCTCGAGGCTGGTCCCGGGGAGTCTTCCTGAACGTCGACATCCATTGGGACATCGTCGGCCGGTTCCTCTCGTGGATCTTCGACTTCTTCGGAGTCGGAACCGTGGCTCGAATAACTCTCGAGAGCCTGGTGTTGGACCCTTTCAAGAATTTCGGCAGAGGTTCGAGCCTCCTCGAACATCCACTCCTGCAGGTTGTGAACTTCGAGGAGAGCATCCCTGAGGCTATAGTCGGTCGTCTGGGAAGGGTTAGCCTTTTCAGCCAAGGGCGAATGAACAAAAAAAACCTACCATAGCACAGCCCATGGTCTAGGAGGACGGGTCAGACAAAGGCTTAGAGAGAGGGGGTGAGGAACAAAGGACAGAAACGTAAAGCAGGGCCAAAGAAGAAAGAGCCTCGGCTCAGACACCGGGACAAGCTCAGATCAGCTCGAGGACGGAGACCAGCGTTTAGGAGCTATCAGATCCGCCCAGGAGATCACCTTGCTGAACCCCGTGTCCTACCTGCCCGAACAATTCAAAAAGAAGCCGAGCCTTCGTGCAGTTCGGACCAAGGCCGTGGACCAGCTTTTAGGAGCTATCGACACGCTGCTTGGCCATCCCTACATCCCAGCACCGGATACGGGCGTAATACAAAATGCACCCACCTCGTCCACCCCAAGACAGTACGCCAGGGAACGGGGGGAGGGGGGAGTGGTGGAGGAGAGAGAAAGAACGAACTCCGTCTCGGCTAAGTTGCTTTTCCGAGCGGAACGGGAGTGATTCCGTGACGCGATCAAAGAGATCACTCGGTCTTCTCTGTCGATCGACGCGCGTCTTTCGCGGCGAACTGAGTACGCTGGAGTCAGATTCGAGCGGTTTCCGCTAAGCTCGAGGGTTAATTTGGCTGGTTTACTTTTCCCAACCACAATGCCTTTCAGATTATGTGTTTTTCGTTATATAAAAGAAACATATGAACCGGGTAGGGAGTGACAGGCTTCGTCAGAATTTCTCACAAGCGCACAACCTTCAGATCACTTTGATGGACGGAAGGGGACACGTGGTGCCGGAGATCTTCGTAAAATCTTCAAGTCCGACTCGACCCGCTCTGACTCCGATCTCCGACTAAAGGCGCTCCCGTCCGGGTTACATCCCCGCCACCGCCGGCTTCGGCAATCACCGCGCATTTCAAAGTCCGACCGTGCGCAGCTTGGGCCGGGTGATATAACAACCGGCATGCGACGACCTCATGCTTTCTGATTGACGATAGGTTTGATGTAAAGGCCGTCTCCCCCCCTCGAGGCCTGATAAACCCATTGTTTTGGCCATTGTACCGAGTCTCCACATTGTACTGATTCGATGTATACTATGCCTACTGCCTGGTGATTCTGTTTATGAATTTGTATAGGATGAACTCGCGGTGGAGTTGGACCCGTTTGAGCCTAACCTCAAAGTTCGGCTTGGTGACCGGTGCCTTGTCGACTGCTACGGGGTTTGATTCCTCCTCGGGATTGGGAGTGACCGACGGTGACTGAATCATCTCCCGCTCCGATGAGACCTCGGAGCTCGCCACCCGTGTTATCTGCTGGCGAGGGGGACCAGTCAGCTGGTGAATCGGTCCGCACCCGAGGTTCTACTTACTTTGGCCCGCTTCTTGAGGCGTGGAACTTGCACATAAAGCATGGCCTTCGTACGAGCTGGCTTTGCCTCGAAGCGACGAAGGGCGTCAGTGAGATAACGAACCCGAGGCAAAGTAGCTATAATCACCGCAACCTTGGGGGTCTGGCTCGAAGTTTCACCCGCCCTTCCACGGTCCTCGACCTTCTGTCTTTTAGTTCCAGTTTTTCGAGGATGTGCCTTCTTGGGGGAAGGTCAGAATCTTCCTCAGAACGGCGGAAAGCGGCTCACTCACATGTTTGCCGGACGAGGAGCCTTCGGCCCGCCAGGATGAGGCAGGTGAAGGTCGACCTTCTTCGTCGGAGCCTCGAGCCGTGGACCCCTCT
>Ga0307517_10006757_pt1 | contig 16884 bp, 4 predicted proteins | sample 23_EM_MG_FD_194515 | JGI IMG/M metagenome (GOLD analysis project Ga0307517, IMG submission 194515) | Populus trichocarpa ectomycorrhiza microbial communities from riparian zone in the Pacific Northwest, United States - 23_EM | ecosystem: Host-associated > Plants > Roots > Unclassified | place...
TCCTATAAATAAATCAACTAAAAATTGATCTCATATGAAAAAAAAAATCCTACAACAACATTCATACAATTATTAAGAACAAAAACAATTAAAAATAAAATAAAAAACAAATATAGTGAAAAAAACATGAAAAAAAAAGAAATTTTTTTTTTACCTTAATGTATTTGCAAGTGAAGCTAAGAAGAGGAAAAAAACCAAATTCGTAAAGTATACTAATTAAAAAAAAACTGAGAAGAAAAAATAAGAAAGGAGAAGAAGACATACGTGAGCATGGAGGAGAAGAGGAGTTGAGGAGAGAAAAAAAGAAAAAGAAGAAGAAGAAGACATACCTGAGCATGGAGGAGAAGAGAAGGAGTTGAGGAGAGAAGAGAAGAAGAAGAAGAAGAAAGGAGACGGGTCTGTTGTGAAATTAGGGATTCTAGGCTTTTTCATTCGGGTGTTTACCGATGGTTTTACTGACGGCTAATTAAATATTAATATTTTTAATAAATCCGTCGGTGATTTCGTCTATAATATTTAATTTAAATTTTGAATTTAATCAAAAATTTTCAGAAACCGCCAAATATCATCGACAACTTTTCAATCCGTCGGTGATTCCGTCTATAATATTTAATTTAAATTTTTAATTTAATTTAAATTTTTCAGAAAATCATCAAATAACACCGACGACTTTTCAATCTGTCGGTGATTTTATCTGTAAAGAATAGTAATTAACAGTGCAATTGGGAAGTGAATAGTTCCAGAGCTCTCTGTAAAATACCAATAGAATGTTCCGTCGGTAATTCTCTTTGTAATTAACATGATGAATAGTGTTGACAGTTTACCAATGATTTTTCTGACGGAATTAATTCCGTCGGTAATTTCGTTGGTAAAAATAACACGTCCAACAAAAAATTAAAAAAGTAAAAGTACTTAATTAACAAAACCTATTTTGTATGGGAAAAGTATTGTACATGAGGTGTGATTTATTTTGGATTATAATAATGGAATTATATTTTTGCCCAAAAAAAAACCATTTGAATTGACTTGCAAGGGTAGATTGATATTTTCTTAGGGTTCATTTTATCATTCTAAAATTGTTAAGGGGCATCTCTGTCATTTCATAAAATTTTTGTACAATGGATTAACTTTAGTTCGTAAAGGCAAATTTTAACTTAACTATAGCTAGAGGTATTTTTGGTTTTTAACTTTTTTTAAAAATAATGTAAGGACTCTATCGCCCTTAAAATGAAAATTATCAAAGCATTTTTGCAAGGGTGAATTTGTCATTTCATAATGGTTTTTTAACGGTAGTTATTTGGTCATAGAGGTGATGTTATCTTTTGACACATAAAAAACAAAAAGCTACTGACACGTGCATAATACATGTTAGCACATCAGCCACTCCATCACCTTCAGGCGACATGTGTGGCTGACTACGGTGGTGTAAAAATTGTTTTGTTGCGTCATTTGAAGTTTCTAGGCATTCTCTTCCTTCCTCGATGGTGCGTGTATTATAATGATGTACGGTTTGGTGCCAGTTTGATTTTTTCCCCCTTCATTCCTCACTCAACTGCCTCAGTTTTCAACTTGTCCATGGAAAATATCACAGCAGCCCTTAAACTTCTTTTCCTTTCAGATTCAGTTCCTGTTTTTTTATTTTGGAAAAATCACTTCAAATTGGAAAGCTTTTCCATTTTTATGCTCTTTAAGTTTTTCATCTCTCAAATTTGGTCTCTATTCTTTGAATTTTTTTTGTTTTGTTTTGGATAACTTATAAATTTTATTTGTTTCTTGTAATGTCATCCTTATTCTTTTTTATCTTCGTGTTTGATCATTATTCCTTTTATTGCTATTTTTTTTTTCTAATTCTATCATTCAAAATTAAATTGGTTAGGGATTAGGCTTCTTGCTATAGCTCAAGTCTGGGATTTTACGAGTTGTGATTTTTAAAGATTAACCCTGATTTAGAAGATTTTCCTAAGTTTGCTTGGTTTCTCATGTTATGAAATCGGGGTGTGTGTGTGTGTTAACCAAACTTATTAAACTCAATCAACTTAATGACCTAGGTCTCAAATTTCTTGTACTTATTTGGAAATCCTAGTGTTGCCTTAGCTTTTTTTTGTTTTTTTGAAGGTTGAAAATTTTTCCCACCCTAATGTGTTGCGCCTACAACCAATATACATTTACTAAAGTTATTTTTTGTCTTTTTAAAAAATATTTTTTTCACTTTTTGCCTCCAATATTTGATTTGTTATAATTAGGCTTCCTATTTTGTTTGGTTGTGGGTTTGATGGTTTTATCACTATCTCATACCCACGTCACAGATTTCGCAGGTAACCATGGTTGGTCCAATTCAATCCAGTGTGTCGTTGTCTCAATATCCTTTTTTTAAATGTCATGCAGTGTATCACCATTTAAGTATTTGAAAAGTGTTTAAGCCAATATGAATTAAATTTTTAACTTTCTAGAATCTTTATATGTTTTTTAGGTAGAAAAAAATAACTCAACCCGTGGCATAACACAAGTCAAAAAACTAGTTTAAAAAACTAAATCTCATTTGACAAGTTATAACTAGGACTGGATTATTGAATGTAAAAAAAATATTTAGATGTTGCTAATGTTTTAATATTTTTCTAGTGGAAAAAAAATAAATTATGTGAGAATTGATCTGATGTAACTCAGTTAACTTTGGAGATTCAAAAGCAACTCGGACAACTAATAAAAATATAGTTTGACTTAGAGAACATTTCAAGGTGACTTTTTTTTTTTAATATTAAAATAACAACATATTGAATTAACTTGGGTCAACCTGAGTTAGCATGTCAAATTTGTGATCCAGGTTATGAGAATATAATAACCCTATAGAAAAAAAAATCAAAACAAATTATTAAGTCTAATTCTCAATCAATCAAATGTTGAAGGATAAAATTAAAAAAATCAATTAAAAAAAAGACCTAAAAAAGCAAACTAAGTTAACATGTTAAATCTACAACTTAGGTAATAAGACCGAGATATCCCCTTAGAAATTAAATTGAAATAAATTAGAAAATTCAATTCTTAATTAATTCAATGTTAAAAGATGAGATTAAAAAAAAACAAATCAATTAAAAAAAGAACATAGAAAAATGACCCAAGTCAATCCGCCAAACTAATGACCTGGGTTATAAGACAAAGATAACATTATAAAAATAAAAACCTGATTTAACCCGTCAAATCTGCAATATTGGTAATGAGATTGCGATAACCCTATATAGAGCAAATAAAAATAAATTTTGAAGTTCAATCCTCAATTGATCCAATCGGACCCAATATTGAACGATAAATTTGTAAAAAAATTAATTAAAAGATGAATCAAGTCAACTCAGGTTAACTCGTTAAGAAATATTACTAAGTCATAAGATTAAGATAACCTAATAAAAAGCGAATCAAAACAAATCTTAAAGCTTAATTTCCAATAAAACACAATATTCAATGATGAAATTTGAGGGGGTCAATTAAAAAAAAACTAAGTTAACTAGATTAATCTAAGGGTGATCAAACCAGTTTTGGTTTGGTTTTCACCTAAAAATAACTAAGCTAGTATTTTTTAAAACAAATCAAAAATGAAACCGGTTTGAGCTGAGCTGACTAGTTTCGGTTCAATTTGGTTTCATGATTAAGTAAAGGAAAAAACCAGAAAAACAATTTAGTTTTTAGTTTTGATTTTGATTTAATCTTATGTAAGGGTCGTTGTTGATGTTACCCTTGAATTGCAGTAAGATTTCCTTCTCAGTGGCTAGTAAAACTGTAGTGGCAGTGAATCCAAGGAAGAGAGAAATTAAAAGCAAAAGAGCATGGAAAAGACACCATTGATGCAATCTTCTCATGCTCACCGAATAAATTAAGAGCAAAAGAGCATTGCTTGATGATGGCTGGAGAAGGTAGATGATGGAGAGCCAAAGGTTCAGATGAAAAGGAAATATTGAGCACTTGCTCAAAATCAAAAAAATTTCCACAACAAATCCAAGAAAGAGAGAAAATAATAGCAACCATCTAGGTGGTGGTCCAGTAGTAAAAGTTTAGGACCAAGAGGTTTACTTCTTCTGTGGTCTCAGGTTCGAACCCTGTGGTTGCTCATATGATGGCCACTGGAGGCTTACATGGTCGTTAACTTCAGGACCCGTGAGATTAGTCGAGGTGCGCACAAGCTGGCCCGAACACCCACGTTAAACAAAAAAAAACAGAGAGAAATTAATAGCAAAAGAGCATGGGAAAGGCACAGTTGATACAATATTCTCATTCTCATCGAATAAATTTTGATAAATAGATCTAGTCCTTTGGCATTATTGATTGTCGACCCCAAGAACAACAACTTGTTGAATTTTTAGTTTTTTTTATTAAAAAAACTGGAACAAATTTCAATACTTTTAGTTTTGGCTTTGATTTAGGATTAGAATTTCATATTTTTTAAGAGAAGAGAAACATGAAGATTGAGATTTGAGAGAAAGCTTGGAATGGGGTTAGAAATTATGTTTATGGACTGTGAAGAGACAATAAAGAGGGAGAATAGGGATGCGGTGAGGGGCGGCTGTTAGGTTTGATTTAGACTTTAGGGTTAGGAGAAAACTTAATATTTATACCCTGTTGTTTTCAACTTTGGTTCAGTGATGGTTAACTCGGTGCGGTTAGGTTCGATTCACTTGTTTTCAAACTTTTGAAATCAAAATCAAACCGATTTTTTTCTATTTTCTAATCAATTGATTCAGTTTTTCTCTCAATTTGGTTTTTCGGTTATTTTTTATCAGTTTTCTCAGTTTAATCGGATTCTCAAGTTATTTGATCATCTCTAGGTTAAACCGCTAAACCTACGACTTTGGTCTTTAGATAAGGACAACCCAATAAAAAGCAAATTCAATGTTGAATGATTTGTGACCCAAGTCATTTTTTAAAACAATTTGATTTAACTAGGGTTAAAATTTCAAAATTCGTGCTTCTAATCATGAGATCAAAATATCCCCATAAAAAACAAATCAAAATATATTATAAAATTCAATTCCCAACAGACTCAATATTGAATAATAAAATTTTTAAAATTTTCAATTAAAAATAAAAAAACACAAAAAATAACTCGAGTCAACTCAGGTTGACTTGTTAAGCACTATTTTCGAGTCATGCAGTTAGAATAACCTAATAGAAAGCAAACAAAACAAATGATGAAGAACATGTTTAGCATTATGATAACTGTTTCTTTTCAAATTGTTTTTTGCTTGAAAATGTATTGAAATTTTTTTTTTCATTTTTGTCACTAACACGTCAAAATGATCTAAAAACATCCAAAAGTAATTTGAAGAAAAAAAATCATTTAAAAAAAACAGTTTCTAACCACAAAACAATCGGGGTTGAAGCCTAATTCTGAAATTGAAAAAAAAATAAAAAACTAAGCCAAATAGTTAATCCACCAATCATGCGATCCATGTAATGAGAGTTAAATAACACAATAAAAAATAAATATAATATTAAAGGATAAAACAAAAAAAATACATTGATTGAAAAAAATCACAGAAAAAAAAAAGCACTTGTTCAAATAAGGTCAAAGTGAGGTTTTCACTTTGGATTGCTATAGTGAAAACCCCACATGTTTATGCAGGTCCGTATTATTTTTCCAATAAAATATTTAAACGTCGCAAGCATATTTGTTTTTTTTTTTTTTAAGAAATCTAATAGCTCAGGTATAGTTTCGACCAACTAAATAAACTTCCTTTATTTGAATCATATGGAAAAATACAAAGGAAGCAACAATAGCAAACATGAAAAACTATATATATAGAAAAATGATCACGATAACAAGGGCAAAAAAACCTTTATCCAAGAGAAAAAAGACGATGTTGTTTAATTTGTAGTCAATTAAACATGGAATAACAAAATAGGATAAAAATATATATAAAAATAAAATTGGTGCAAGTGAGCACGATAGACATGTAATCGAGATATTATCGGGTGAGCTAGTCTAGATTAACCTGAAAAGCCCGCGTTCTATGTCATGAGGTCAAGATAATTCGATAGAAAAAAAAATTAAAGAAACCATAAAGTCATTTAAAAAAAATTGTCAAACAATAATATCGGAAAAGATATTGCGTAAAATAAACGAAAAAGTTATGTACATATCTAATTAAATAACTCATGAATCATTATGTAAAATAAACGAAAAAGTTATTAACGAAAAATAAAAACGTAATTGAAAAAATTGAGAGATAAATATAAATTAAGATATTTAATATCGCAACACAGTTCATTTACCTAATTGTGTCTAATAAATTTGCTTATTAAAATTAATTTGTAATAGAAATCAATACACACACAAAATTTATTGAATAAAATAAAAGGAAAAACACTCTATGAAAGGTTGCACATTTTAAAAATAATATTAAATATTAAATAATTAATTTACATAAAATAATTAAAACATAAATTTAAATATTTTTTTAAAATACATATAAAAAATGTATTAATAAATAAATAAATAAATAAATAAATAAAAAAATCAAGCTTGGCGCTTTTAGGTATCGTAAGTCAGGCCCAACGCCTGGTCAACCAAGAAAGAGACCGTGAACGAGGCCTTTATTTTTAAAAAAAAGTTAAAAAGATGGACAACATGTTGTTCATCACAATTGTCTGGAAATAAAATAGACAACGCGTTGTCTATCAATACCCAGAAATTGACCACAACGTGATGTCTATCAATACCCAGAAATTGACCACAATGGTGGCTAAAAAAACGGGGTTGATTTTGTTTTTCATCTAAAAACGCATTTTTTACCAAAAACACGCTAAAAACCTTATAAACCAATTCATGGCCTTCAAAAACACAAAAAATTAGCCCAGAACCCAAAATTAACCCGAAACCAAAATTCTTTCCAAACTAAAATTTGTTGTTTTAGGTATTTTAAAAGGAAAAAAAAAACACTCTTTGGACCAACCTTCACGTTAACACAATATAGATGAGAGGTTGAACAGGAAAACACTCTCTTTTAGTTTATACTATTATAATAATAATAATAATATAGTGCCGTAAAGTTATAAATTGTTAAAGTACATTTTTACCACAAGAATGTATCACTTTGAAAAAGGACCTGACCTTATATATTCAAAGGCAAGAAGGTATCTTTGGACCAACCTTCACGTTAACCAAAACTTACTACTAATAATTCAACGCTTTCTCGGCTCGATCAGCCTCGAATTACACCTAGAAATACACCTAAAAAGTATTTGGAAATATAATAGTTTTTTTTTTAATATTTTTTAAAAATTATTTTTAACATCAACACATTAAAATAATCTAAAAATATCAAAAACATATTAATTTAATATAAATAAATAAAAATAAATTAAAAATTTTCAAAATCACTTACTCCATGATCACCTAATCTTTGCCGAACCTCAATAAAATCCATTAAGCTAAAAAATTTCCTCTCGAGGAACAGTGAAGATTATTTTTTTTTTTGTTAAAAGTGGGCGTTAATTTCCAAGTGCAAACACCAAAATATGCCCCATATGGTAGTATAATTTAAAGCCAATCAATGCGTGTTGTGTATGTGTCGCACACACGCGCCAATCTTATTCCATCTCATATAATCATCCAACTTGGCGGCAATAAATATGTTCAAAGTTTGTGATACATAACCTTGTCTTAATTTCCATTTTGTTTTGCTAGAGTGCAAAATACTCGAGTTCGGCAGGAATTGACAGACATTTTGGCATATAAATTACCTGTTAAGCTGCAGGCATGATCTTTCTTGACCTCTTTCTAAAGATGAATTTTGTAAGTGATCCTACTAGTGGCCAGCTTGTTCTGATGGCGATGAAAGCAAGCAACCATATCGATATGCTATTCTGCTGCGAAATCTGATTTAGGAATCTTCCAAGAGGAGAGGTTATATCAGGAGATTCAACACCCTGGATGTTTTTAGCTATTCCTGAGGTTTGACAAGTCTCGGACATGAAATCCGACTTTGCTTCTGTAACGTGCTTCTCTTGTTCTGCATTTGAAAGCATTTCAGTAGTTTTTTCTTCGCTAAGCATCTGCAAATTTTTGATGTCTTCAATGCCATCTGTTTTTTCCTCGCCGCTCGCTGCAGTTACTATTCCATCTTCAGCAACATGTAAGTGTGGATACTGATCAATTGAAGAATCCAGCGCTGAATGCTGGCCAGAAGTCTGCTTCTGCAGATAAATATGAATAAATAACATTAGCTGGCAGAAAAGTCAGGATGTTGAAAAGCACGGAAAGAAGAGAACAAGAACTTAATCTAATGAAAACCTTGAGGATTATATCCGTTCACAATTTGACATGTCCAAAAACAACAACTTGCAATCACCACGTATCTAACAATAGTTTACTATCAGTTTGATGAGAAAAGTAGGAGTAATTAACAGAAAATGCACCTTTTGTACATGAATGTATGGACTAGAGCGTAGAACACCAAGAAATTCATCAACAGCCCTTATCCACCTGCGAATATGAAGAGATAGATGGCGAAAGAGTTATCAAAGGAAAGGAAAGGAAAAAACATAACGACTCGAATTAAAACACAAGGTCCATCCATCTGTCTACCGAAAGAATGACATTTCCAAGACAGGATAGCACTCATAAATCTAGGAAAGGACTAGAACTCTTTATATGAACTACAAACATTTACAGCCATAACGTCATCTGAATGTTGGCTAATTAGAGCCTAGTCTTCCACTATAAGAAAGTTAACAAGTACCAAGAGCTGGATGCAGTTAATCCTTCAAAGAATGCTAGATGTCCTCCATGCTGTGGTGTAGCCAACACAATATTTGGGTTTGCTCTATGCAATGACCAAAAAAAAATCAAATCTCAGAATAACACAAAAGTAGGTTGTTGAAGACAAGTTATTTCAGTATCATAGAAGATGGATCCACCTGCATTCATCCCAAGGAATGGCTTCCCTAGTGCAAACTGGATCATCCAGAGCACTAATGCAGAGTAGTGGCACAGATACATTCCCAACATAAGCTGCACTGCTACAGTGCCTATAGTATGTATCCACAGTCTGAAAAAAGACATGATATTTTTGGATGCTTAGAAGCAAAAAAACAGAAGAGAGATGAAAATCTCAGTGATTAATACCTCAAATTTACCAACATGGCAGGTTGCATAGTGGTCATAATCCCGGATACAACGTGCCTTTTTGTAGCACAGAAGCAAAAGAAAACGGAAAGCATTAGAAAGAGACAACTATGTTAAATAAATGTATACTGTCAAAGCCATATAAACAGTGAAGATTTCTGCTATTTTGAAATTTATTGGCATTCAGGTTATACAAAACATATAAATCTTTAACTGTAGAAAATGAAGGACAAAGTATAATATGAGTGACAAGTAATGGCATGAAAGTTACATTCTAAGATGTAAAATATGATAACAAGAACAAGATATTACTATGTCAAATGGCTATTATGCTGATCTTCCACTAAGGGATAAAAACATAGAATGCTCTATTCGATACCTTAGTAAGACCACCAAACTAGGCATGTGGAGCATTTTATACTATCGATACTGACCTTTAGAACAGCAATCTGAGTTTGATTTCAATATTAGATCCATACCATTTGATGATATCTTATTAGTTATTTATTTCTAAATTTTTTGAAATTTCATACAATTGTATTCTGCCGAAATTTCAAGTGCTTAATTATTTTTATCTCTTCGTCTTTTGTTTTACACATGTTAGGCATCTATCTAATCTCATTATCATTTTTACAACTTAACTCACATGGACTCTAGATTTCATAATAACAAAATAATGATGATGAACTTCACATTTCAAAAGCACAACCTTCAGAAGCTATAATTTATAACAAATATCAGGTCACACTAGTGATTTAAAAAATAACATTAAAGTGAAAAACAGAGATCTCAAAATTACAATGAACCGAAGCAATGCGATAGTTCATTATGTATTTTGGCTGGTTAAGGCCTCGTGTTATGACTAATGAATATCCATGAAATATCTTGATACAAGGCTAGAACCTGTTTGCATGACTAGAGGACTTTGTTCTGGAAAAAATAATGCTTTGAAATAAGAAATTTCAAAGTTTCTTTGCCAAATTCAAAACCAAATTGATATAAATTATTACATACATCTGAAAAAGCGGAGGCATAAGAGAATGGAAGAAATTCTAGCTACCCACTACTTCATTTGTTCTGTTAATTTGACAATAAACAGATTATCAAGAACTTGAGAATAAACCAACCGTTTTAATGCCTTCCCAATTAGCAAGCCGAGTATAGAGAGGCTCATGTCTGCACAGATCATTTGGAATATTGTCATATCAAGTCAAATGAAAGAAACGTACAGATAACTACAATCACTTGAAGCCTAAATTTAATGTTCAAATGCATCTAGACCCTCGCCTTTGGCAGAGTGGATCTACTACATGTTCTTTATGAGCATGTCCTGGGTTGGGGCTATTCTAGCACCAGGTCAAAAAAGAAAAGTTCAATTCTAAAAGATCAACCAGAAAGAAAAGGTGGAAAATTTTCATGGGAATTTCACAGAATAATTAAGTGATGTTGTTGGACTTTCATTACGTACAATTGTGCATAACCTTGGAGGCCAATTGTAAGAGCTTTGTCATAGATTCTCTGCAACAGCCTGCGGCATATAAATCTGTCTCCAATCTGCAAATGAAATTAAGGACAAAATCACTGATTACATGATGAAACAAAACCATATTTTAATCCCAAAAGAACTCCAAAGCTTAAGCTTGATGTATCCATCACATTTGAAATCACAACTGCTATAACATTGGGTTTGGTCCATAAAAAATGAGAGGACAAGAAGAAGAGACGCCAGAATCAAAGGGCAAAAGATGACACACCATAATGAAATTTTACCAATTTAAGAGTAGTTGAGAACAAGATTAAAGGTGAAATGTTTTCCTGAAGCTATTATGCTACAAAAACAACAACAGAAATAGAGTAGAAAATGTAAAAACTGAAAAAGTTAAATGCAGACAAATCCTACCGACCATCCATCTAACTGTTCATTGAGCCCTCCATATATCAGAACCAATGTATGATATGATTTTCTCTCTTTCTAATTTTACCTGTGCACTTCTCTAACATTTGAACTTTGTGAATGTCATTTACCTACCATGGAAAACTAGGGTACCATTAACCTGCATTCCTATTTCACACTTCAAATGAGTCCATTATATTCTGATGTTTCCATTTTACTTTCGTGGTCATCAGATGAAAAAGAAAAGCTCTCTCTACAAGTGAAATTCCAACTGTGCAAATGTACTACTAGACTTTCTACTGTTCATGGGCAAACTCTGCCCATGATTGCTACAGGAAACGGGATAGATGTTGTGTGTTATCAAACTGCATAACATTGGTGGAGAGGGAGTAATATGCTGCTTATGCAAAAATATAAAATAAAACAAAATAAGACAAAGCAAAGGTAAAATGCATCAGAAACCACATGACTACAGCTTCCAAGTAAGTTTGGCATAGCCATTTTGCTTTTGGAACGGGAAACTACATTACCAGCTGATGACAAGAAACTTCAGTCCTATGTGATATTAATTCACTTCAAAATTAAACCGTGTGAGTTGTAACTATATTCAGCAAAAACACTAACCAAAAGATCCCAAGGATTGCAAACTGCCACGGCCCCTGCAATAGGAGTCCCCTCTCCATCCTCCCCAAGATATTTCACCTGAAAACAAATAATTCATCACAATCCATGAGGACTGAACATCAAGCTGTTCATTGGTTATAGGTGGACAAATAAATTAATTAAAAGTGGCAATGAGCTCAGATATCCTTCACTCTACAGAATCCAAAAGAGCAATACTGAAACGATCTGGAATATCATTTGCAAGTGACGATGAGCAACCAAGGAAGCTTGTAGCTTAGTAAGTCAGATAAGCTAATTTTGATTCTTTTACAAACTAAACGCTGCTCTTTGCTTGCATGGGTAAGCAATCTAAAAAATAAACTAGTCTAGAATACCGATAACAAATGTTTTTCATTCCAACTTGTCCAGTAATATGAATGGCAAAAATTTCAATTACAAGAAACGCTAAGTAGATTTCACTCCTTTGATGTACTTGGCAACCAAAATGCAGTTGAACAATCTAAAGCAGAAGAGAGACTACAACTATTTGGCAAGCAAGAGTTGTGAAGTACTAAATTTCCTCATTTTGTGGTATGTTTGGTCTTGGTTGTATATCCAAGGTCACCAAAGTGGTATCTTCTTGATTTGGATGTTCTATAGAACAACAAAATAAACACAGAAGAGCCATCTTAGCTAAAGTGACCCAAGATTTGAAACCAAAAAAAGTAACTAGAAGATCTAGAGAACTTTAAATGGACAATAGAATCCAAGGAACCACATTTCTTTTTCTTGTTACCATTGAACTCGTTAGTAAGTCTCAAAATTTGGTTATTATGATTCAAGTTAGAAACTACCCCATATTGTAGGATTTTGTGCTATGATATTCAAGGAATTCAGAATACTCCAACCACAAACATTGCTAAATACTCTGTTTAGTCTAAAAACAAACCTTCCAAGACTCTTGTATCTCTTTTCTTGTGGAAAATCTTCTAATTCCCATAGAAGAATCCCTCTCTAATCAAAATTTTGATATTCTATCTTAAAGTAAAAGGAAGAATATATCAGCAAGAAAAACCAATGACAGCCCAAACAACAACTGTCAGCAAGCTAAAAAGGATGCAAACAGGAAGCATGTACAAGAGACAATTTGTAATGCAGTCCTACAAAAATCCAGACAATAAAAGAAGGCTCAAAAATATAAAATGAACTGAAATCAACATACCAAAATGTTGGCTCCAATGCTAGTTCCAATTGCAAATAACGGAGCCTTGGGGTACTTATCGTGAAGATAATTAGCGACTGCCCGTAAATCTTCTGTCCATCCAGCATTGTAAAAGCAATCAGACTGCAAAGCTTATAATGAAAGGAAAAGGTAAAAACCTACATTCAGCAACAAATACAATAATTTCAAAGTTGTAAAGAACATCAAGACAGCAGAAGGCCCAGAAAAAGATATATTATATATTAATCAGCTTTCAAATAACCATCACACTTAGACAACTCTCAAATATTACCAACTAAACCTTGATATTATCTGGCATTAATATGTTAGACAATTAGTGATCGATACCACACCAATTTCTAAATCTCATATAAGATTTTGGTGTAGCAAAATGGCACTAGTTGTCCCATCACGCACACGCTACATTAAGCATCTTCATGTTTCCCAACAATATCACATGAACTGACCATAATTTCCCAGTAGCTTGCTTCTTTTTAGACAGAATTTCAACCAAGTGCAGGTTTATTGACTTCTTGTTGGTACTCCAATGAAAAGAATGTGTTGAAAATCTAATGGTATAGAAGCATGTAATTTAGATGTGGTCCTTAAGAAATCAAAGCTCACATTTTGTCTTGATAGCTTTATTTGACAGAAGATAAGTTAAAGATAAAGTAACTTTGTTACAATGTCATGAAGGCACAAGTTTAGAGATAATGCTCATGTTCATAGTTAAAAGCAAATCAAAGTAGGCAAATAATCAGCCAAGGCTATTGGATAGGTAAGCCAGAAAAATATCACAGTAGGCAAATAGTTTCTGTAAAGACTGCGATCTTTTCTGGCAAAAAAAAAAGAAAAAAGTATGAGATGATTGTATAGCAGCTAGTTTCAACTGTCAAGTAAACCAATAGTGATCCCACATTAGATTTCATATTTCTCAACTCTACATATTTATTGATCAAATAGAAAGAAAGAAACTCACAGTAATTGAAACACCACCAAGTCCTCGGTGGTTGCTAACAACAACATTCCATCCATGTTTGGCCAGGTTGAAGGCAAGATTCTTTAGATACTACAAATCAAATAAGAGATCCATCATTATCCTATTTCGTACACATGCATATTCACACACACACACAAGCATGCAAGTATCATGCATACAAAAAAATGCAGCATGCACCCATGTCTTTGTACTTGAATATAATCCATCAGGCTGCTTTAACAACACAAAAACAAACAAATCAAGTTCTGCCACTTCGTTAAAGCATTTAGAAGGATGAAGGGGCACTGCTCAATTTTCTAAGGCATTGATAGCTCTATCATCACCATTTCTGCTAGCTGATAGAAGATGAACGTTGAAAAAGGAAAGCAAAATAATGAATAAGTGAATGTTAGTTTTGGATGAAGTCCGGCCATTTGATGCATTTGTGCTGGAGTGACCAGCAACCAAAGCAAGTTTCTGTGCACAATGCAAAGGTAGCTTCCATAAGATCCTAAAGTATTTCAACTTCAGAATGAAAGAAAAGTCTCTCCACAAAATCTTTTAGGCATTAATTGATTCAGGCATTGAGCTACACAGTCTTGATTTCTTGACATAGTTTTTGAATCATCAGCCAAGATCCTTAAAAGACAAGAAGGGCTAATCAGCTTTCCCCATCTATGATCACATTTAAGTACACATAAGATTTTTTCCAAGACTCTCAATAGACATTTTCAAGCCAACCCTCTTTCCACATCGAACAAGTTAAGGTACACCGAGGAGTCTGCCAGCCTCTGTGTAGGCTTGACAAAGGAGGTCTTACATACATGAATGGACACCACTTTCAATCCAAAAGTTTGAGATTTGGGTTACGGTCCTTAAGTATCAATCCTTATATATAAGCTCCTCACTTATTCTCAACCAATGCTGGATATTTTCCATAATCATATACATAGCACCCACAAAATCTAATTAAAAGAGAAACTGCGAGAAATTGTTTTAAATTTTGAGTAATGATTGCAGAGGAAAAAAATGAACTTACATTAGAAGTAGAGGAACTTGCCAAGCCAGGAACCACAACCACAATCGGAGTAGTTTCATCTTGAGAAATAGCATTATTCATGGGAAGAGATGCACCATTTATGCCAAAAGCACCTCCAGAAACTGTAGAAAAACCAACTTTTATATTATTTAGAAAGAAAAATGATCTGACAATGTGACAAGAAAATTGAAATAAACACAGATGGCTACATCTTGACAGCATACATGAGATTTGAATATGATTTGTTAGTGCTCATCAATACACAGACAAAGATTTATTGCCAATCCAAAGCTCTATACATACCATCACCGTTCATCAGCCAATCCAAAGCTATGGTTCCACCATCAGAAGTACGAAACAAGTGCCTAAAAGTGCAGGTACATAGGTTTTTGTTAGATCAAAATCTTGAACCAAATTTGAAAACCACAGATAAAAGCAAGTGCCACAGCCAATTAACAAATGTTATGGCAAATTCCATGAACAAGAATGCGTAATTCTTGTCACAAGTCATGAAGCAGTCCAGTTTTTTTTATAAAAAAATTAATATTCAAAAATAAATAAAAACTCTAGAACGACAGATAGCACAAGAATAACCCATTTTCTATAAAAAAATCGCAAACGGTCAAATGACAGAATCAAATTAAGCAAGTGCTCATTAATAAAAACTCTAGAACGACAGATAGCACAAGAATAACCCATTTTCTATAAAAATCGCAAACGGTCAAATGACAGAATCAAATTAAGCAACTGCTCATCATTACCTTCTATAGCTAAAAACCGGAGACCTCCCACAAAATTGCAAAAAGGCAGTCTGAAAATGAGGACTTGATATCCATGTTGTGGCTACAAACCTGCACAAACAAGATTCAACAGCATAATAGGAAAATGGGGTTAACTCATCAACCTCTACACTCAGATATTTGTGTTTGTACTATGTATACGTTACCTAGAGTGGAGGATTTTACAACTGGAAAGAATGGCATTACAAAACGGAGAAGAGGGGTTGTAAGTGATAGGAGTGCCTTGAGATTTAAAGAAAACATCTTCAAAGAAATGGACCTCCAAGAACTTGTAAAGAAAAGTAATGGAGATGATCAAGAAAGCTACCAAATAGTGACAAGTCGGTATCTGCGAGAGTGCATTGAACAAGAGAATATAAGGGCTGAGAGAAGAAGAATCCATGAAAACAAAGCAGAGAATTGATTGGATCTATGAACTACTGGATTCTGGTCATGGCTGGTCTGGTTTTAATGTTTGGTTAGTTAATGGTGGACGATATGGTTGGTGAGAAATGGAGTCAACCGCGAAATACAAGGAGAGAAATTATTACACGACACAAGTACTCAAGTCTTCTCGTAAAAATATTAAATTAATTCATGAAATTTATGTTTTTTAGGGGAGGAAAAAGGGTGTAATTCATTATATTAGATAATACCTCAGGAAATAAAGTAACATTTTCAGTCTTTTTCCTGAACTAACAGAGAAGGAAAAGGTGCCTCTTTTTTTTTTTTTTCTTTTTTTTTGGGAGTGAAGCCCATCAATGTGATGGAAAACCTTGCGTAGAGTCGGTATTCTTCTTCCACACATCAGACAGGCACACTGATGTTTTTTCTTTGCATTTTTTTTTATATATATATTAATATAAATATCTGAACAACTTGCATGCATTTTGATTAATTTCACAATTTTAAAAATTAACAATTATATAAGTTTTTAGTAGCCCTAAAGAATCCAAAATCTGACCTAATGTTTTTTCTTTGAATTTTTTTTATATATTAATATAATTATCTGGGCAATTTGCATGCTTTTCGATTAATTTCACGGTTTTAAAAATTAATAATTATATAAATTTTTAGTAGCCCTAAAAAATTCAAAATATGACTGGTTAAGTGTTTTTTTTTTTTTTTATCCTTTGAATTTCTTGAGATGGCAGGCAGGTGATGAAATTGTTGGCACCTTACATAGTAATTGTCAGCTGATATCTTAAATGCATGCAATTAGTCAATTGAAGCAAGGCATCTTTTTAGCTACTATT
>Ga0307517_10006758_pt1 | contig 16881 bp, 22 predicted proteins | sample 23_EM_MG_FD_194515 | JGI IMG/M metagenome (GOLD analysis project Ga0307517, IMG submission 194515) | Populus trichocarpa ectomycorrhiza microbial communities from riparian zone in the Pacific Northwest, United States - 23_EM | ecosystem: Host-associated > Plants > Roots > Unclassified | place...
GTTAAGGTTAGTGTTAAGGTTAGTGTATATATGTCTTTTCGCGCGGTAGCGCGCTCTTAGGTTGGCGGTTAGGGTGATTAAAACTCCGGCTGCCGGGAGGCAGCCGAGGTGCGATGCCTGAATTCCCTATTCGGGGAGTGTGTCGTCGTTGGTATATCCTCTTCGAACTTCATGCTGCAGCAGCTTGCTGCTTCAGTGAAAGACGAGCGCGTCCCCTCGCTCTGCTCGGGTACTTGCAGAATTTGATTGGAGTGTTACAAAGTCTTACAAATAACGTATATGTTATGATAATCTTATCATTTTGATTTTTTTGTGGGTCAGAATTGATTATAATCAACAAAATTAGTTTTACATTGGCTGAGTATGTAGATTTCGTGCAGTTATGTTATGGTTGACATGAAAAAGCAGTGTTGGAGAGTAAGGGATAATCCATTCATCTCATGTAATGTTAGAGTTGAGATAAGAACAAATCGAAGAGCTTACTGGAAATGGATCTATGATGAACTGGTATGGAGTTGTCGGGTGGGAATTGAAATATTTGGTGAACCACCTGAGAAGCTGAGATAAAGTGATGGTGTTGTTGACGCTGGTAAGGATGTTCAAGTTCCCAAGACATGGTGTGGTCTTTTTTTCCAGTTAATTATATGCATTTAAGAAGCGAAAAAACAAACAAACTTGATTGTGTGTGCGTGCAATGGAGGACCGGTGGAGGGAGGAAAGAGAGGGCGAACGGTCTGTTTCAGTATGATGTCACCTGACAGCCGGGGTTTTTCAGGAGTTTTTACGCGTCTATGATGGGGGAGGAAGTTATGGGGAAGCTCCATTCACGATAAAGGTGGAATTCTGTTTCTCAAATTTTTTTTCTCTCTCAGATTCGGCATTTTGACGCATCTACCGTCGTTTGACGTGCCAGGCGCGGGTTGTTTTTTTTCGGAGTTTGAATCAAGATCGACAGTAACAAACACGGTTGATTTTGCTACCTATCATAAGCACAACATCCCTTGCGACCCAACGAACGCGAAAGGACGCGTTAAATGGTAATTAATTCGTTTATAACCTCTTTACTACATATGTGCTAACTTTTATCATTTCTTTTAGGCTCGTCGACACCTAAAGTCATTGCCACCTGGCCTCTCCCCTCCGCTGAGGGATGTAGGCCACTCGATCTCCATGGATTTCGCATAGGCGCATGGGTTGGGGGTAGGTAGGAAACAGGAGGGGAGATCCACGGTGTGGGAGACTTGCGAGGTACGCAAGGAGGTGAACCATACTCGGTTCATCTCCTTTTACCTTCTTTTTCTGTTCTCTACTAATGTCTTCGAACGGTTTCGGTTTTTTTGGGGGCTACTTCAAATATTTCATGCCGTGGTTTACTTATGGGGACGACATTTCGGGAATTTTGACGCGTCCACCATTCCTGTCACTTGCCTCGCGTCCAAACGCGAGTTACACGTCCTCCGTGTTCGAATGCGAGCTGGAGAGATTTGAACGCTTTCCGTATTTTTTTAGGGCTACCTGTACACTGTGGTTGAGGTGGTGTAAGGGTGCATTGGCTGTGTACAACGCCTCTGAGCCGATTCCATCCTCATCTTGACAAACGGTTACTATGACGATCGTGAGTGGGGTACATTTTTTTTTGGTTCTTTCTGACGTTGACTGGTGTTCTATTTAGGTTGATATTTGAAGCGGTCACGTATATATCATAAACACTACTACATGATATAATCTAATCTATAAGAATTTCAGGATACACAATATTCGGTGTTTTGTTGCCCGAGTTTTTGGGAAGCAAAACATGAATATGCTGAGACGATGTGGCCCTCGAAAATGCAACATACAGTTGACCGTGACAAAACACTGGAGATAGAAGGTGAATGCCAACAAATTTTAGTGATTGACCTTGAGCTTTATTGATAGTCATTGCAAACGATAGCCGAACAGGAAATTGACGGCGTTTGAGGATGAAAGGATAATCGTGAGATGTGGGTTTTAAGGTAATTCGTGGAATGAAAGCTGTTTCGCCGTGGTGATCTCCACCGATGATGAGGACTTCAAGAATGCGGGTGTATGCACGGAGAAGGATGAACCGTGTTCCGTTACATAGACCCTTGCTGGGGTCCAAGTTGCGTAGGAGCATCAATGGACATCCGATTTTCACTTTCAATTCTGATAATGGCAGTGAGGAGAGCTCAATGGAACGGAGAAAATCCTCAGGAATGTCGTCATGTCCATAAGTATCTCGTCTCGGATTGTCGGTTTCCACACTGTCAGCACTATGCAGCACAATTTCCGGTCCTGGTAATCTGTCAAGAATTCTCTGGTTTGTTTCTTGGACATCGGTGTTTTTGGGTGCTAAGATGGCGTGTTCCAAGAAGTAATCAGGAGGTGGGGGCGAATGCATTCTGGATATATCACCATAGATGATGCTGATGAGCTCTTCTTCGTCATAGGTGACCATCGATTGGGGAATTTCAACATTCCCTTTTGCATCCATGTTTCGACCGTGGCCTATATCAAGTAGCCAGGTGGCGAAATCTATTTCGTCTGCTGAGTGTTGGAGACGCATATTTTGCCGCAATGTCAAGATCTCCATTCCAGGCCACAGATATGATTTTGCAAGACATGCGTTTACAGTTTCGGCTCGAGAACCATTCACGATAACAGGTAAGATTTGCTGGAAATCACCGCCGAAAATCATGGTTAAGCCGCCAAATGGTCTAGATGAATTACGGAGATCTTGTAAAGTGCGATCGAGGGCTTCAAAACAATGTCGATGTGTCATCAAGCATTCATCGTAGATCACGGCTTTAGCCATTCTAAGAAGATCTGCGCGAAGACTCTCCTTTGGGATGCAGCAGATGGAGTCGGAATCCAGCCCATCGATCGGAATTTTGAACATGGAATGTGCTGTTTGACCGCCTGGGAGCAACAAACACGCAAGTCCAGTGGAGGCAACGCAAAGGACAATGATGTTCTGTCCTCGAAGAGCATGTGAAATCGTCTGATAAAGGTATGTTTTTCCGGTGCCACCGAATCCGTCGATAAAAAATGCCTTCCCTTCTTCACCTACAATAGATTGCCATATTCTGTCGAATGCAAATCGCTGATCTCCTGTGAGTGATGTGACATGTTCCTGTCCCAAGACGTTTTCTGATTCCGGATCGAAGTTCAACTGCTGGGCAATCAAACGATTTCGAAGAGTACTGAACCAATCATGAACGGGTTGAAACATGGATGGAATATCAGACAATGAGTGACCGGAATCATGAAGGATTTCATTCAGAAGATGTAAGCCAAAATCATACAGGTCTTCATCTGCCACTGATGTTCGGCCAAGTTCACGAAGTTTATGCTGTAGATCGTCACAAATTTGGGCTCGGAACTGCATCCACAGCTGTTTTGGGTCTGCAGGTGAGCAGAAAAGTAACATGGTTGCGAATAGATGTCGGAGCTGTGCCCCCGTTTTAATTTCAGAAGCATCTTGAAGACAGAGGTGCCATTCCGTATCGTTCTCCAGTAACCCCATTTTTTGGCAGGTGTCATGGAATGTTTCACACAACACACCGTCAACTGTCCGTAGATCGTCAAATGATTTGGGACCTTTGACGACCATCAAAAGAGTGCGAAGATAGAAACGCTCGCCTGAGGTTGGTCCGATATACACCATGCGTCCGAGAGTTAATCCTTTTCTCTGACGAAACGACCATAGTTTTGATTGTTGATGGTGTTCGTCGCTTTTGAGAGTGAACTTTTGAGGAAACTCCTGGTAGGTAAGAGTGTGTGCGATGTCGCTGATTCTGTCATTTTTCTGATTCATTTTGAAGAACGCAGTCAAGGCAGTGTCGGAGTTTTCAGCATATTCCACGATTTCATTCGCATTTAGGGAGGGATTGAATACAATACGCTGTTCATGTGGAAGGTGAAGAGGCAGGCGGACGACATTTGGTTGCTGGCCATGCAGTTTGAATTGCAAAATGCGCCATACACCTTCGGATGCTGAAAAGTATCGTCCGTCAATGTACTGTTTGACTTCATCTTGACTATCATGCAAGCATATGGTTCCACAATCCCCGCCTTTGTCGAGATATTTGTTGATGTACTTCAGGGATGCGAAAAACATGGCGCATTCGACGTTTATGTGACAGATGAGCCATAATATGCAGAATGCATTGAATGGCACGATCCATCGATTGTCGAGCCAGTATTGGCCAACGCGGTAAGCACAACCATCATTTCGACGACAATAACGGGGATATCCTTTATGATCTACAGTTGTATGGGATTCGAAATTCTTTGGAAAGCCACGGATACATTTTCCATCCCTCATGCATGGCGCATTGAGGTTCAGAGCACCGCAGGGACCATGGACCATGAATTTTTTCACGTATTCAAACAGCTGTGGATGCGTCTCCGGATCTGGCCATTCCGCACTAATAATGGAGTCGATGATGTCTGGGGAGAGAAGTTTGTATTCATGCTTCAAGATCAGAAGCAGATGCATGTGTGGAAAGCCCTTCTTCTGAAATTCGATTGCATATATATGCGCAAGGCAAGGTCCAAAAAGACCATCTTTCAAGATAGCGTTCAACAGCGCTTTCTTTTTCAGATGAAATACGCGGCTGATGAGATCGGGACGGTCTGATGCAGTTTGACCAGGCAGTAATTCACGAGTAATTTCCGGCCAAGCAGGATTTGCAGTCATCGTCAAGAATATATCGATTTTCTTGAAGTGTCGTGCAATGGCCATGCCGTCTAAATAGCGCTGGTGCATATCGCGCGGTCCTCCACGGTAAGATGCCGGAAGAATGACACGTTGACCAAGCTGGGATAGATCAACATGCTCGTCATTCTCTGATAAAGCATCCTCTAATCCATGGAGAATTGTCACTCGCAATTTGGGTTGTTGCGTACGAATGAAGTGAAGACGATCCTGATCAATACAGGCGAACATATCCACCAAGTAAGTTTGAAAGAGCCGGCAGCCTCGTAGGATGGTAGAAAATTCATCACGTCGCGAATGAATGCGGTATGCTGTATGTTGTAAGAGAGTGATCCGCCTGGCATTTCCTGGAACGTGTAAACCTTGATACCATCCAGCCTCTCCATATGGAAAGAAGACGACATAGTGCAAGGGAGCATACCCTGCATGACCTTCGTTGATGCGTTCCAGTTTCAGATGATCTCGGTCATCACGTTTGCTGTGATAATATTGAGGTCGAAGATGGAGGATAATATCACGGTAATCTCCTGCATAAGAATTCTCTCCAGGTACAACGACAGCCACTTCATCACCAGTCGGTAAATTGTAGCGGCGAGGATCGTTTCCTGGGAGTACGCAGAGTTTGATGCTATAATCTCGAGCATCATATCGTTCGAGGATTTCATATGCATGTTGATACAGAGAATTGTACGTGCTATGGATCCTCATGATCTGTTGAAGCGTATTCATGGTATTGAGTGATAGATTGTCATTCCGTGTGATTCGATGTCGATAGGCCTCTTCGGGATCATAAATGTAGAGTTGGGCATACATTGGTCGAACCCCCTCCTCAGGAAGCAAGGATCCCGCAAGATGTGTTAATTCTCCATGAATACGGAACACAGGAGGTCCACGGCCAAGCACAGAACGATCGACATGGACACCCATGGAAGTGAAAGCCAGAGCAGCGTTGTACTGAACCATGTTCTTTCGAAACTCCTTGGCCGCAGGTGTACTTTCCGTAAACAGGTTGAAAAGGGCCAGTGGAGGGACACGCAAAGGTGGCAGTATCACCTTTCCATGGTCACAGCAAGTACCGAACTCTGGATGATCAACAGAGCTGCTCAAAACATGTTCGTCAATCCAATGAAAGGCATGACAAAAAGGACATTCTATATTCATATGTCCTATATCATGCGTAGGTAGATTATCGACGACTGGCTGACGTGCGGCACAAAATAAAGGCTGACGCCCTGTAGAAGCAAAGTGATTTGAATTAAATACAATGTCAAAGAGAAGAACACACGACATACTCATTCTTCTCATATCTGCATCTTCCTCGCTATCCAGTGATTGTCCGATCTCATCAGGCGCTATTGCTCCACAGAATGTGAGCATGGCTGAAGACGAACACCAGAGAGAGGAAAACACATACCCATTGCCCTCGCTTCGAATCCATCCTGGACATGTTCATTTGCATCCACCATCATATCCTCCCCCGAAACGACGATTTCTTCGTGGTGCTGCCTCACATGCGAAGAGGAAGGGGCACGCTTTTCGATACACATGTCAATTCTCCAAAGCAGTACTTTTCGTCACTGGAAACGTACCGAACGTGCATTCCTTCTTGAAGGCACCTCACGATGACGTCTTGTTGACCCCGAAGAGGGCGCTACCCCCTTATCAACGCAATGGAATGAGAGAAGTTGCGCAATTGAACCACAAAAACATGCTCACCGACACAATTTCCGGCAACCTCCATGTTGTACGCGGTCGGTAGGAGGCACTGTGAATTCTCTCTGATCTTCGCACATTGTTTGTGGTTGCAGACATTCAGAAATTGTTCACAACGAAGAAAAGGGAAAAAGAGACGATACCGAAGACAGCGGTGACCGTGACCATTCAAAAAGTGACCTGCCGCGCTGCGTAAACAGGTGGAGTACCCCCAACAAAGGGAGATAGCATCCTGGCACGGTTTCCGTCCCATTGATAACAGAAAGAGAGGTTACGGAGAGTGTGAAAATGCTAACATCAGACGACCGCAAGAAGAAACCGAGATCGGCTCCCACATCGCCCCCCCGTTTGCCTCACGAACGCCTGGGAAAGTCCTCGGCATCTAGCTTCTTTCGTTCTTAGGATTCAGAATCATGGGAAAGCACGTGACTCCGTTCAGAAATTCGAATTCCCTTTGATAGAACAACCTCCAAACTACCACCCAGATTCCAGACCTATCAATCCACTGGTTGCCTTTAATCCACTTTCCAGCTAAAATTCCTCCGGCGGTGAGATTTTGGGAGGGTTTTGGACATTTCTGGCGCTTACGTTCTAGATGACAATGAAGAGGATCCAACGCGAAATTGCTGATATCAAGGAAGAGGATCTTGGAGAGATTAGGCTAGCACCGACTGAGAGTGACATGAATATGTGGAAGGGGAGTATACCGGGCCCACAGGAGAGTGTCTATGAGGGTGGCGTATTCGAGGTGGAGATCGTCCTCCCAGCGGATTATCCGTATGCGGGGTCTTTATTGTTCAAGTGTTATTTAAACGTTAATCGCTAATCCCCTATAATTGACAGCCTCGTATCTATCGTAACCCCTGACAATTCTAGTAGTCTTTATGGCACAGTCGTAACAACAGCCTCCTCCGAAGCCGGTGCCAACTACGAGTTTGCCTCACTCTACTGCGTTCTATTCTGCAAGGGATTTCATCATGAAAGTAAAATCACGGAAGTCTGAGTAACTTGGACTTGGGGCCCCAGATTTCATCGTCAACAAGACCCAAAATATCAACCCGCAAGGAAAACCATACTTGGATTATGCATATCCCGGACGGCGTTGCTCCTGCAGCAGCACCCCCAGGGCGTTTATCCGGTCATGGTATGGTCACCTCGTATGGATTCTTAGTGGCCTAGCCCTTGATATTCGATTTCTGTATCATGTAGTATTTACCTGGAAGGCACGTTAACATGTGCACATAGCGCAGCATTTCTTTGGCGATATGTCAGGTACAGGAAGTTGGGGTGATGGTATCTTTTTCTTCCTGAGCCATCTGAGTTGTCGCCATCGCCGCGCACCCTTTCAACGTATCGTCAATCACAACGTTTGGGGCCGTTAGTTCAATGCTGTGGTGGTTAACCTTTTTTGTTTCTCGAATCTCTCAAACGACGCATTTCCATTGAGGAATTAGAATCTTATCTTATCGGACATACTCACGTGATTTAGTGAACATCATGATGCTTCAAGGCCGCACGTTCGGTCATTCTTGGTCGCGGTTTATGACCACCATGTCGGACGAGTGTGTTCCAGTGAGTACCTCTTTCTCAACAGTCCTACTACAGGGTTTCCAACTTCCGCACCATAGCATCATGATTGGTTCAATGCCCTACTGACCTTCGGGCTGTGTTTCGGGCTTGTCATCTCATATCTTCCTCAACACTTTCGAATCATCCATGCAAAGTCGTCTGAGGGGCTCAGCCCTGTATTTCTGCTGCTTGGAACAACTTCCGCCGCGTCGGGAATGTTCAATATGTATGTTGTGCTCTAAAACCAAGATACCCAAAAATGACGACTACCATATGAAGGATCACCCTACAAGCCCCCATTGTGAAGTGCTGTCGTGTCTTGGTTCGTGTGCATTCTTCTGAGAAGATGCCAATTTAACTATTTATTAGAGTCTTGGAAGTTGTGTGGAAATGACGGCTGGAGTTGTGCAGGTTGGACTGCAGTGGCTTTGTTTTACTTTCGTGTGCGTGTCTTCGGCCCATGTTTTTGGTTGGAAATTCTAATATCGAGCGTAGCTTTGTGCTGTATATGATCTACTACCCAGAACACCTCAAATATGTGGAGTTAGATTTCGAACGAACCCCACTTCTACCACCCATTCACGTCAAGACACCTGTCAAGAGTGATGAGTGGCGAATATCAATCATCGTATCGTGGATTGCTGCGGCTCATTTGTACGTTTTTTGCCCTTTCATACTCAGGCGTTGAAGTGCTCATTCCATTCAGTGTCTTTGTCTCAATGACGACCACGTACCTCCTTGCCACTTCACCAGCCTCACCCTCAGGCAGTCCCTATCCCACCGTCGCTGCATGGGCCACCTTCCTTGGTGTAAGCTCCGCTATGCTTGCCGCAGTTCAATATGCGCCACAACTATTCCACACGTATCGAATGAAGCTCGTGGGCGCACTCAGCATCCCGATGATGATGATTCAGACTCCGGGAGGAATTTTGATGGTGACGAGTATTGCACTGAGACCTGGGACGAATTGGACTAGTGAGGTGTCTTTACCCCCCACTGCATGTGGTTTCTGATTTTATGATGTATAAATAGGTTGGATAACGTTCGCCGTAGCCGCCATCCTTCAAGGCTGTCTCCTCACTATGTGTATATTTTGGAAGATCCGACAACGCAAACGCAACATCGACGATTTTGGCAACTCACTCGGCGGTGGGCCTTTTTCATATCCTTCAAATGCTGGTGACTCGACGGCTGCAATCCACGACCGACATGCCATCCTTGTCGATGATCCGGAATTCGTTCCAGGGCTCGCAACGACTTCATCTGAGAACCCAATTGCTGTGCGCGTTGTCCTCGCCGATACCCTCGAATCTGCGGCGGAGGGTGACCCGATATCGCGACCTCCGAGGACATGAAGTGGACGAGGAAGCTCCCTTACTGCAGCGGAGAGGAGTGAACCCGGATAGTAAACCCGTGCAAGGTTGGTCAGCTTGGTTCGGGAGGTAGGATTTGGATAATTTTTGTTGCTCTTGTGGTCGCAGATGTGTATATAGTACCAATAGGAGAGCCTCACGTTAATTACATGGAATTTTGACTGTCCCGAAGGAGCCTTATTTCGCTTGTCCGTGTTGCACACTGTCGTCCGCTCGAGCATTCCTGTAGCCCATACTATCAATATTCCAGCTTGCTTCGGATGCATTGCGTGAGGCCAGACCGTGGCCACCCTGGACCTCTTCTCTCCTCGTCTCCGTATCCGCGAGAACCCGTCAACTGTCCTCGTGCACGTGTCTCTTACGCATCCGCATCTTTCGCCTACTAAATGACGGCAGAACCCTCCGTACCATCCATACCGGATGCACATGAGTCCTGAGGGACGTCATTGCCAGGAGGGCCCGGGAGGAGTCAACCCTTGGATAGGAGGTCGATGGAAAAGATTCCCCTCAACAAGTTCATGTTCGAGTTCTTGGACAGCGTACGGTGCCCCATTAGCGAGACATACTGTGGCATTTACCAGAAGATAAACATTGCCGACTCTGTCAGAGATGGAATCTGTAGCAAAAGCAAGACGAGATACCGATTGGGAGGCACGGATCGGTGCCAATGTGAAGCTCGATTTCAAGAGGATTCGTTTCGCCTCTTTACGTTATTTCGTTATCTTTTATTTGTGGCCCTTGTGGTAACTTGCACTCCTCACTATTAGAACGTCACCGAGATCAAAAGGCGCCCGAATTCAGAATAGGCGCTGGACTCCTATTTTTAGAATGCTGGGTTTTAAAGAATATCGCACATCCATATTTTAAGAAACTTTATAAATCTACATGAATTTCCCAAAGCGTGAAGAATCTGCGGGTTCTCCATTCCCAAAGTACGCGCTCGTTGCAATTTCAGAACCCAGCCTCAACGCCGTAGGCACTGTCGGCCTTCCTGAAAGCCGTTTTGACGCGGTCCTCAAGTTCCTGAGCCTTAACCTTCAAATTGTCCTGGAATTTGAAAATAAATTTAGTGGATGAGGCCTCGCTAAGCAAGAAAGAACGCGTGGCCAAATCTAAACTTACGGGAGCAACGCTCTTCAAGTTTTCCATGAGCTCGACTGAGCTCGTACCCAGGTCCGACAAGTTCCCGGAAACAAGGGTTGACGCGCCAGGAAGTTGGGTAAGAGAAGCTCTGATCTCAACAAGCTTCTCGAGTGCGGACTCAACGTCGGGTACAGTGATTTCTTCTGCGATACCGACTAGGGAATTTGCATCACTTTCGCTAACGGGGGTCGGGACGCCCTAAGGAAATAAGGTTGAACAATCAAACCTTTTGGATATTGGGTTAGATACGGCTACTTACACGGACATCTGTGTTGGCGTTTTTGATGAGTTTTAAGAGAGTGGTTGCGTCGTCGTTGATGGCCTTGTAATTGTGATCACAAATAAGTATTGAATTATGACCGAAGAAACGTACAAGGCCTTGAGCGAAACCACCATTGAAGCTATTCATATCGTTGAAAAACTTGGTGAGCTGGTCACTTATATCGTCAAGGTCGTTGACTACATCCTCGGTGGACGTAGTAGGCGCTGCGAAAGCCGCAATGAAGAGAGAGGCAATGGTAGCGAATTTGATGATGAGCTGCATATTCGAGGGTAAAAATCGGCGAGGAAGTTATCAAGTAGCTGACTGCTTTGGCTGGCTGGGCGAGTACGAACTCCTCACCCTTTATAATTAGTACAGGGGGCTCGGTTTTAGCGAGTGGCATACATTTCTGGACATTGGGCTGCACCTTGGACAGCGAGTCGCGAAGTCGGCTACGAGGGCACTAGATTTGATTTCTGGTAAACACGTGGGACCTCATTAGAAGGCGCACTCTTCCGATAATGAATGGCAGAGCATATACATCAAGATGGAAAAAGTCGCGCCGCAATAGCATGGTAGCTACCCTGCTCGTTCTGTAGGTCAGACGTACATAAATTGGCATGAAATCCATGTCATGCGCGAAGAAGTATTGCGACGATCAGCGAGAAGTTGGTGGGAATAACGGAAACCCCATACCGCTTCGGGTCAGGGATCTTGTAAAATGATCGTGGTATGCACCCAAAATCAACATTCGATTCGATTATTAAGGCCGGAGCATAGCCGTGAAGTGCGTAAAACTTGAATGTGGTACACGTGTACATGGTTATACGAATCTGAGCAAAGACTTGCCAAATACATCGCTGCTATTGATGCAGATGACCCTAGGGATTAATTTCTAATGTTCGAAGAACTTACAGCCTTTCTGGACAAGGGGATGCGACCTTGTGTATGGTGGACTCGGAGAGGGGCGACATTAGACAACGATGTAAATTGCCTTCTCATGGTTCCAGGTGGTCGGGGATCGAGTCAACAGAGGTCGACGATACACAAACTAATGAAATTATGAAGGTGCATTACGTGCAGCACGTTTCGTGTGCTCCAGCAGCTCTCTATATAAAGATGGTTCTTATGTTGTGAACGGGAGGAAAAACAACTTAATAGGAAGACAAGCGCCAAAAGAGCTGCGTGCATCTTGAAGGGAGAGAGGCCAGAGTGAGTTATTCATATTGCATATCCGACAACTTCGACAACGCTCAGTAGAGGGTCCTGGATAGATGAGGGAACGAAGTTACGGTTCAGGGAGGCTTGCAACTATATGGAGGCGTCCCGGAATCATTGGCTTTGTCTCATTTCATATTTTTCTGTTCTGTCCACCAAGAGAAAGAACATAAATAAAGGTGCGTCTGAATCATGGCTTACTTCAGGCCTAGGTATAGTTCAAGGGTGGTAGTATCAGTAGCGCGTCGACGTAATTGGCAATGTACATCAAGATCATGCCCAGCGTAGGTGAACCTCGGCATCTTAAGGTCTGTCAGTTTCACAGCAGATAGAATGAGTCTCATCGTTGCGTACAACTTGAATACTCACCTTTCATAATCCACCCCAGTTACCCATCCTCAGATGTACTATATACTCCAATGCTCGCATCCAGGATTATGGCAGAAATTGCCACCACGAGCGGAGAAATGATAACGGATGCAAGGATCGACTGCGTAATCAGAGGGTAAAGCGCTGTCGAGGAATATTTGGTGGTATTGGTGCTGAATTTTTCTGGGTAACATCCATCAGTGACAACGGGAGGACCACCATTGACCAGACAAAAAGGGAATCCATCCACCGAATTATCACCTGCGACGTTGAAGCAAAGTGTTTGCAATATCCCGGTCCCCCCGCTGTTCGACAAGCACATGCGTACTATCCCTGATGTAGTTGGGACGGCGTAGTCGACACCACCAAGTCGATTATTATCCACCCCGTTATAGTATGCGATGGATAGGTTTTGCTTGAGATGGGATTGTAACGCTCCCTGTAGTTCGACTGTAACATAGTCCGCTCCACTAGCTATAGTGCAAGAGGTCATGGCGGTTGTCGGAGTGTAGTAGGGGTCAGGAGCGTAACACCATGTTCCTTTCGAGTTTTGTCGAACGCAGTTGCCCTGGGGAATCTCTGATCGGCAAACTGGTGTGAGGAATTTCCCTTGCCCAAGCTGACCGAATGTCAAGAAAAACACTGAGAGAAGGTTGATGATGCCCATTGTGCAGATCCTACAGATTTTATCAGTATTTATGTAAGGCGAAAAATATTTTGGAACCTCACCTTGCCATGTCGTTGGCCGACAGGAACCCAATCACCGCTATGGTCTGTATTCAGAACAAAACTGAATTCCATTAGGCGCCGGCCCGCTCAGAACTCTTGACATTTGATGCCAAGAAATTTATGTAACAAAGCACATCAGTTGTCCCTTCTTTCTGAATCTAACCTTCCTCTGGACCGTGGCCACCGTAGTTCCAATCTTTTCTGTCTCTTCCACAGAATTATCGCCACCAACGTTGAAGCAAAGGGTTTGCAACAACCCATCGCCCACTGCTCTATTAGACATGCAGAGACGAACAATCCCTGAAGTCGTGTTCACTGGGTAGTCGGCTCCCCCTAAACGGCTCTTGTCTACCCCGTCGGGCAAAAGCACAAGGGGCTTACATTTACGGGATCCGTTCGATAGGATTGGACAGCCCAAAGCCATACATAAGTATGAAAGTAGCAATAAACCAATCACGGTGTAAGTGCAATGTAAGTGCGTTACTAAATTTAAATCTATTCATTCAGGACCTGGTTCTCTTATGTAATTAAAAAAGATCGACACACAAGCGCCTTGGGCCCCACCAAGTCTCTGGTAAGTCCGAGCCTCGAGAGTATCTCTACTACGGATGTCAGCCAATGAATTGTGTCGATACTTTAAACAGTCCCTGTCCCGGGACTACTTGTAGACCTCTGTGGATTTCTGTGGATTCAAGTTGTTGATTCGGCCTTAAGATACCTTGCCCTTCCAGCCTTCCATCAATTAGTACTTGACCCAGCATACCTGGAGGACGGGCTAGCCTATTTCGAGTTAGTTTGGCTACTTATGCCGGACAATGCGGCGGCCTCAGCACTGGACATGTAGCCTGCATCCGATTTGAGATGCTCCAACATTTTCTGTATAAATATATGGTCAATCCTTTAAAACCACATCCCATTGCAACAAATGTTTTACCTTCAAAGGTCCCACTGCTCGAGGAGTTGGCCTGCTGATTCTCAAGAGCCTTCAGAACCTCACCCCAGAACGCTTCTCCTTCTTTCTTTGCATCCTGCTGCTCTTTCTCAGGCCTGGCTTCCAAATATAGACCCGCAAAGCCTGACGTCTTTATGGCTATCACCTCCATGAATGCGCAGCTTCAAGCGTTGACCCACCCCCAAAAGCTGAGCACATGACCCGATACGCAAGCTGACAGAATCGCCTCCGCATCCCCAATCCGAGACCGTCGATAAAGGCATTCCAAGCAAACGCGGAGTAGCCATAACTCAATGCGTATAAGCGCGCGTTGCCGAGCGATGCCGAGATCCAGCTGTTATCATCACCATCATCATCCTTATCGGCCTCCTCTTTTGGATACATATCCCAAGCCTCGTTCAACAAATACGTCTCTGTCCAGAAGTATGCTGCGTCGTGGACATTCTCTATGTAACCAAGCTTCTTGGCGACCTCGAACACAGCATGCCAAATGTCGTCAAACGCCGAGCGCTTGAAGGTCCAGTCCGTATTCTGGACGAAGATACTTCGCTTTCCGTTCTTAAGCCCTCCCAGGTACACCAAGCACCGTATTTTAGTCGAGTAGGTCTTGCAATCGTGTTTCAACGTTCTCTGAACTTGAATAATACGGGTCGGCGACGATTGCAGCGTTCGCTTGCCCAGTTGGTTTCTGCCTCAGTGATCTTGGTGCGCTAAATAAAACCAACTGCATTGTTAGTCCGTCAATCCCTAGCCTCCCACTGAGAGCTTCCAATATAAACCGACTTTATACTATCCCCGGCCTCTTCCCGAGTCTTACTGGGTACTATAGAGTAAATGTTGTGTAGTATGTACTGTGTCTTTCGTGCTCCTGAACTGACCTTTCGGGGGGGAGTTCTTGTTCTTGCCCTAGAATTGTCGGATATTCCTGATGGAACCCGGATGTAAGTTAAATGGGTTGTAGATGACAACCAACAGTCACAGTGATGACATTTGAATTGACGCCCTTGATATTGATGGAAGTTTGAACCCATCTCTAGAACTCATGATACGCAACCAATCAAAACTCCTGGTACTGGCTCTATATATGAACACTACTTTAATGGACTCCCATAACAATGGTCACTTTCCCATTCCTTTCATTATAATTATATGTCCCAGTCTGGGACTCCACCTCAACAAAAAACACCAGTCGCAGTATGTGGTTTTCTTCGTCGAAAGTGATGCTACTGACCGCTTTATATTTACGTCTGCAATAATTCAGCTTGCTCAATAAACTCGTTGGATCGATGTTGAACCCATTTCGCGCAGTTGGGAAGCACAGCGATAAAGCGTCATCGGCAGCCACACCAGGCTCCCTCCCTAACACAGCCGACTCGCTTTATGACCTTGCGAACTCATGCAAAGAACGATACCAACAAACCGGGGACCTGACACCCCTGAACGGAGCTATCACGCATTACCAAGCAGCACTGAAGCAGACTCCAGCCCCATCTGCTGATCGGGCTGGCAGCCTTAACCAAGAATTAGCCATCGTGCTGTACATGCGATATCGGGAAATGCATCAGCTTCATGATTTGGAGGCATCTATTGCTTGTGATCAAGAAGCTGTGAAGTTGTTTCCTCCATCCCATCCTAAACGATCAATATCATTCTATGACCTTGGCGTAGCCCTTTTTACACGTTTTGAAGAAACTGGTGGGCTACAATACCTGGAGGAATCCATCACATATCATCGAGACGCATTGGAGTTGCGACCCGCTTCACACCCTGATCGATACGTTTCGCTCAATAACCTTGCCAATGCCCTTTTTACACGCTTCCAACGAACTCGCCTGCTCCGCGACTTGGACGGATGCATTGCCTATGCTCGTGAGGCCCTGGAGCTAACCCCAGCCGATCATCATGATCGTTCCGTGTCACTGAACAACCTCGCGCAACAGCTTAAGACGCGGTTTTCCATATCAAGACATTGATAAATCCATCTCCTATCATCGAGAGGCAGTAACTCTGAGGCCAGTTGGTCACCGAGGTCGACCCAACTCGCTCAAAAACCTCTCCGATGCTCTTTTGGCGCGATTTGGTCGAACTGGAAATCCCTCCGACTCCGAACAAGCTGATGTTTGTCGCCGTGAAATAATGCAGCTCATACCTGGTATGCATTTCTTTTGAGTTCTGCACGGGCAATCCACGCTGCAAACCTCCGCAAGACGCATTTCTCAGAATCGGCCACGATGAAGCATGGAACGAACAAACTGTACACTGTTGTATGAATCTAGTGTCAATAATTATACCATAGGATGTTGAACGATGTGTTGAATACTCTTTGCTCTATGGTAGTGTGAACAGTTTGCAATGTGAAATACCGAATCTGCTCGATTTCCAAGTTTTCATACCAGGCTCAAGGGGATGGCAGAGTTTGCACGACTCTGCCCAAACCTGACCGGGTCAAACTATGCCTACTTTGTCCCTCGTGGGAAACACCGTTGTCATTTCTGAAGGTAGATTCATTCAGGGGCTATTCTTGCTTGCTCCAATTCCTTTTCATCAATTTTAGGAAATTTCATTGCTCCAAATCGGTAAACCGACGATCCCTTTTTGGCGGGGCACATGTCTAAACAACCTTCCTTTCGCATTCACTTACGTAGATTGACCAGACTAAGCTAGTTGTATAGTCAAGATTTAAATATCTGTCTTTCAGAGTGTGGGAGAATTGTTCACGGAATCCGGTTAGGCGCCCAAATTCAGAAATGGTACTAAGCATCTATTTTTAGTTATAAAAAAGGGTATTCAGAAGTCCGTACGATTGATTTAACGAAGGTCCATTTCTCTCCAC